>ERZ767285.511-NODE-511-length-13139-cov-3.622110_pt1 | contig 13139 bp, 10 predicted proteins | sample MGYA00374953_ERZ767285 | MGnify/ENA primary metagenome ERZ767285 (study PRJEB28947, sample SAMN06267186) | marine metagenome | isolation source: Columbia River Estuary | place: USA:Columbia River Estuary, USA | collected 2013-07-23 ...
ATGAGTACGTTTTTCAAAGTATTTGTTCTATTCGATAAACATGTATCGATTGTGCTCATGGACTTTGTTCTATTCGTCCTCAAATAAAAATGATAAAAGGTTCCCCCGAAGAGATGATGAAGAAGAACATCAAGTGGAATACCAAAGAGTTGCCTGTAACCACAGACGACTTTGATAATGTTCATATCTGGTGCAGGGAAAACCTGTCATTCAAGAACCTATCCATGAATCAAGGCATGGTGCCCTTCCTCCTTCCGCTGGGGAAACCAGTCGAAGGGGGGATCAATGGAGACTTGCTTCTCCGACTTCAGTACATGCATGTGAATCACAACCACCTGCATATCCCCACAGCCCTTGAAATTGCCAACAATTTATCAGGAAATCCAATGAAATTCCAATCTGGTCATGAAAACAAAATGGGAGGAGACATGGATATGATATTTTACCAAAGTAATGAGGTATGATATTTGACTGCGTATTGACATTCAACATGCTTGTATTGCATTCCAGTCTCACAATCTTTTCACTCCTTCTCTCACTTGTCATTGGATGAATATTTACAAACTGCAATTTTTCGTCCAATGGAATACATTGTGCACACTACATTTCATTTCTTACAATATATTAATTTGTTGGATGACATTTTTTAATTTGATTTTTTTCATCTTGTTCTTAGAATACTCCACTCAGTGGAAGTGACAACAGCGCTGCTCCTCTTGTTCAAGTAGGAGATGTCGACTCATCTGACCACATCTTCGCCAAGTTTACACCTCCTTTGGATGGGTTCGATTCTGAAGCTTTCGATACTTGGTTAGCCGAAGATGGCAATGAGTACTTGAACATTGATCCATATACCAATGAAGGACTCAAGAAAGTAGCCAAATTCAACGCACTTGAGATCGTAAATCCTGAAGAGTTTTGGACAGAGAACAATCTTGTTGTTCTCTACGGAAAAGTGTTGGAGCTTGTTCAAGACAAGGGTAGATATGGCGATTGGACTCTCAGCCCCGAAGAAGGACTGCATCGTATCACAGGTTCAATCATTAAGACACTCATGTGCAAGCTCGATGATGATGGCCGCATCGACCCATACTCAATTGACGCTAAACATTTTGCGGACAATGCAGTCGGTGAACTAGACGACATGGAAACTGCTCAACAATTTCGACGGAGGATGTATGGATCAATACGCCGCTAATTATAGCAGCACCGCTACGGAGGATGACGGTAGCTGTATTTACTCTAATGTCACGACAAATCAAATTACCATTCAACCAAATGAATGCATAGAACCCTGTAGCAACGGCCTCGCGAACATAGTGATAAGATAACATTAAGTGTCTCTTCACAAGTCTTGAATGTGGTTGTGTGGTTGAATCGACAACGGTCTTGTTATCTCCAATTAGAATGGAACAATCAACAACAGGTACACCAAGGTAAAGAAGGGTATACTTCAAGTCTTTCATCTGCTCAATAGCGGTCCTAGCTGCAACATTCTCAGATCCAAAAGTAGCAGTCTCAACTGTGGATTGTTTCTTCGAAAACCAATCAATGGGTGTCTGGTTTAGAAAATGAAGGACTGCAGTGACTGCCTTTCCGCTCAACATGTCGTGGTACAGATTCGCATCAACATAAGATAAGGACAACACAGGTTTACCTCTAGCAGCAGGTAGATTCTTTGGGTATTCTTCCTTGGATCCTGCATATGGTGTACGTGACCAGTCATATTCTTCAAATTCCATATCACTAACGTCCGGCATATCAGTCCTGTACCTAATAGTAGCATCATTCATCTTGCAGAGGTATCCATAAAGTCCTTTGACCATCTCAAGATGTCCCTTTCGAGGTTGAACTCTGAAACTACCAAGAGTCATTACATGAACCGTAATATCAATTCTCCCCAGAGATACCGCCCATTGCACTGCACCAATCAATGATTGATAAATCCTAGTCTCTTCATCATCGCAGAAATCGGAAATGTCTAATTCAGGATGTGCGTTAGGCTGCAAAGGTGCCTTTTTAAAATGTGGTTCTTCTCCAAATAATCGAAAATAAGTATCCTTCATCTTCTCAATATATTTCTTGGGTGCTGAACAAAGAGTACCATCATCTTCTCTCCAATAATCACATCCTAGCAGGTATTTGATTGGTTCAGTACCCTTTAACTTGAACTTGGCAACGTCAGTCAAGTACTTGATGATCGCTTTTGGGTCTTTCGATCCAATAGTAAGGTCATCCACGTAGGTGGCGATATATTCGTAGTATCCTTCGAAGATGGGAAGAGTAACTCCATCGTACAAAAACGCAGGATCTTCTTGTTTCAGATCTGGTTGATTCATTACCGTTCCATCAGGGTTCATAGCTCTCATCCATATATCAGGTTCAGCAGGGCACGGAGTGAATCCCATTTCTCGTAGAACATCACTGAGAACTTCGTGGAATCGTTTGGCACTAGTCTTGAGTCCGTACAATGATCCGACGATGATCGGCCCTCGGGGCCCCTGTTCATGGAGTGCAGAGCAGCGTAATAGGGGGCCGCAGGTGCCTTTCTATTACAGGTGGGAAATTCATTCATTTTCATTGAAAATATTCTACAGAGTTCTAGCTAGGAATCAGTATATGTGCATTTTAGTGAGAAGGTTTACTGTTGTGACACGTAGAGTCCTCGGTAGAGCCTACCAGCGTAGGATCTGTATGTGTTCCTACGTAGAAAGGGAGAAGTACCTGTTGAAAGCGAGAAATTGACTGTACTAAAGGCGCTTTTTGGGCATCTAAATCGGTCTGTACGAGAAAGAAATACAGGTTTTACACAGGCGTTAGTCGATTTAGTTGTCGTCTTTCTTCCTTGTGAGAAATTGTCTTTTTTGCAAAACTGTGCAGTGTTCAATTTTACTAATCACCAGATGCAGACGCTGGATTGAGTTGTCGTATTCTTCGTCTGAGAAATTGTCCTTTTGGTAAAATTGTGCAGCGATCAATTTTACTAATCACCAGATGCAGATCCTGCAAAGTAATCACTTGGGATTTCGTGATCCTTCTTCGCTTCTTTCCACTTCTTGTTCGGATTGGTGATGATGTCAGTAATCCTGGTCGTCAGGTCTGTCCTGTCTTTGATGAAATCGCCCTTCATTGCTGCTGCGTACGTTGTTTTTGTGATTTCTTCCAACTTTCTCTTGCTATACCTCGTCTTCGACTCTTCTGCCTTTCCCTCCAAGTATTCCACCCACTTTGCTCGCTTCTTGTACGATTCGCAGAACTGGCCATTTTGCTTTCTCTTGCAATTTTTTATTCGGTTAAATGAAGCGCTGTTTCCCGTCCAATATATGGCACTGTCCGTCGGGTATGCTTGATCTTTGGAACCAAGTGTTTTGCCTCTGCTGGTAGCCACGTACATTGTCCCAAGGTTCTTACTAATCTCCCACAACTCATCTGACGGATCTATTATCATGCGGTTCCAGCGGTCTCCTTTGTCGAATCCAGCTTCGAGTCCTTGGCAGCGGTGGATGGTGATGGCGTAAGCAACTTGCAATGGCATGAATAATGCGGTGCAGCATCCCTTGTTGCAAATCTGCTCGTAGGGAGGGATGGGCACATGCTGTGCGCAAAGAGTTGGAAAGATGCATTTGCATCAGTATGAAACGAGTTAGTAATATTTTCGCAGAGACTGGCAATCGTTTTATGCGTCATTCGTGTGTCAACTGTTACTCACCGTTGGGTTGTTCTTGTCCCATGGGTCCTCGCCTGGTGGCGGTTTGTATGTAGGAAAATCCACAACAACGTACTTCGGTAGGCTAACTGCACCATTACCATTTGGTCCAACGGAGTGATCCTTATCGTAAACAATCTCAACTACTACCCCAATAGCGGAGACGTACAATCCTGAGTTGGGATCGATGTTGGCTGATTCCAAGCAAACATGTGCACCTACGCACACGTCAAAGGTATACCATAACCTCCTGCCGTAAAAGTGTGATGGGTATGCCGTGTTATTGCCCGCCATCCTGCTGTTGAATTGACACCGGAGCCTAGCTATTGGTACTTTCAGTCGTTCGTGTGTTTTGATCAGCATATCTTCGTTTTTCTGCAACATATCAGATCGTTTCGCGAATGCCCATAACGTCTTTGGGTCATTTTCTATCTCTTCCCTCAGTTTTGGATGATATTTACCAAGGTTGTCAATGTGTAGTTTGATCAGGCGCTCTGTGTCCTCGTCAGTCTGGTTCCCCACTCTCATCCTGTTCATGAGATCGCTATCTTCCTTGTCTTTTGTTCTAAAATTCTTCGTCAACATGAAGACTACATCCGTCATCATCTCAGTCAAGATTTTGCTTCCCTCGTAATCGCATATTTGGTTGTTTTTGCTCATTCCTGTCATTGTTTTTGGCCTATCGTTGTGGTGGTATTCGTGGTAACCGTTTATTGCTCCCTTCTTGTCGGTTGGTGGCAGCTGGTAGTCGTCGCCGAACAACAATACAACCGGGACACCGCCCCACCTCTCCCGCTTATTGTGTCCATTAAATGCGCACTCTCTCACGTGCTCCTCCGCTCCGAATGTTACGTGTGAGCCCAACATGCTTCTTTCATCGACCATCAATACGAGCAGCTCTTTCAGTTTCTTGCACATCTCTTCTTTTCTTTTTGCGTCCAATGATTTGTAAGGTACCTGTACGTTAATTCCGAGAAGTGAGTGCAGTGTGCACCCTTTGACGTTGTATGCTGCGCTGCCTGAAGGAGCAGCAACCTGGACTGTCTTGTTCGAATTGGTCAGCTTCCTGATGATGGAAATGATGGTGTTAATTACAAGTGACTTCCCACACCCACCCATACCTGTAATTGTTGCTCGCAGCGGCTTGTAATCCTCGTCATTACCTAGGAATTTCACCACTGTATCGACGGTGGCAAGTACGATCATCGCCTGTTCCTCGGACAATTCCTCGATGTTGTAACTTGATCCGTCAGATTTCGTGGGGATTGTTGCGCTTGCATGTTCGTCCATCATGGCTCTTGCACGTTGCTCTCTGAGTTGGACCGTGTACTCCTCCCCTGGTATTGTTACGTCTCTTTCCCCATCAAACGAGCTCTTCGACCAATCGTGATTCAATCCTATGTCGATTTTCTTGCCCCCCAAAAGTAACTCATCCACTCTCTTATCGGTGAGTTGGTTCGAGTGCAAATAATTTAGGTGTTGATCTTTCTCGTCATCGTCGAGCTCGTCAATGTTGACATCTGCTTGAATTGTCCCTTTTCTTGCCACACATTCGATCCTTTTCTCTTGCGCGTATCTAACAGCTCTCTGGTATTCGGTCCAAACGCTTGTAGGGACCTGTCTGTTCTGCAGCATCAACTTGAATGTATTGATGGTTCTAAGTCTGTCGCGTAAATTAAGTGGTTTGTCGAAGCTCCATGGCTTGTGAAGTAACAACATTCCTCTTGCATAATCATAGTCCACAGGGTAACGCGGTCTGCAATTGAGTCCTTTGGCGATGAGGATCCTGTTCATGCGTCTATCGCTGTCAGGGTCTATCATGAACTTTTTCTTACACCACACCTTGTAAAAGTACTGATCCAAGGTCAGGTTGATGTATTTTTCCTCTCTGCTTGCATAGCTATAGACCAAGTCGTTTGGCTTTGCGTCAGATGATTTCCGTAGCTTCAGACAATTCTGAACCGATACGTAAGAGATCACATCTGAACATAGTGTTAAACTCAACCTATCAATCTCGTGCACTGCCTCTTGTATGCTGATAAGCCTTTTGCTTGTCATCCAGTTCAGTGACATTTTTACCAATGTTTGGACACCACTTATATCCGCAGAGCTTTTGCTGGGTGGTGAGAATTGATGTTGATGGTGGCAGTATGTTGTGTTAGCAATGAGGTTACCCAGCGTACAAATGTTTGAATTTGCAAAATTGTGCACTGCACAGTTTTACCAAAGACTATGGCGGAATACACATCTGCAATGTATTCAGTGTGAGAGACAACAACTTTCATCTTCAGAGCACTTACCTTTGCACAATGTTCTGCACTGCTTCCTTCTCCTTCTTGGACGTGTGGTTCTTCTTGCTGGCGTATGCTACGACATATTTGCAAACGTTCTCAATCTCGCTAACATCGGGTTTGTCCGGATGTGACCTATAAACCAGTAGCTGGATATCTATGTTTGCCCTCCAGGTTTGCAACAGTGTCCTACTGTGCTGACATGCCTTTCGCGACTTTGTACGGCGTAGTTGGAAGTGTTCCACTCCCTTTTGATCTGTTACTATCACCGATATGTTACTGAGTGGTTTCCCATCTGTATCACACTTGCCGTATTCTGTCTCCGTACCGTACCCAAACCTACACTCACGACGTTCGCATTTCGTATTTGTACCAAGGCAATACACATTGCAGTGGTGCACCATGCACTCCTGGCACAGCATTCGGGCGTCTTCTCCTTTATGCACGCTTTCGCAGAACCGATGCATCAGCGGATTTGTTGAGTCAGGAGATCTGTCCGACACGTGGTTCTCATTCACGTCGACGTCGGCTGTCATGTCGAGCACGTTTGTTGCGTATGTTTCCAGCACTTTGGCCTTTTCCTCTTCCGTGTCTGCTCGATAGAAGTCATTCAGATATGCCTTGTCCTTGGAAATGCCCAACAAGTGCAGATGTATCTGACCCCTTCCTGGCGCAAATTCGACTCTTGCCCAGTAATGCTCAATGCCGAGCGCGTCCTTCGCAACTGTGTCGAGAAAGACTTTTGACCTCTTCATGAAAAAGTCATTGACGTACACTGTGAATCTCTTGGCTGATTTGGTCATGGCCTTGAAGTCGTTTTTCTCCAACAATTCGACCTGTTTGAGATTTTGTGCAGTTCGCTCAAGGCTGATCATCAGACGACGTAGATCCGGCCACCAGTTTTCGGCACAAGATAACGTGATGAAATGGGTAGGCGGACCGTGTCCACGTGAAATATGGAAGTCGATCCATGATTCTAGCTCGTCCTGCTTCCCCCTCCAGAAACTGTCTGATCCACGTATTCCCCTAGCAAGGTATCGCAACTTATTGATATAGCTCATATTACCCTGCTTCAACTGCTGCTGCAACTCTTCCACTGTTGGAGGCATTCTCACACTTGCACCCAGGAAGTTCTTGTCTTTGTAAAAGAAATTGCCCTGGGTATTGTTTGTATGACGCTGCAGCATGTTGAAGACGTACAGGCAAAACATCTGATCGTTAATGAACCTTCCATCTTGGTACCGTATCAAGTGAGTGGCCCAGCTATGGATATCTTTGACTTTCCCGCGTCTGATATCGTACACGTCACCAATACCGCCAGGGAAGAGCCAAGGGAATGCATTCACGAACACTTGTTCCGTCGAATCATACTCACTGGTGATGGTTCCAGTTGGTTGAGATGGATTGTCGTTGGCATAATATTGCATGTACAAGATAAAGATGCTGGTTTAGCAAAATCGAATGGTAATTTGAACACAGTCGAATCATTCAATGGCAAAGAACAATACACTCACTTTATTGGTGCATTATGGTCGATGGGAGGGAAGTTGAGGACCTTTTCCTTTTGGTTCGTTGCATGGGCTATAGCTTCAAATTCCTTCACAATTTTTGCCTGTGTAGAGTTCGGTAAGTTATTGTTGTAGTTTGGGTGTACTGTCTCCATTTCAAACTCGTCTTCGTTGTTCTTGTCCTCTGTTGTACCTGTCTGATTGCCGGACAGTGTTTCTGCGGCGTCCGCCACGGCATCTCGTCTGCTGGGCTTTGTGTTAAGAGTGTATTTCTTCGCGACGTCATACAATGATCCATTCTTGATCCAATCTAGGTTGGATTCGTTAATTGTGATTCCATGATATCCACTGTGATGAAGTTTGAGCCACTTCAGAGCCGCTATTACTTTTCTCTTGTTCACTTTGTAATGACGGCTGATAGATTCCCCAGTTACGCGGTTGCTGATATGCCTTACAAATGTTACCATACTTGTCTCGGTCTGTGGTAATTCCATGCACATGTTGTTTATATCCTGAGGAAAGCACACGCAATGACCGTTAATGCCATAGATACCATCCTTGATATGCATCGATGGAATCATTGGCGAACACCTCCGAATCAGGAGCTTCTCTGACATAGTCAGATCTTTCAGCTCACTGGGTATATCGTATCTTACCACGGGCTTGCCATCTTCGCCAAACTTCATAACTCCTTCGCTGTCCCGCTCGTACCAGACTGGATGGAAGTTGTTCTTCAAGAAATAGTCCGATTCTTTATGTTTCTTCGTTCTGCAAGTGGAGCAGATGACCTCCTCGCATCGTGTGGCACTCTCCTTGTCTTTCTCCGAAAATTCGAGCCTGTTCTCGCGGCAGACACTGCAAGTTTGCAGTTGCAGCGTCTTCATTTTATATTCAAATTTCAACATCTCCTCGATAGTCTGCCTCGATCGATTCGTTTCATTGGAACGGCCGTGTTCGCCGTAACAGGGATTGTCCATGAAGGCAATGTCAAATTTGATCGCGATTGTAACTGCATTCGTCTTAATCCGGTTGTTCACAGCGTCCTTCAGAGACTTTATTGACTTATTGAACTCTGCCTTCGCAAGAGCTGCAAATGGCTTCTTTTCGTAGAATTTGTGGACGATGCCATACTTTAGCGTGTGTAAGTACATCTTGTTCACAACTGATTTAGCTCTGTCGTACTCAACGCCGTCCCTGGCCCATCGGATGTACGTGTGTGTTGCACGTCTCATGTCCAAGTAGTTCTCTTCTGTCCTATCCCTTCTTGTTTCAACCCAATGACTATTGTTTGTTGTCCCACACGACGTTCTCTCTCTTTTATTTTTCTCCGACCTTGAAGTGTACTTGGGAATCTGTTCTTCTTCTTGTTCTTCTTGTTCTTGGTTTCCTGCAGTTGGTTCACCACTATCATTGCTCTCAGCTGGACCTGGACTGGTGGTGTCAGCAGTGGTAGTGGTCCCTCCGCTATTGATATCATTCTCCACCACTCCGTCTACCTCGTCGTCCTCATCAACCGTCTCGTATGGGGGAATGACAACCACCTTGTCAAGACTCTTCCACTTGGGCGAAGGATTGACAAGCCTCTTGTCTTCCAGAGGTCGAATGATCTCGATGCGCTTTACCTGGTGGACCTTCCTACTGAGCCATGTCCCATCCGATACTTGGAGAATCTTGTCAGAGGAGAGAGCCCCAATCGACACAATCTGACCCTTCATGGGTGCATCCTTCTTTGAGCTGCGGTATTCTATGATATCTCCCAGCTGTACGAATACATTCAAGTCGCTTGAGTCGGCATCCCCGTCATCGCGGGCGAGATTGCAATCCAGATCGATGTAATTGTATGTCTTGTCGGTTCTGTAATGAATCTGATCAAGATCGCCTGCAAAATGATTTGATTAGTAAAATCGAGTTGTGCACAATTTTACCAAAAGCTGTGTACCATATAAAACATAGTTGTATTTTGAAATTTAACTCACCTGTGGTATCAGCGGACAGGTCGTCGTCATCATCATCCAAATGAGAGAAAGACGAATCGCTGTGTGACACATGATCGGATCTATCGTCAACTGAGTCATCGCTTGTCTGTGTCACGGGAGATATAATCTCCACATCATCATCATCATCATCATCATCACTTTCGCTCAAGCAGTCAATCACTGTATCTCGGTGATTTCGATACATACTGGTGATGTGTACTATGAGGTCATGCATTTGTGTCCTCAATCTATTGATGTCGTCTGCGTTGTAATCAAACAAATCATGACTGCTTATGCAGCTGGCAAAATTGTCGGTGAAATCTTTATTCTTGACCTTCAAGTCGACCATCTGAATTAGATTGTACGCGTAGCGACATACGTGTACGCCACAGTCGTAGCCGTTCCCCTGGTTCATTACTGGTATAACACAAAAGAGCGTGAGATTGAGATGGTCATACGGCACAGTAATTTAGGCGCAATAACAATATGAACACCAAATAGAGTTCTCTCACCTACGGGACAATGCAATTGGAACGACTTGTGTCTATGAGAGAATGGCATCTCGCATCTATCAAGCGCATCATCATGATACCTTCTCCACTCTGCGTTGAGGACGTTACGAATAGCTTGCGCTATTTGCTTCCTGCTGTGAACAGTACCGCTCCCAAGTGAATCCAAGTGTATCATAGCAGTGACATCTCTGCTGTAGGTCGGATCCCCAAACCTGGCCTTGGTCTGTTTTATCAGGTTTGGATTCAGTACCGCTACTAACGACCAATGACTGGCAAGGTGCACAGGAAACATGACGATTTTCTTCTCGAAAATGTTGACCTTCTTCAAGAACTTCTTCATCTTGTCACTGTATCCCTCGCTCAGGACCCCTGACAAGAGATACGTTGAGCAGATGTGCACAGAAGAAGCGTTATCGTCAGGGCATCTGGGTGTTGATATCCACTTGAACCAGAATTGCAGTACCGCGTCATTTAACCACTGTTCCGGTTTAAGCGTTGCAAGATCCATTCCGTGAACAATCACTACGTTCTTTTTGATACTGTCCCAGAGAGAATTCTCGAAAAATGTGGCATAGGTTGATGCATCATCTTGCCCGATGAGTTTTGCCAGCCTGAGGGATAGGTCTGACGAACATCTGTCTGCAAGCAAGAGGCTGCTATTGCTCGTCTTGAAAGGCATCACGAAACATTGTGAGGATATGTCGACTGCCACTGGCACTGGTGCAAAGCTTTTCTGGGTCAGCGCTGATGGTGATTCAGCCAAGATCACATTCTGCTGTTGTCGTATACCTGCTCGAACCAAGTCATCACAGACTGTGCGCGCACTGGAGCTTTTGGCATCGTGCCGCTGAAGAGTAGAGATGCTTGACAACGCCACCACTACAATGATTGTGGTTAGAAGCTTGGACGGTCCCCCCTTTCTGGCATTGAATTGTATCATCGACTCGCGGTGACCTTCCTGTAATTTGAGAGCGACGGATTTGCTTTGCTCTTTAATTTCCTTCGTCAGTATTCCTTTATTTCGTAGCTTCTTAACTCCGAGTACATTCTGTAACCAGCTCGTCACAAAAAGTATGATGTGCGGTAAAGATATTTCAGGCGCTTGGTAAAATTGTGCAGTGAACGATTTTACATATTGATATTGGTATTGTGTTAATGTTAGTGTTAGTCTTTGAAAGAGATAGATGTAGAGACACAACACAAGAACAACTTCTCGTAGAACAAAACTCACTGGGTTGGTACTTGAACTTGGCCTTGGACCCATCTTCGTTGCTTTGCTTTGGCGGCGTCACGACTGCATGTATAGTTTTTGCAGAATGTTTCTTTTGCTTTTGTGGCGTGACTACAAATCCTTCAGCCCTGTAATAGAGAGTTGAGAGTATGCAAATCGGGATTGGATTCAACATGACTGGTAAGTAAGTTGCAAGAAACGACAGATGCCAAATGATGCTTCAAGCAAAAAGCATTCACGGCAAAAAAATAACCCTATGTACAGTAAGTGTAGGGGTAAGTATCATCAGATACTCACCGATACTCTTTTTTGACGTCATTCCTGTGTATGGTAGAATTGAGAGTATGCAAATCGGTATTGGATCAATAAGTAGGGCTTGTAAGTAAGTAGCTAGTACCGGCAGATGCATAAAAATGTTCACTGCACGATTTTGTCACTCACCGATCGATTTTGTGCTCACATTTTGGATTGGTCATCTCCGAGCTGACTCGATTTAACAATAACATTACCGCACAGCCAATCAGTTCATCTTTGGTTCGATTGAAATTAGATCCACCAAGCTTGACCAGGATGAGCTGCAAGCTTCTCACATCGAAAACAGTCAAAGCAGTACACAGCAATTGTGTCAAAGAAAGGCTATCAAGCTTTTTACTCTCACTCTCGCCGACAACAAATGATGCCATGGATCGAAAGATAGGATCGTTTGTGCGGATGGTAGCCCAAGGATATTCATACCATTTCCAGATAGAACTTGAAGTTGCGGCATCGGCATCAATCTCCTGCTCCAGTCCGACATGAGACAACTCCGTCACATTAGATGATGCCGCTGCATCCGATGACTTTGATGCACTTGCGATTGCCTGCCACTTAAGGCCGCTAGGCTGACTCATCAAGCGACGAAACCCATTGCCATTAGATTCAACAGTTGAAGTTGCGGCAAAAACATCAGTCTCCTGCTCCAGTCCGACATGAGACAACTCCATCACATCATTAGATGATGCCGCTGCATCCGATGACTTTGATGCACTTGCGATTGCCTGCCACTTAAGGCCGCTAGGTTTACTCATCAAATGACGAGAACCCTTGCTGTTAGATCCAACAGTTGACGTCGCGGCAGCAGCATTGATATTACCAATAATCATGATTGCGTACTTAAATTGATAAGAAGTATAGAGGTCTACACCAATAATTTATGCACGAGATGTAAAAATAGATCGACCGCGACAGACATAAGTAAATGTGCACGGAAGCAATTTGCTGACGATCGAAGCAGGAGGAACAATGCTGTCAGAGAGAGAAAGAATAAAGACACGGATAGATGAAGAAATAATTGTGCATACCGATTCCGACAAGTTTTTGTCTATATAATTTGTCACAAACGTGACACAAACACAATATCGATGAACATGCGTGGTCGGACAAATGAGAACCAACAGCTCAGGTGTAGTGACGTGTTGTTGAAGTTGAAGTGACACAGACGTGGCAAAATCCAAAAAAACAAAAAGATGCGCCAGAGGCGGAGAATGTCAGTTTTGTCATTTCCGCGAAGAAGCAAGAGACTTTATCAATAACGAGAAAGACACTTTGAATTGGTAAAATTGTGCACAACACAATTATAATAATAATCATAACAACTCCATTGCACAAAACAAACAAGCCAGATCATCACAGCCCACCAAATAGACTACGTCATTGCAGAGCAACTTTATAGCCGGATTCTGTTGTAAAAAAATAATAACAAAAAACCTAACAAACCATCAGAAGTACAATGGCTACAGCTAACACAGCACTGAACAGGCCCCGAGGGCCCGCGCTGATCCCACCCCAGGCACCACCACCCAACCACACACATGCCACATTCTGCGCGCCCCTGTTTATTATTGTAGCTGGTCGGTATTAACATACGCATTGGATC
>ERZ767285.513-NODE-513-length-13106-cov-4.091488_pt1 | contig 13106 bp, 8 predicted proteins | sample MGYA00374953_ERZ767285 | MGnify/ENA primary metagenome ERZ767285 (study PRJEB28947, sample SAMN06267186) | marine metagenome | isolation source: Columbia River Estuary | place: USA:Columbia River Estuary, USA | collected 2013-07-23 ...
AAAACATTTTGATGAAGACGGAAATTTTATAGAAACTGTTGAGCCCGAAATAGAGGAGAAGCAACTCAATATAAGTTATACCTACAAAAAAAATCCTGAAAAAGATTAATGGAAAACAGGTTCAATAAGTTTTGTTCTAAAAATTAATGAGAACAACTGAGACTGAAAACTGCGACTATCTACTTCATTCGTTGTCTCACCACTTCATATAAAAAGGCACCACAAGCTACAGAAACATTTAAAGATTCAATATCACCCAGCAATGGCAGTTTAGCTTTGGCATCTACAACCTTTAAAGTAGAAGGGTTTATACCTCTACCCTCAGATCCCATGATTATAGCACAAGGTTCAACAAATGAAACATCATATAACGTGTCTTTTGTTTTTTCGGTAGCAGCAATAACTTTTATACCAGAGGCCTGCATGTAAAATACGGCATCTTTTATATGGTCTACTTTACAAATCGGAATTTTAAAAACAGCACCAGCACTTGTTTTAATGGTATCGCCATTAACAGGTGCTCCACCTTTTTTTTGAATAATAATACCATCAACACCAGTACATTCTGCAGTTCTGATAATAGCACCAAAATTTCTAACATCACTTAATTGATCTAGTAAAAGAAAAAGTGGTGTTTTCCCAGATTCCATAACATTGACAACTAGAGTTTCCATGTCGTGAAATTCAATAGGCGATATTTGAGCAACCGCCCCTTGATGGTTTTTATTGGTTAACCTATTCAGTTTTTCAACAGGAACATAAGATGAATTAATACTGTTTTTCCTTAAAACAGATTCTAATTCGCCAAATAATTCGCCCTTAAGCCCTTTTTGCAGAAATACTTTATCAATGGTTTTACCAGCATTTACAGCTTCTATAATAGCTCGTATTCCGAATATTTGTGTTTCATTTTCCATTGGGGTAAAGGTATAAAAAAAGAGACTGATAAATCAGTCTCTTTTAGTAGTTTAAAAAATAACTATATTATTATTGCACAATTAATTTTTGAGTAATTGCACCTTCACTAGAGTACACTTTAAAGAAGTAAATCCCTTTTGAATATGTACTTAAATCTAATTGAAACGTATTATTCATTACCTCTGTTCTAGCAGTCATCTCTTTTCCAGTAATATCATAAATATTATATTGGAAATCTGAAATGCTTTTCATTTTAATATTAAAAATACCAGAAGACGGGTTAGGGTAAATACTAATATTATTATCTAAAAAGTCAAAGTCATTAATTGATAACGCTTCAGAACAGTTATAAATAACAATCTCGTCTACAAACCAGCCTATGGGGCCATTACATTCATCAGTGCCAAATTCCCATCTCAATTTCAAAGTAGAATTAGCGGTAACGCCTATAGCAGATAAATCAATAGTACTTTGGCCCCATTCACTTTCACTAACTCCCGGTCCTTCATCCATTCCAGAAAAAGCTTCTTCACCCTTCATTGGGTTGGTATTATCAGAAGAATTATTGAGTGTCATGTTGTATGCATTTTCAGTAAATGCTGATCCAGGTATAATATCCCAAGTAATACCATTATCTAAACTGTATTTAATGTTTCCTCCATCAAAATTTTCTTCAATAGTAGCACTATGGTTAAAGGCTAAACTAAAAGTTCCACTAGTATAGTTTGGCATAGTTATGCTTGGGCTTTCTAAACGTATTATGCCGTTTTCAAAATCTGTACCACCACAATTATCTCCAACTAAGTCCCCTTTTGCATATATAGCTTGTCCTGCTCTGCCATTTGGTAAATTACCTACTACAGTCCAATCTCGAGGAAACCAAGTAGAAGGATCTACAGGAAGTTGTGATACTGTCCAGGCACCAAGTCCACTTTCCCAATCTTCTAAGAAAACAGGGTTAGACATTGCAGCTCCACATAAAGCAGTTGAAGGCCCAAGTATAGTTTCATAAACACATAGATTGTCTGTACGCAATTCAACAGCTATTAAAGTATTTGTAACTTGTGTTAAATCTGCTGCAGTTATTATTTCACCCGATGGACCCGCCGGTGTGGACGTCATAGATATACCCTCTAAATTAATACCAATTAAATCATTACAAGATGCTTCAATAGCATCAGCAAAATCGGCAAAACCGCTTGTGCTAGTCAAATATTCGCTTTGCGCTCTAAAGAATATATGTGCTGCCTTGGTAAAACCTAGACCAGTTATGGTTTGCCCATTAAATATGCCTCCATCTACAAGTAATGCATATGCGTGATTTGGTATTCCTGAATTAATGTGTACACCACCGTTATCTCCGGAGTCACACCAAAAGTTGCTAGCAGTAACCTTATCTGGATCACCATTTTTTTTTGGATCCCACATATCTCGAATAGCTCCGTTAAAAGCAGATGCATCTTCGCCCATCTTCCAACGAACCGAACTACGTGAGTTGGAACGCAGGTTAAGATTTTCGCCCTCATCTTCATAATCATTAAGTAAATCTACTGTTTCACCCCATACATCTGAAAAGGACTCATTTAAAGCGCCAGATTCATAAGCATAAACTAAATTACTATTATATTGAGTATAAGCATGCCCCCATTCATGCGCTACAACGTCGTCTGATGCAGTACCATCACAATAATTAGCAGAGACACCATTCCAAGTAGCATTAGGACAATTAATATTTGGATTGTTATTTATAGTTATCATTTCAGCACCTGCATTATCATAGGAGTCAACACCAAAGGCATTAAAAAATAAATAATACATATGACCTGCTGCTGCTACTTCATTTTTCCCCCATTGACTTAGAAAGAAAGTTGATCCACCTTCAGAGTATCTTTGGTTAGCAAGATTTTCTTCATATAAACTTCTGTTTAAAGCATGTGCTATTCCAGTAAATTGTTCAACCAATTTACCAGTATGCGCATCAATAAATAAATATTCTCTCACGTCTACGTCATTTCTTACTTCAATTCTGTAGGCTAGATGTTTTGAAGTAACATTTCCTTGAACTAAACCTTTTGGAAATATTAATAACTTATTTGTTATAGTTTTTAAAGGTTCACCTGAATAGTTTATGTTTTGATTTTTAACAAGATTTATGGCAATAGTCGCACTTTCAGTTTTGGATAACCTTGGAACGGGGTTTACATTAATATCCGAAATAATAGTGCCATTTATAGAGGTCAAATTTTCATTTTTATCAAAATGAAAACGAAGTTCAGAATCAAAAACTGGGACACCTTTAAAATATTGCTTTACTGCGTACTGTTTTAAACCGTAGTTGTCTGTTTTAGCAAGACCATCTTTTAATGATTCATTTGCATCCGCAATGGCATACATAGATTTATTTTGAGATAAAAAGTTATTAGCTTTTTCCTTCAAACTTTTTCCCGCTAGGGTATATGCCTTATTTAGCGGAAATTTAATAAAATTAGGAGTTTCTAAATTTTTATTAAATGAAATCTTTGCTTGTGATTTCTTCGCAAAATCATTAATTGCTTTTTGGGTGTTTTCTTGAGAGGTAGCACATAGTGATACAAATACCAACCCAATTAAGAGTTTTTTTTTTTTTTTTTTTTTTTTTTTTTTTTTGAATATACAAAAAATGAACACCAATTCGATAAATATGTAAACTAGTATTAAAAAAAAAGCCACTCTATATTTAGAGTGGCTTTTTAAAATATTTGATTTATTTTAAAATTAGTCTTTAGTAACAGTGGCTATGAAATAATCTTGAGCCATATAGCCATTTGCTAACATCCAATCATCTACAGCAAAACCTTCCTGGTCTAAATTATAATTTAGAGTTAGAGTATCACCTACAAGCGTTCCCGTTGCATCAATTGTATAAGGATATAGAGCTCCACTATATAATGTTGTAAAGATATATTGAGATTCAATTGTAACATTTCCTGATCCATCAACAGTGTAATAAACGTTAGCCTCTTCAACTATTTCCTCACCCCAGATGTTTAACATCCATGATGCGTTGATTCCTCTTAAAAATGTTCCATCACAATCTACATCACTAACAATTTCACTGGCATATCCAGAAGCCGAAAATGCATCAATTACGTCAGTACCTGACCAAGTGTTCGACACAAAATTACGTTCACCTACTTCCTCAAAAGCATAAGATGTTCCTGTTTTGGTTATTTTTGCCAGAGTAACGAAATTTGCACCACATAAAGATGCGCTATTTAAAGCAGCAGGGAAAAAATGAGTTTGTCCGTTAATAGTACCTGCCTGATCAAAAGTAAGAGTTAGATCAAAATCAACAGGAACATCATAAGCGTCATAAAAATCAGATACTATATAGTAGACTCCGTCAGGAGCAGCACCACTTAAAACATATGATTCTGCAGATCCACCATCAGCTCCATCCAAAACATTGGTACCATCAGTTAACAATAAACGTAAATCACCAGCATCATAAACGCCTATCTCGTTTCCGAAATTATCAGTAATTGTTGTGCCTAGTGCCCAATCTAATCCAACGGCTAAATCACCATCAGTATAATTCATAATACTGAATGTAACTGTTTCAGAATTTGTAGCTGTAACGTTAGATTCGAAGCCTGTACCTATTTTTATAGAAGCAGTTTCTGTTTCTTCAATTAAATCATCAGTATGTATAGTAATCACATCTGAAACAGAAGTTGCTCCAGCTGGAATTCTTACAGAATGAGGAAATGAAAAATCATCACCTTCAGTTGCGGTACTACTAGGTTGTAGTTCAAGATATACAACTACAGCTGTTATCTGTGGTTGACTTAAAGATACTGTAAATGCATAATCAGCTTCTGTTTCTATTAGAGATTGACTATTAGCAAAATCTAGTGATACCGATAAAGCTGGACTTGAAGGTTTAGCTACGCTATCGCCAGTTAGGTCGTCACTATTTTCACAAGCGAGGGCTAAGACAAAAGCACTTAGAACCAACGCTATTTTATATATATTATTTTTCATATTTATTATATTTTGTTAAAGTGAATTAGTCTACTTGTTTTACAAGTCGTTCAAAAAATTCTCTAGTAGCTCCAACACCCCTGAAATAACCTATTGTAAATTCTAGAACGTCTTCACCATTTGCATCATCAGGAATAGCACGTGAAGTAGAACCGTCACAAGTTATTGATTCAAAAGCACCAGTACCACCGGTACAAGTCATAACTGGAGACCCATTTAGTAATAAATCACCATCTTCTAAATCTTTATCAAATGCAGTTATTACGTTAGTATCATTATCAACACTAAAGAAAAACTCATTATCATCCCAGTAAGCTAAACCTACGTGTCTGTAAGTAGTGGCATCAACAGATTCAATAATTCTGTCTCCTCCAGACCAATTACCAATAAAATTACCTGAATTCCAATATTCACTTTCTACTACCGAATATATTCCTGCATAACGTGTTCCAACAGCTACCTTAGTTGTCGAGGAATTATTATGAGTGTTACCTTCACTAGTTTCTGATTCATATTCTAAAATCCAGAAGTCACCGATATTCAATCCACCATCATCACTAGGCAGAGGACTTCCGGCTAAAGTTAATCCTGCAATTAATTCTTCATAAGTAAATGTTAAATCAAATTGAGCAGTTGAACCTATGCTTAAATCTGAAACTTGAATAGTTTTGAGTAATGTTCTATTACTACTTTGACCCGTCATGTTATCAGTAAATGTGTTATACACATTTATTAAACCGGTTGTTACTTCTCCTTGAAATACAGCTCCTGCTGCTGCGTAAGTGTTTCCACTACCAACAACATAACTGATTAAAGGATTCCCGACATCGACATAGCCACCAACGGCAGCATTTCCAGTCAATTCATCATTGTCATCATCAACACATGAAAAAATCATGGTTGATACAAATAACGTTAAAATTAATTTTTTTAATGTTTTCATAATTTTTCTTTTTTTTTTATTGCCAAAATAATGACGATGTTAATAAATCACCACCAAGACTTGAAGCTGCAGAATCATAGTTTTCTTTGTTTAAAGAAGCTTCTAGTGTTGGATAATAAAGACGTGATGGTATTGAACTTTCAGCACCTTCTGCTGCAGGTAAAAGTGCAGGTATGTTAGTTCTTCTCCATTCAGTCCAAGCTTCAAAACCTTGACTAAATAGTGATATCCATTCTTGAGTAGCTATCTTGTTACGTCCGTCTGACTGAGAAGCAAAATTTAAGTTCTCTTGAGCGATGTAAGAAGCAGCATCAAGTCCATTCCAGCTAAAGTTAGCTGTGATTCCTTGATAATAATAATTTTTAGCAGCTGGTATTCCACCAGATATAAAACCTTCATTGGCAGCTTCTGCCATTAAAAAGCTTAATTGAGAGTAAGACATAATTACCGCAGGTAATTCAGGTTGTAAGTAAAAATCACCCAAACCAGAAATATTAGCATAAGTATAGCCTAACTCTTCATTTGGCAGTGGTGTTTGATTTCCAAAACCAGCTGGTTTACCAACAATATCGCCACTAGCGTTAGGCGATGCGTAAGCCTCTAATCTAGGATCACCTAAACCTTCTAATATGTCAACTAAAGCTAACCCTATTTTATATTCAGGTCTATTTCCATCAACAACAGTTTCCCAAATAGGATTTGCATCGGGTGCTACCGAAAGATAAACTAACTCAGCACTATCTGCATTGCTAGAAAACATTTGGCCACCACTTAAAAGAGCGCTTAACTCTGAAGACACATTTTTGGTTCCTGAAATTCTCATTAAAGCTCTAAACTTTAAAGAATTTGCTAATTTCAACCACTTTGATGCATCACCACCATAATATAAATCAGACGATGCTGTAATAGTTCCAGTACCACTAGATAATAAAGAAGATGCACGTGTTAATAAATCAATAACACCATCATAAACAACCTCTTCACTATCGTAAGCAGGTTTTAAAATAGCACCATTAACAGCTTCAGTATAAGGGATTGGTCCATAGAGATCAGTTAATGTTTGATATCCTATAGCTTGCATTACTAACGCAACACCTTGTAAGTTTGTGTTTCCATCAGCTTCTGCTAAGTCATACATAGCTGTCGCTTCAGAAACGGTTAATGTGTAGATATTGTTCCATATAGCATCAATAACACCCCTACGTGGTACATATCTTGCTTCGTCGTTGTACTGTACTTTTGACCATAATTGAGCCCAACAAGCTCCCATGTCTCCTCCTCTTTGCATGCCATAAGTAGCATTGCTAAATTGTCTTTGTGCATAACCCAATACTAAATCAGCTGGAATAGCTACTGGGTTATTAGGGTCTTTATTTAGTTCTTCAAAGTCCCCATCACAACTTGTTGCGAATGAAATACTGATAAGAGCTAAAAATATTATTTTAAATTTTTTCATGATTTTTTTTTAGAATTTTAAGTTTATGTTGAAACCAACAGTTCTTGCTGAAGGGTATTGACCAAATTCTTGACCTTGGTTCCCATTTGAACTACTAAACCCTGTTTCTGGGTCAATATGCGGAGCTTTCTTATAAAGAATCGCCAAGTTTCTACCTACTATCGAAAACTTAACAGCTTCGAAAGGAGAATTCTTAAGCAATTCAGAAGGTACACTATAACCTAAAGTCATTTGTCTTAGTTTAACATAACTTGCATCAAATACAGAACTGGATTCAATACTATTACTGTAAGAGGCTTGGTTGAAAGATTGTGCGCCAACAACAACGTCGTTTGTCACAAATCCACCATTTCCATCAGCTCTAACACCATTACCAACTACTCCTGTTTCTCTACCAACTAAAGACTCTTCTAAAGTACCAGCATATCTACCCCAAGCATAAGTCATACTGTGCACATCTCCACCAATTTTGGCATCGATAAGTGTTGAGAAACTTAAGTTTTTATATCTAAGCGTAAAGTTCGCACCACCTGTAAAGTCTGGAGCAATATCTCCAAGTACTTGTTGGGACTGATCAATAGCTGGAAGACCATTTTCATAGATAACTTGTCCATCAGGAGTTCTTTCGAAATCACGACCAACAATTACACCGTAAGGTTGACCTGGTCTAGCCTGAAGTGTAACACCCCATTGACCACCTAGAACATAACTATCTAGTTCACCTAATGACACAACTTCGTTTTCGTTTTTAGCAAAGTTTACATCAACATCAAAGCTAAAATCGTCGCTTCTTACTATTGTACCACCTAATTGGATTTCAATACCTTTATTACTCATATCGGCAATATTATCCCAAGAGTTTGTAGAACCTGTTGAAGATGATACTTGAATAGGAACTAATAAATCCTCACTTTGTTGATCATAGTAAGTAGCACTTAAGCGTAGTCTATTAGAAAATAATTTAGCATCTAAACCAAACTCTATACCGGTTACTGTCTCAGCTTTTAATTCCGGGTTGAATTGTGTATTTGGCAAGAAACCTTGGTTACCAAAACCAGTGTTAGTTAAACCAAAAGTAGGAATAATGTTGTAAGGTGCTAAAGCTCCTGTACTACCTACTTGAGACCAACCACCTCTAATTTTTAAGAAATCAATTTTCGCTCCTTTCATATCAATCATCTCAGATAATAATAGAGAAGTTGCTACTGAAGGGTAGAAGAATGAATTATTTTTAACAGGTAATATACTTGCATAATCTTGTCTTGCAGTGAAGTCAATAAATATCATATTTTTGTATGAAAATTGACCGAATCCAAAGACACTATTAATCTGCTGGTTTCTTGAAAAGCTACTCACATTTGCAGTTGCACCTGTTTGTAGGTTTGAAAGTGTATATAAATTAGGTAATTCTAAGCCTGGAAGAAAACCTGAAGTAGAATTATATCTTCTATTCATATGCTGGAAACCAACACTTGCAGAGAATCCAAAGTCTTCAGATATTGGTTTGTTCACAGACAATAAAGATGTTGCATTAACTTCTTCAAAACGTCTTTGAACTTCAAAATAACTACCATTCTGAGCATTATTACTACCAACAGCTTGTCTTTGAGTTTCTAACTGACTGTAAGTATCGATACCTATTTTTTGGCTAAATGATAACCAATCTGTTAGTTGATAAGATACATCTATATTACCGATTAAACGATCTTTAGCTAGAGTGTTTCTGTTTGTATCCAATACCCAGTAAGGATTGTTTTGGAAGTTATGATTCCAGTTTAAAGGCGTTCCTGCAGCAGCAGTTCCCGCTGGCGCTAATGGAAAGCTTTCCCAGTTTCTTAATTCTTGAAAATCAACCTGTCTTGCAGACCAAATAAATTGCTGGAAAGGATTTTCATTATTATAACCAGAGATAGGTAAATTATCACTATCTGTGTTAAAGTAGTTTAGAGACACACCAGCAGTCATACGCTCGCCAAGCTCTAAAGAACCGCTAATACCGACAGTAATCTTTTTTAACTCTGTATTAGGAACCATACCTTGTTCATCTGTGTTACCAATAGATAGCCTAAAGTTATTATTAGTAAATGAAACATTATTAGATATGTTAACTCCAGTATCTAAGAAGTTTTTAACATTATCTGGATGAGATACCCATGGTAAAGCTCTTCCTCCGTTTAATTGAGAATTCCATTGGATAAACTCAAGACCAACGTCTAAAGGAGCACCCCAACTTTCATCTACACCATCACCAGCACCACCACTTGCACCATCAACAAATTCGAAGTAAGTAGTATCACCACCTTGTCCATAAGAATTTTGATAATCTGGTAAAAGTAAAGGATTAGAGAATGTTACGTTTGTATTAACTGAAATACCAAACTTTTTAGATCCATTACCTTTTTTCGTTGTAATAACAATGACACCGTTACCTGCACGTAATCCGTATAATGCAGCTGCATTAGGACCTTTTAGAACCGTCACAGATTCAATATCGTCAGGGTTAATGTCTGCAGCACCATTTGGTAAATCAACACCACCACCAGAACCAGCGTTACCAAAACTTCTATTATCAACAGGAACTCCATCAACAACATAAAGCGGTTCGTTATTACCAGTAATTGAAGAGTTACCCCTTAATACAATTCTAGATGAAGCACCAACACTACCAGATGTACCAGTAACTTGTACTCCGGCAATTTTTCCACTTAATGCATTTGAAATGTTACTTTCCCTTGCTTCAGTCATGCCTTCACCTTTTATTCCTTGTACAGAATAACCTAAGGCTTTTTCTTCTCGCTTGATACCTAAGGCAGTTACTACAACTTCCTCTAAGGCTTCAGCATCCTCTTGTAAAATTACATTAATTGAATTTGAGGCACCTACCGCAACTTCTTTAGTAGTATAACCAACAAAACTGAATACAAGAGTACCTCCTTGATCCACATTAATTGAATATTTACCATCAAAATCTGAAGATGTACCTGAAGAAGTACCCTTAACTAAGACAGTTGCCCCAGGAAGAGGTAAACCAGAACCATCTGATACCGTACCTGAAATTGTCTTTTCTTGTGCAAACGTTAGTTGCACAACAAACGCTAGTAATAGCGTTAGAATTCCACTAAACTTTGTTTTCATTTTATAATTATTTGAATTAGTCAATGTCAAAAATCATAATAAAAAGTTAATAAAACAATAAATAAGGGTTAAAATTTAAGAAAAAGGCCAAATTTTTAAGAAAATGACAAGATGTGGCTAGAAATTAGCTGTTAAACTGAGGTGTATTTTAGAATTGGAGAGTTTAAATTGGGTATTCTCAGTTTTTCCATTCGCATAATTAAATCGTAATAGTCCCGCTTTTGTAAGAATTCCGAATCCAAAGCCGTATCCGAAGAGTTTTTCCTTAGATTTTGTTATTTTGTTTTCAAAATATCCAGCATCAATAATAGTATGTAAATAAATTGAATTGTTTAGTTGATATCTATACTCTGTATTTATTACGCCAAATAGCGAGGCAAAGAGACTGTTTTCTTCAAATCCTCTTATAGAATTAATGCCTCCAAATCGTAATAGTTCATTCTCGAAGTAGGTATCCGTTATCAAATTAGAGCCGTTAACTTTTATAAAGAAGCTATTTTTGTTGTTTAATAAGAATATCTTTAAGGCATCTATGGAGTATTGTGCTTGATTTTCTGAATTTGTGGGCGTTGTTTTCTTTCCGAAGCCGGCTTCTAAATATAATTTAGATTTTATGGGAAAAAGGATATTGTTGGATTGTGATTTTAAATATTGATAGGCTATAGTATAGTGTTGGGTTTTGTAATCTGATATAATGGGGTTTATATTCTCGTTAAGAAGATTGTTCGATTCTGTTGAAACAATGCCAATATACATTTTGTTTTTAGAATTTATCTGATAATGTAATCGAGCAGATTGATTAACGGTTGTGAATGAGGAGTCTCTTTTAAAAATCCTTAGTAGTAAGTCTGCACCAATAGGTGTGTTAAATAGATAAGGTAGTGAGACGTCTGTTTCAAAAGTTTTTTGATCGTTTTCATCACTCTTATATAATAATCTAAATGATTCGCCAAAATTTAAATTATTAACAAGGTTTAAATTTAAATAACCATCAAATTCTAGCTTGTTGGTGTCTTCATTGTTTCCAAACCCTAAAAAGCCATCAAAAGCATTGCTTTTGGATTTTTTAAGATACAGGTATAAGGATGTGGAATCTTTCGAAAATAATACTTCGGGGGATTTAATCTCATTAGCGAAATTCAAATTATTTAATTGGCTGGTTTTTTCTTTAATGCTATTTAAATCAAAAACCTGCTTAGGTTTTATTTTCAGAAAGTGTTTGAGATACGAGCGTGGAAATTTTTCATAACCTTTAATAATGATATCGTTGATGATTCTTTTCTTTTCAAAGCCGTTAACAGTTAAAATCGCTTTTAAATTGAAAGCGTCTTTAATTGTTATATCAGATAATTGTAGTTTAGAAAATGGAAATCCTTTTTTAGAAATTTCAGAATTAATAAAATTAAGTGCACTCTCAACTTCAGAAAATTTCAGAATAAAATAATCTTCAAACACCTCTTTTGACACCAAGTTTAAAATAGACGTATCAATATTGTTTTTATTGTAGTCTATATATATGGTGTTAAATTTGTTTTTTAAATGAATTTGAGAATAGAAAGCTGTGTCGTTTGTTTTTTTTAAACTCTTTAATTCATTTTCAATATAACCTATTTTGAAAAGTGCTGCGTTTATAAGGTCTACTTCAGATTGGATGGACTTAAAATCGGTATGGAGTTTTAAATACCCCAAAGAATCTATAATACTGGATTCAATTTTATTTTGGCCTTCAATTTTTAAGGATAAATCTTGACAAAACCCTTCCGTTGAAAAAAGCACACATACAATAAGGATGAAATAAGGCGTTTTTATCACGTTTTTATTGGCTAATTTTTATGTAAATCTAACGGAAAATCTAGGCTAATAATATAGCTAATGTTATTTTTTTTAAAAACTCTTAAAAATTAACCAATTAGGGTTTGAATTATTCATTTTAATTTCTACCTTTGCAGCCCTCTAAGAAGAGGGTTTTAAAAAAATATTAGAAAATAATATGCCAACAATTTCACAATTAGTAAGAAAAGGAAGAGCCAAAATAACTAAGAAGAGTAAATCGGCTGCTTTAGATTCTTGTCCTCAGCGACGTGGTGTGTGTACGCGTGTTTACACGACGACTCCAAAAAAACCAAATTCAGCAATGCCTAAAGTTGCCAGAGTTAGGTTGACAAATGGAAACGAAGTCAACGCATACATCGGCGGAGAAGGCCATAATTTACAAGAGCACTCGATAGTATTAGTTAGAGGTGGAAGGGTAAAAGATTTACCAGGAGTTAGATACCACATTGTACGTGGGGCTTTAGACACCGCAGGTGTTTCAGGTCGTACACAACGTAGATCTAAGTATGGTGCTAAACGCCCTAAAAAATAATTATTTTTAATTAAGAAGACATGAGAAAAAAGCAAGCGAAAAAAAGACCGCTGTTACCAGATCCGAAATTTAACGATCAATTAGTAACACGTTTCGTTAACATGATGATGTGGGATGGTAAAAAATCAACTGCATTCAGAATTTTCTATGATGCGATTGCAATCGTAGACGAAAAGAAAACAGACGAAGAAAAAACAGCTTTAGAAACTTGGAAAGATGCTCTATCTAATGTGATGCCACACGTAGAAGTACGAAGCCGTCGTGTT
>ERZ767285.520-NODE-520-length-12998-cov-3.010990_pt1 | contig 12998 bp, 10 predicted proteins | sample MGYA00374953_ERZ767285 | MGnify/ENA primary metagenome ERZ767285 (study PRJEB28947, sample SAMN06267186) | marine metagenome | isolation source: Columbia River Estuary | place: USA:Columbia River Estuary, USA | collected 2013-07-23 ...
TCAACTTGTATATTCTTTTTGCCTCCAAATTGCTTTCCAACTAAATTCTTAGCTAATATTACTTTTGTTGGTTCAAAGGTATATTGATTAAACGTATCAACTAAAACATAATCAATCTTTGCTCCTACAGTTAATGCAGTATTACTTGGCAATGTCCAAGGAGTAGTTGTCCAGGCTAAAAAGTAAATATCCCCTTCGTTTTGTAAAAAATCGGGAAGCGTCTCTTTAATTGCTTTAAATTGAGCAACTACAGTAGTATCCGTGACATCTTGGTAAGTACCTGGTTGATTTAACTCATGAGAACTTAATCCGGTTCCTGCTTTTGGTGAATAAGGCTGAATGGTATACCCCTTATACATCAGATTTTTCTCGTAAATCTGTTTTAATAACCACCATACACTTTCCATATATTTGGGTTCATAGGTAATATATGGATCGTCCATATTTACCCAGTAACCCATTTTCTGGGTAAGGTCATTCCAGATATCTGTGTAACGCATTACCGCTTTTCTACAAGCAGCATTATACTCTTCTACTGTAATCGTTTTTCCAATATCTTCTTTTGTGATTCCTAGTTCTTTTTCAACACCAAGCTCTATAGGTAATCCGTGCGTATCCCATCCTGCTTTTCTTTTAACCTGAAAACCTTTCATAGTTTTATAGCGCGGAAAGATATCTTTAATAGCTCTTGCTAATACGTGATGAACTCCAGGCAAACCGTTAGCTGATGGAGGCCCTTCAAAAAACACAAATGGTTTATTTCCTTCTCGGGTAGTCACACTTTTTTCAAAGACGCTGTTTTCTGCCCAATATTCTAGCATTTCTTTTGCTACATTCGGTAAGTTAAGTCCTTTATATTCAGGAAACTTTGCACTCATAAGTCACAAATTCTATTAAGATTGCGAAAATACATATTTTCCTGTAATTCCATTAGGTTGTTTATGAAAAGAATTCTTGAATAACCCTGTTAATTGAGAGCAAATGATTCAAAAAAACTATTTTAATAATTAATTAGATTAACTGAGTCCTCTTTCTTTTTTTATTGTTTCGTATGCTGCTTGAATATTTTGAAACTTTTCTTTAGCCCCCTCTAAATGTTCATTTCCTAAGCCAGTTAATTTATCTGGATGGTATTTTTTAACCATTTTTCTATACGCTTTTTTTAATTCTGAATCGGTTGCAGAGGTCGATATCTCTAAAATTTTATAGGCACTATCTGTTGATTTATAAAACATCGCTTTGATTGATTCAAAATCATATTGATTGATATATAAATATCCTGCAATCTTTCTTATTTCATCAACTTCTATCTCAGAAACATATTCATCTGCTTGAGCGATTCCAAATAAAAAGTGTATTAGTTGAAGTCTAGAAGAATGAGGCATGTGTTGACGAATCTGAATACAAACCTGCCTTGCAGAAACTTGCTTTTTCATTACTCCTTTAAATAATTGAAAAGCCTTATTTGCTCTTTCTTTACCATACATTCCAACAAACTGATTTCTAACAAAATTTAATTCTCTATTATCTACTTTACCATCAGATTTAATAACAATAGAAGCTAATATTAATAGACTAATTTCAAAATCACCACTAAGCGTTTGTGCTTTTTCTCTATGAGATTTATTTTGGAACTCTCGTTGCTCTTTTACAAAATCTTCTTTGGTGAATTTATCAAATACAGTAGCGGCTGCAAAACCCATGATAGCTCCTATAGGGCCTCCAAAAGTAAATCCAATTCCAGCTCCAAGCCATTTAGAAAAATTACTCATTTTTTATCAATTTTTGAACTTCAAATATACTATTTTGATTGTGTTATATTCCTTATATTTGTAGTCTAAATTTAAAAAAATTATGTACCCAGAAGAATTAGTAAAACCGATGCGTGAAGAGTTAACAAATAACGGTTTTTCAGCTTTATATTCTGCAGATGATGTAGATGCTGCAATTTCAAAAAAAGGAACTACTTTGGTGATGGTAAATTCTGTTTGTGGTTGTGCTGCAGGAACAGCGAGACCAGGAACAGTTGCTTCATTACAATTTGATAAAAAGCCTGATAATCTAACAACTGTTTTTGCAGGTGTTGACAAAGAGTCTACACAAAAAGCAAGAGAACATATGATTCCTTTTCCTCCATCTTCCCCGGCAGTTGCCTTATTCAAAGACGGAGAATTAGTTCACATGTTAGAACGTCATCATATTGAAGGAAGGTCTGCTCAAATGATTGCTGAAAACTTAGTTTCTGCCTATAACGAGTTTTGTTAAAAATAACTACTCTTTATTCGCAGAATTTTAAAGAAATACAACTCAATCCACTTCGAATAGAAGTGGATTTTTTATTTTTATGACTATGAATAAGAAAAAAGTTGTTCAAAACACCATCCATTTTGTTAAAAAAACTCTTGATGGATCAGAGGGTGGTCATGATTGGTTTCATATTAACAGAGTTTATAAAAATGCGTTGCTTATAGCAAAAAATGAAAAAGTTGATATTTTTGTTGTTCAATTAGGAGCTTTATTGCATGACATTGCTGATGCAAAATTTTATGATGGAGATGAGTCTATTGGGCCAAAAAAAGCAAGAGATTTTTTAAAAAGTCAGCAAGTTGAAGAAACAGTTATTTCTCATATAGAAAACATTATATTATATATTTCCTATAAATCTTCTTTTGACCTTAACAGCTGTTTTAGCTCTCCTGAGCTAAATGTGATTCAAGATGCAGATAGATTGGATGCTATTGGTGCTATTGGAATTGCAAGATGTTTTAATTATGGTGGATTTAAAAATAGGGCATTATATGATCCAGAAATTGAGCCAAATTTAAAAATGACAAAAGAAGAATATAAAAAATCAAAAGCGCCGACTATCAATCATTTTTATGAAAAATTACTCTTGTTAAAAGACAAAATGAATACAAAAACAGGCCTAATTATAGCTCAGAGAAGACATTCTTTTATGAACGAATTTCTTCAACAGTTTTTTGATGAATGGGATGGCTTAAAATAAATGGTTTGCTATACTAACTTACTTTTGCAACCTCTAAAGCAGTTAATTTATATTCTAGGATAGCTAGCTCTTCGGCACTTTGGATAATTTCTTCGGCAGTTAACTTATTACTATAATTTATATGTGCTATAATTTCTTTACTTTTTATAGTATAATAGTCAATTGCTTTTTCAATTTTATCGTTCATCTCTTTTTCGTATTATTGAATTAAACCTTTCATCTCTTTTCTGTATGAGGAAGCATTTTTACCAGTTATTTCTTTGAATAACTTATTAAAGTGTGAAAAGTTATTGAATCCACATTCATAACAAATATCTGTGATACTCATATTGCTTTCAGATAATAATTTTGTAGCATGAACCACCCTGTATTCGTTCACAAGTTTCGTAAATGTTTTTCCTGTTGCTTTTTTAAAATATCTGCAAAATGCTGGAATAGTCATTGTTGCTATACTAGCAATTTCATGTAAACTAATATGTTCTTTAAAATTAGTGTTAATGTATTTATAAATGATGTCTAGTTTTGCACTGTCTTGTAATTCTGTCTCTACTACGTAACCATCAACATTTAAAATTGTATAATCCTCTGTTTTGGAAAGTATGTTTAAAATTTCTAAAAAAACTAATAGTTTTTTAAACCCTTTTTTCTCTACAAGTTTTTCAATTTTAAACCCTATTTTATTTTTGGTTTCTACACCAAAAAGAATTCCTTTTTTAGAGCGTTCAAATAATTCCTTAATTTTTTTCATTTCTGGAATTTGAAAAAAGTCTTCACCTAAAAAATCTTCCTTAAACTGAATAAGTGTTTCAAAGCCATTAGTTGTAAGACGATCTGTAAAACCGTTGTGAGGAAGGTTTGGACCAATAAGAAGCAGTTGACTATTATTAAAATATGATAAATGATTTCCTATATGTCTCTTTCCTTGTCCTTTATTTACATAAACCAATTCTAATTCTGGATGAAAATGCCATGAAGCTTTGTGAGTTTTTAAAAACTCCGTATGCTTTTTAACTAGTAACGAACTTCCAAAGCCTGGATCTACTTTTTCTAATATAGGTTTCTTTTTATTCATTTTCTACAAAATTAAGATTCGAGACACATAGACACATGAACAAAATTATCTAAAAACTATTCTATTTTAACTTATTGACAAGTAAATACCCTATAATAAGATAATTTTGAATATAAATATACCAATATTGTTGTTTTCCAACAGGGAAAACGTTCGCAATTTTGCAATGTTATTATTATTAAAATATTTAATTATGAAAAAAGTTATTACAAAAAATTTATTAGTAGCGTTACTATTTGGAATGCTAGCTAGTTCTGTTGTTGGAAACAACTTTGGAAACATGAATAGAAAAACCCCGTTAATTTTTATAAAAAATACTACTGGAAAAATTATTTATGAAAAACCAGTGAATATTCAAAATAACAATATTCAAGATATTGATTTTAGCTATTTAAAAAACGGGTATTATACATTGGAAATAAATAAAGATTTTCAAATTGAAATAAAGCCATTTACAGTAATATCTGGTAAAGCAATTTTTCATCCCAAAGCTGAAAAAACAATTTTTAAACCGGTAATAAGGTCTAACAAAAACAAAATCTTAATTTCTAAATTAAATTTTGAGACTTGTTCAATGAAAGTAAATATCTATTATGAAGATGAATTAATTCTTTCAGATGATATTGAAGGTAAAAAATTAATTCAAAAAATTTACACACTCCATAAAAATAAAAAAGGTGACTATAAAATTGTTGCCAAAGTAAACGATCGTATTTATACTAGAAAAATTTCTCTTTAAAAGCGACCGTAATTTTGATTTGTTTAAAGCGAGCTTGTCATGGGGCTCGCTTTTTTATTTACCTGGAAATATAGCTTTTCTTTTTTCTAAGAAAGCAGAAGTTCCCTCCTTAAAGTCTTGAGTTCCAAAACAATTTCCAAACTCATTTATTTCAATATCATAACCATTAACACCGTCCTTAAAATTAGCATTAATTGCTCTAATTGCTGCGCTTATAGCAACTGATGAATTTCTCATTATTTTATCTGCTAGTTTTTCTACTAATGGCATTAACTCTTCTAATGTGCTTACATGGTTAACCAACCCTAATGCTAATGCTTTATCTGCGTTTATCATTCCTGCTGTCATGATTAACTCCATAGCGTTCCCTTTACCTACTAACTGAGGTAAGCGCTGGGTACCCCCATAACCTGGAATTACTCCCAAAGAGACCTCGGGTAACCCCATTTTTGCATTATCAGATGCAACTCTGAAATGACAAGCCATCGCAAGCTCTAAACCACCTCCTAATGCAAAGCCATTAATTACAGCTATAACAGGTTTGGAAAGATTTTCTATTAAATTAAATAGTAGCTCTTGTCCTTTAGCTGCTAATTTTCCTCCATTATCAACCGTAAAATTTGCAAATTCAGAAATATCTGCTCCAGCTACAAATGCCTTTTCTCCACTTCCTGTTATTGCAATTACTTTTACAGAAATGTCATCTTTTAAATTATTGAAAGCCTCGTGTAATTCCTCTATAGTTTGTTTATTAAGAGCATTTAACTTTTTAGGTCTGTTTATCGTAATAATTGCCAATCCTTCTTTTATTGAGCATAGAATATTTTCAAAATTCATCTTTTTATTAATTTAGTTTAATTAGGTAAAGTTACGGTAAAAACTGTTCCTTCACCTTCTTCAGAAGAGAAGTTAATTGAACCATCATAAGCTTCAATAATATTTTTAATCATGGGGAGTCCAAGTCCCATTCCACTAGTTTTAGTAGTAAACTTTGGTTCAAAAATTAAGTGTTCTACAACTTGTTTTATTCCTTTACCATTGTCTGAAACTTCTATAAAAATTTTCTTGTTTTTTAAAAAAACCTTGACAACTATTTTAGGATTTTTTACTTCTTCAACTGCTTGCTTTGCATTCTTGACTAGGTTAGTCACTATTCGAATCAATTGTGTTTTATCTAAATTTGCAAACACTTCTTCTTCTTCAGGATGATATTCAACATAATCTTCGCTAAATATATCAAGAGCCATTTTTACAACACCAATAATTTCTATTTTTTCTTTTCGTTGCTTTGGCATTTTTGCAAAATCAGAAAAAGCTTCTGCAATAGAACTCATCACATCTATTTGTTGAATTAATGTATTACTATATTCTTTTAATTTTAGTTTAATATCAGGATCATTTATATCAAATCTTCTCTCAAAACTTTGAACAGAAAGTCTCATTGGTGTTAGCGGGTTTTTTATTTCATGAGCAACTTGTTTTGCCATCTCTCGCCAGGCTTGTTCACGCTCACTTGTGGCTAATTTTACAGCACTTTCCTCTAACTCATCTATCATATTATTGTACCCTTCAACTAATATTCCAATTTCTGCACTGGCAGAACTTAATACAATTTTCTCATTTCGTTCATTTAATCTAGTGCGTTTCATTTTATCTGTGATGTTTTTTATGGATCTAGTGATGTAGCTAGATAAAAAATAAGCCAACATGATGGCAATTAAAAACATAAAAAAGTATACAAGAATTAAACGTGTTAAGAATTCTTTTAACTCATATTCTTGAGCGCTGTTATCTTGGTTGAACTCTAATTTTAATATCCCTATTCTATTAGAAATTGAGTCTAAAATATAGGTGTATGAAGTTTCAATTTTAATATTATTGTTCTCTGTAATCTCAAAAACTCTAACTCCTTTACTCAATTTTAATTTTGAAACTTTTGAGGGCAATAAATCAGGTGGAATTGAGTCTTTTAAACCAAAAGGCTCGGAGGTTATTAAAAGCTTACCCTCCAAATCATACATGCTTATCTCCAAATTATGAATGTAAGCAATCTCATAAATAGCTTTCTGAAAAATACCTTGTAAGTTTTCTGTTGTTACAGAAATATTTGATCGTTGATATAATTGTATATCAATTTCTTTTTTTAAACTTTCCTCTTTTCTGCCAAACCTACTAACATTATAGTCTGTAGTTTGTTTATTGTACTGATAAATAGTAACGCCAATAATAAGAACAGTTGCTAAAAAGATTAGCAAAATCATAGCAATAAAAATTCTAATTCTTAATGATATGTTATTAAAGTATTTCAACATTTATATTTTTAAAATAAGTAAGCTTTATCTTCAAAGTTCATTCCAAAAATTAATTCATATTTGACAAACAAGATACGTAAAGTAAGAGCAGAAAAAAAGCTGATGTAAAAAAATCACAACAGCTTGATAAAATTGTATTTGTAACATGTTACTACCCTACAATATTGATAATCTTCCCTGGAACTATAATTATTTTCTTTGGAACTCTTCCTGCTAATTGAGCTTGTGTTTTTTGATGTGCCAAAACTACTTTTTCAATATCATCTTTGGTCATATCTAATGGTAACTCCATTGTAAATCTCATTTTCCCGTTGAAAGACACTGGATAATTTTTTGAACTTTCTACCAAATATTGTGGCTCAAATATTGGAAAAGGAGCTGTAGAAATAGACTCAGTATTTCCTAATTTCTCCCATAATTCCTCTGCTATATGAGGTGCGTAAGGAGAAATTAAAATTAGTAAGGGTTCTAAAATAGCACGTTTATTACATTTCTGAGCAATTAACTCATTCACAGCAATCATAAATGTAGAAACTGAGGTGTTGAAAGAAAAATTCTCAATATCTTCCTCTACTTTTTTGATCGTTTTATGTAATGTCTTTAATTCTTCTGCTGTTGGTGCTGAATCTGAAATAGATAATTCTTCTCCATTGTAAAACAACTTCCATAGTTTCTTTAAGAAAGAATGTACTCCAGAAATACCTGATGTTTTCCAGGGCTTAGCTTGTTCTAGAGGTCCCAAAAACATCTCAAACAAACGTAAACTATCTGCGCCATATTCTGCACAAATATTGTCTGGGTTAACAACATTATATTTTGATTTAGACATTTTTTCTACCTCCCTAGAAACTTTAAAAGTTCCATCTTCTTCAGCAATAAATTCTGCATCTCTAAATTCTTCTCTCCATTTTTTAAATGCTTCAATGTCTAACTCATCAGATGAGTTTACAAAAGAAACATCTGTATGAATAGGTTGAACTTTTTTGTCTTGGATTAAACCTTTTGAATAAAACTTACGAGTACCCTCTTCTCTATAAACAAAAGCACTTGTCCCTAAAATCATTCCTTGATTAATGAGTTTTTTTGCAAACTCATCTACAGGAACAACTCCTTTGTCAAACAAGAATTTTTGCCAAAAACGTGCATATAATAAATGCCCTGTTGCGTGTTCAGATCCTCCAATGTATAAATCTACTTCTTTCCAATAGTCTAAAGATTCTTTGCTAGCAAATTCAACTTCATTGGAAGCATCCATATAACGATTAAAATACCAAGAACTACCTGCCCAACCTGGCATGGTATTTAATTCTAAAGGATACACCGTTTTATTTTTTAACTTTTCATTTGAAACTACTTTCTTGCCGCGAGAATCCCAGGCCCAAACATCTGCTCTTCCCAGAGGTGGTTCTCCAGATTCTGTAGGCAAGTACTTTGCTACTTCTGGCAAAACTATAGGAAGATGTTTTGCATCAATCATCTGAGGCATTCCGTCTTTATAATAGACCGGAAAAGGTTCTCCCCAATAGCGCTGTCTGCTAAAAACAGCATCACGCAAACGATAGTTTATTTTCCCATAGCCAATTCCTTGTTTTTCTAATTCGTGAATTGCTAGTTTTAATGCTTTCTTGTAAGTTAATCCGGTTAAAAAATCGGAATTTGAAATTACGGTTCCTTCTTTATTGGTATAGGCAGCTTCGGAAATATCTACATTTTCAAAAATATTAGGAATTGCTATTCCAAAGTGTTTAGCGAAATCATAGTCTCGTTGATCACCACAAGGAACTGCCATTACAGCACCTGTTCCATAGTTTGCTAACACATAGTCTCCAATCCAAATTGGTACTTTCTCCCCAGAAAATGGGTGAATGGCATAGGCTCCTGTAAAGACTCCCGAAATGGTTTTTACATCTGCCATACGCTCTCTCTCAGAACGTTTTGAGGTAGCTTTAATATAATTAAGTACTGCCTCTTTTTGAGCTTTGGTAGTTATCTTAGCTACTAAATCGTGCTCTGGTGCTAACGTCATAAAACTAACACCAAACATGGTGTCTGGTCTAGTGGTGAAAACAGCAATGTCATACTTGTTTTCATCTGCAACTATAGGTGTTTTTTTGACGACTTTTTTTCTCTTTTCTGGAAATTGAATGGCTGTATTTATCTTAGAAACAACTCCCAACACATTTTTAGTAACCTCTTCATTTGTAACATAAACAACATTAAAACCTTCTTTAGAAAAGTAAGCTGTTCTTGTAGCCTCATCTTCTTTTCCTGAAAATTCGACAATAAGATTTTTCGCCAAGCATACATAGTCTACTAAAAATGACCCAATGGTGTATTTTTTTCTAAATTTTGCAGCTCCTTTTTTATTTTTTAATTCATTCCAAAGTGCTATTTCTGCCTTTGATAAATGTAACCGTAACTCTTTTAAGTCTTCTAGTTCTTTGTAAGATAAATTAACTCCTGAGGGTTCTTTAGACCCCTCTAAATCTACCTTAAAAGTAACCATTGCGCCTTGTGAGCGACCTATCCAATTGGTTTGAGAGTCTTTTAAGGGTTGTGGCCAGTCTATGGTATTTAAGCCGTCTAACAACCGTTGTGCATAGGCAGAAATTCGCATAGACCATTGAGTCATTTTTTTTCTAACAACAGCATGACCTCCTCGTTCCGAAACCCCGTTTATAATTTCATCATTCGCCAATACCGTTCCCAGTGCTGGACACCAGTTTACTTCTGTATCTGACAAAAAAGTTAAGCGGTATTGTAATAAAATACGTTCTTGCTCTTTCTTTGAAAATGCGTTCCATTGTGCCGCTGTAAAAGGTTCTATATCATCATCGCAAGATGCATTTACGGAGGTATTTCCTGCTTTTTTAAAAATTGAAACTAATGAAGAAATATCCTCTGCCTTGTCAGTGTCTTTGTTATACCATGAGTTAAACAGTTGAATAAAAATCCACTGAGTCCATTTATAATAATCTGAATTTGATGTTCTTACCTCGCGAGACCAATCAAAAGAAAAACCAATTTGATCTAATTGACGACGATAGGTTTTAATATTTGCTTCTGTTGTTTTTGCTGGATGTTGCCCGGTTTGAATGGCGTATTGTTCAGCAGGCAATCCAAAAGAATCATAGCCTTGAGGATGCAACACATTAAAGCCTTTGTGGCGTTTGTAACGTGCATAAATATCTGATGCAATATATCCTAAAGGATGCCCAACGTGCAAGCCTGCCCCAGATGGGTAAGGAAACATATCTAAAACATAATATTTAGGTTTATCAGAATCATTACTGGCTTTAAACGTTTGGTTTTTAGCCCAATGATTTTGCCACTTTTCTTCTATTTCTTTAAAATTATAGTGCATGAAATTTTCTTCTTAAAAGTGGTCAAATTTACACTTATTCTTGCAAAGTATAAAGTCTATCTAATAATAATGGGATTCTTGAAAGATCAAAAAGTTATTCAAACTCTCATTTTACTTATGCAATAGAGTTTTTATACATTAATATATAAATTCTGTAGTATTTCAAACTGCTGATGTATCTAATAAAAAACAAAACCCATAAAAAAACAAAATGAAATTCATCTTTTTTATGAGTTTAAACTATTAAAAAATAAAAAATTTATTTCACTGGTATACTTAATACAACGTCTCCCCATCCCATGTGTATCGTCATGTCTTTATCAATTACAATTGAAAATAGGTCAATAGTTTTATCCGACTTTTTTACAGGTACACTAACCTTAGCCACATTATTTTCATCTTTATGAAAATAAACCCCCCATACGTTTAATTGACTACTTAATACCACTGTCCATGTGGTTTCTCCAGGAATCGTATACATTGTGTAAGTACCTGATTTTACTAATGTACCACCAAAATTTACATCTTTATAAAATGTAATTTCTGTTGCTTCATTGGCTCCTGTTCTCCACTTTTTACCAAACTTAGCTAAGTTGGATAAAGACCTTCCCTTTAACTGAGGTCTACTGTAGATAATTTTTATGACTTTATCTGAAACTCTATAATTATCTGGATAAGAAGCCAAATCCATAGGGCTTTTATCTAATCCTTTGAAGTCTTGTGCTATAGCTTGATTTAAAAAAATTCCACTAAAAAAAAGTGTCGCAATTACTAAAAATGTTTTTTTCATAATATAAAATATTTAAGGTTTAATTTTATTTTTTATCTGTCAACTCTTATTTTACAAATAATAAGATCTTTAATCCTGTAACTTTCAGCAATCACAATCTTTATTACATTTAGACTTTGGCTTTTTGAAGAAGAATTTTTTAACCAAGAAAAAAACTGCTACTCCAACCGAACTATATACTATAATTTCTTGCATTAACTTAGTATTTGAAATACAACAAAAGAACAAACATATGCCAAAACCCCCATACCTACAAATTGAATTAAAGGCCATTTCCAACTATTAGTTTCTCGTTTTACAATAGCCAGGGTTGCCATACATTGCATTGCAAATGCATAAAAAACTAATAAAGACATACCTACCGGGAAATTAAATCTTCTAGTGTTGGTTTCAGGATTAATTTCTAAGGCCATTCGTTGCTTTATTGTTGTGATGTCATCATCATCACTTCCAACCGAATAAATGGTTGCTAAAGTTCCAACAAAAACCTCTCTTGCAGCAAAAGAGCTAATCAAAGCTATTCCTATTTTCCAATCATAACCTAATGGTTTAATTAAAGGCTCTATACTTTTCCCCATAATACCAATGTATGAGTTTTCTAATTTAGCAGAGGCAATCATTTGATTGAGTTTTACTCCAGAAATTTCTTGACTTACTATTTTTTCTTTAATATTTTTTTCAACATCAGTATAAGCTTGAGGACCGTTAGAAGCTAAAAACCAAAGTACAATAGAAATTGATAAAATTATTTTTCCAGCACCAAAAATAAAAGCCTTTGTTTTTTCAATCACATCAAAAAATACATTTTTTAGAGATGGTAATTTATAGTCTGGCATTTCAACCACAAAAAATGAAGTATTTTTTACTTTAAGTGTTTTATGAAGAATAACTGCAGCCATAATAGCCGTAGTAAAACCTAAAATATATAAACTAAGTAAAGTTAACCCTTGTAAATTTAAAATTCCAAAAATCTTTTTATCAGGAATAATTAATGCAATGATAATGGCATAAACCGGCAAACGAGCAGAACAAGTTGTAAAAGGTGTTACTAATATAGTAATTAGGCGTTCTTTCCACCCTGAAATATTTCGAGTAGCCATTACAGCAGGAATGGCACAAGCTGTTCCTGAAATTAATGGGATGACACTTTTACCACTCATCCCAAAACGTCTCATAATTTTATCCATTAAAAAAACAACTCGACTCATGTAGCCTGTTTCTTCTAATAATGAAACAAATAGAAACAAAATAGCAATTTGCGGAATAAAAATAATAATTCCACCAACTCCTGGAATGATTCCCTCTGAAATTAAATTATTTAAAACTCCAGTGGGCATAGTTTTGTTCACATAAGAACTGAGGTTTGCAAATACAGTATCTATAAGATCCATAGGAAGACTTGCCCAGTCAAAAATAGATTGAAAAATTAATAGCAATAGAGTAAAAAATAAAATATATCCAAAAATTTTATGAGTAAAAACCTTATCAAGCTTGGCTCTCAAATCTGTTGCTTTTGAGCGGTCTGCCAAGTATGTTTTTTTTAATATTTCATTAATTTTTTGATACCTATAAATGGTTTCTTTGTGCTGGTATTTCTTTAAATTTTTAGAGTCGTTTTTAAAAGTTAAAAGCGCTTTTTTTTCATCTTCTGAAATCTTATCAGGAAAACTATTTTGAGTAATCATTAACCATAATTCATATATAGAATATTTTG
>ERZ767285.530-NODE-530-length-12798-cov-5.966591_pt1 | contig 12798 bp, 6 predicted proteins | sample MGYA00374953_ERZ767285 | MGnify/ENA primary metagenome ERZ767285 (study PRJEB28947, sample SAMN06267186) | marine metagenome | isolation source: Columbia River Estuary | place: USA:Columbia River Estuary, USA | collected 2013-07-23 ...
AAAGGGGGGCCAGAGGCGGCCAAAGCGCTTAGGAAGTTTAAAAAACCGGAGTTTAAACCCCCCACGATGAGAACAGATGAAAATGAAGCGATAGCTAAGCTTTTCTATGAAAAAGAAGCAAACCAATATGTGGAGGACGTAGGAACGTGGGAGAGGGTGAACAAGAAAATTTTTAATTTAATGTTAACCCACTGCAATCCCGAGATGGAGCTGAAGCTCGCAACGATGAAGGACTGGGAATCAATAGAAGATGACCAGAACGGACTAAAGTTGGCGATTCTAATACGCGACATTCTCCACCAAAAAGACGAACAAGAGCAAAGCGCGCTAGAATGCGTCGCCGCCGATAAGGCCCTCTTTCTGTGCTACCAAAAAGCACATCAGACAACAGCGGAATACATGGAGGCCTTTAAGGCGCGTGTGGACGTGTGCAAGTCCACCGGCGGGGGAGTTCCAGGCAATGTAGGCGCCATAGCGGAGAGTCTAGCAGTTAGCATGGGCCTGACATACGGTGTCCTGGAAGGAGAAAAGAAAAAAGAAATTGACAAGAAAGCGGAGATGCGCTACCTTGCCGCGCTGCTATTCGCGGGACTGGACGATAACAGGTACGCGAAACTAAAAAACGACGTACGCAACAATTGGATTGTGGGGCGGCGCGATACGGTCCCTACGTCGTACGATGAGGTGCTACGCATGGCAGACGGTTATCGCGCAACGAGCCAGGCCAAGTACGCACCTACGGGCGATGGCCTATCGTTCCTACAGACGGGACGTGGCGGCGGCAGAGGAGCTGGTAGAGATGGCGGTCGCGGCAGAGGTAGAGGCCGCGGAGGTCGCGGCGGCCAGGCGCAGAAAAAAGCAACGACAGACGGTCTGTCCTCGGTCGGGGGAGAAGATTCCACGAAACCGCCGAAGGAAATCCTGACGAATCGAGCCGGTAAGCCTATCGAGTGTTGGCACTGCGGTGGGAATCACCTACTCGCCGATTGCGACAAGGCAGATTTCTCGCCTGAGCTGAAAGCTACTATCAACGCCGTAGCGAGTAGGGTGTCCGACGCAGAGACCTACCTCGAGGAACTGACGATCGCAGACCTCGAGGAAGACGAGATAGGAGGTGTAGGCACGGTAAACTGCACACCATCGCTAGTGGTAGAAGTGGAGCGGGGAGTGACATTCGTGGGCGGATCCGTGCGCGAGGGGGCGTCCCCTCCCAGGGGAACGCTAGACCTCAACAAGGCCTACCTCGATTCAGCTGCCTCACACCACCAAATTGTGAGGGCGAGCGACCTATCCAACGTCAGGACGGTCAACGGTACTTTGCGCAGCGACTGCAACGCAGGCTCTACGTACTCCAACCAAAAGGGGTACCTAGGGGACCTCGACATGTGGATAAACGGGGGCGGGATCGCGAATCTCATTTCCATCCCCCAACTGGAGCGAGACGGGTACACAGTCACCTACACCACTGACAAGTCGTGGGTAGTATATACGCCAGACGGGAAGCCCATCACTTTCGGGCGCGAAACAGGGGGCGCAACCGACGGATTTGCCTCCATCGACCTCGAAGATCTGGCAAGCCAGTCTGTTCAAGGTGCTGCTTTGGTAACTACCGTTCGCCAGCAGATGGAAGGTCTCACCAAGCGTGAAGTTCAAGACGCTCGCCTAGCTCGTGAAGCCCAACTGATGGTGGGTGTTCCAAGCGAGCACGATTTCAAGTCAATGGTGAGCTCCACTCAGATAAAAAATATGCCTATCAAACCCGATTCTGTACCTGACGCCCGTTATTTGTACGGCCCTGCAGTAGCAGGAATTCAGGGGAAGACGGTGCGAAAGAAGCCCACCAGGGTGGACACGGCTATTTTAGACATCCCTCGGGAACTGAGGTGGCAGCATCGCGAGCTAACATTGACCGCTGATATTATGTTTGTGAACGGTTGGGCCTTTTTCACGTCTCTATCTAGACGAATTAGGCTCAGAACCGCGGAATACACCCCCACCAGGACGGCTAAACAGTTAGGTAGTTTATTAACTCGAGTAATTAATATGTATTCCCGCGCAGGATATGTTATCACTACCGTTCTCATGGACCAAGAATTCGAGTGCGTACGAAATTTGGTTCCCATCGTCGAAATCAATACGGCAGCTGCGAGGGAACACGTGGCCGAAATCGAGAGGTCACATCGAACCACCAAGGAGCGCATGCGCAGCATACGCAGTACTCTCCCATACAAGTTCCTACCTAAGCAAGTGGCGATCAACCTGACCTACTTCGCCATTTTTTGGATCAACGCTTTCGTCGACAAACAAGGTATCTCCAACGTTTTCTCGCCAAGAGAAATTATCACCCGTAGGGGGCTCGACTGGAACAAGCACGCGCGTGCGCTATTCGGGCAATACATCCAAGCGCACGAAGATCGCGTAGTCACCAACACTATGGCGCCACGTACGTTCCCGGCCTTGTACCTGGGTCCAACGGGCAATATACAGGGTACGGTAAAGGCCTTCGACCTAGATACCGGGCAGGTACACAAAGTACGTGAGTTCACTCGCCTACCTATGCCTGAGTCCGTGATTCGCAAGGCCGAACTGTGGGGTAAGAAGGCCAAACAAGATGACCTCAAGAACAAGATAGAGTTCCTCAATAGGAATAGGCAGAAGTTCGACTGGGATACCGACGAGGAACCAGACGAAGGCCTCGTAGAGCGGCCCCCTACTCACGAAGACGTACCTGCGGAAGAGCCAGGTGTGCCCCTCGAGTCGGAACTGGACAATGACACGGATGCCGTGGTAGATGAAATCAGGCCCGTGTCCGAGCAAGCGAGGGCAGCACTCGCCAACGACGGGACGTACCGAGTCCTACGTGACGAAAGCGCAGGAGTGCGAACCGTGGTCGACCTTACCGACCTCGACGAAAGCGCAGGAGTGCGAACCATGGTCGACCTAACTGACCGCGACGACTCGCCGAGCGAAGCCGCGCAGGAGTGGGACGGTACGATCCAGACCGTATCTGAAAACGAAGACGACGGCAACAACGACAACGACGACGACGACGCGGTCAGCACAGCCCACACCGTACCTACGTCCAACCAGTGGCAGGACGATGATCGCCGGCCACGTCATCCACCAATTCCTCCGTCCAACCAGTGGCGACACGTCCAATACGCGTCACATTCGCCAAAGGCCAGGTACCCACGTAGAGTACGCGTACCTACATCGCAACCCTACATACCTACGATGGACAACCGCTCGTACCCCACAGGCTACGCCAACGTTAATGTCACCCCAGGGTACGTAGGCAATATGAGGATGAACCAAGAAGAAGCGAGGAATCATGTCTTGGGGGTGGCACTAGCCCACGTCTTTGGACTCAAAGCAGGCCTAAAAGAGTTCGGGCAGAAGGGAGAAAAAGCCGTATCCAAAGAGCTGGTACAACTACAAGACATGAACACCTACATACCGGTGGACCCATCCAAGCTAACACGTGAGCAGAAGGTAGAGGCACTAGCCTCCCTACTATTCCTCACCCAAAAAAGAAATGGAGACGTAAAGGGCCGACTGGTCGCCGACGGAAGCAAGCAGCGAAGGAGGCCTAACTACAAAAAGGAAGACGCTGCATCACCCACAGTGACCAACGAGGGGGTGTTCATTACCGCCGCGATCGAAGCGTTCGAACGCCGAGACGTGGCATGCTTCGATATCCCAGGTGCCTACCTACATACGCTCAACGACGAGGTAGTACATATGCTCCTCAGGGGGAAATTAGCCGAGATGATGGTAATGCTGAACCCAAATTTGTACCGAAAATACGTAACCTACAGCTCTAATGGCACCCCACTGCTATACGTGCTCCTGAACAAGGCACTATACGGGCTACTAAGGAGCGCCCTGTTGTTCTACGAGAAGCTGGTCGGGGATCTAGAGGCCCACGGGTTTGTGATCAACCCCTACGACCCATGCGTGGCAAATAAGATGATCGGGGGGCACCAGATGACCGTCTGCTGGCATGTAGACGACCTCAAGGTTTCCCACAAGGACCCCAAGGAGATCACCAAGTTCGCTGTCTACCTAGCTGGTATCTACGGGGACAAGCTAACTGTGCACCGTGGTAAGGTACATGACTACCTGGGGGTGGACTTTGACTACAGCGAGCCTGGGAAGGTCAAAATATCCATGATAAAGTACCTCAAGGGAGTAATCAACGAATTCCCGGAAGAACTACCTACCAAGCCAGCCGCAACCCCAGCTAGCGATAGTCTATTCAAAGTCAGGGACGAGAATGACCCAACATATAGCCCACTACCAGAGGAAAAGGCTAGGCAATTTCACCACACGGTAGCTCAGCTACTTTTCATGAGCTCTAGATCGCGAAGGGATATACAGACCACCGTGGCATTCCTGACCACCCGGGTTAAGAAGCCAGACGAAGACGATTGGGGTAAACTTAGAAGATGCCTTAGCTACCTCGAAGGCACTAGGTACATGAAGCTAACCTTGGAGGTAAATGACCTCAGGGTGATTGAATGGTGGGTAGACGCGTCGTACACTACACACGACGATTTTAAAGGCCACAGTGGTGGCATGATGTCCCTGGGCAAGGGGGCAACAACTAGCGCGTCCAACAAGCAGAAGATCAACGTAGGCAGCTCGACCGAAGGCGAAATAGTGGGGACCCACGACTTCCTAGGGAAGATAATGTGGGCTAAATATTTTATCGAGGCTCAAGGCTACACGGTCGACCAAAACATCGTGTATCAAGACAACCAAGCCACTTTACGACTTATGACAAATGGTAGGCTGTCCAGCACCAAGCGCACCAAGCATATTCACGCCAGGTACTTCCTAGTCAAGGACTACCACCGCAATGAAAATAACTGTAGCAGGAATTTATCGACGTTTTTTCAAATTTCTGTGCCAGTAATTGGTGTCCGAAAAATGACGATAAATTTCTGTCACAATATCGTCGCCTCACACTCTCCTCACAGTAAAATCGGTTCCACTCATCTCCACATGGGTTGGTTCACATTCCCCTCACAGTTTTTGAATGAGGCCGAATGGTGTTGTACCAATTCCTATGTGGACTCAAAATTACATGATTTTCATCAATCCCACGTTGGCAAAATTGTGTTTAACATTTCTGTGACAGTTTTTCGTTTGCTAACAAATGTACATAAACCTACAGGCAGGCCCACATCACCTGTCACATTCCCTTGACAGTAATTCGTCGAGTGCTCTGTGACAAATCTGTCACAGTAATTCGCTCTTCTTCTCATTCTTCTGTTACATTCCCCTGACAGTAATTCGTCAAGTGCTCTGTGACAAGTCTATCACAGTAATACACTAGGTCTCATATATGAGGCATAATAATTGTTACTCACAGTTACTGATTTATTATCAGTATTCACTATCATTTCTAAACAACCATGCACATATCCCTGGCAATCCCTTATCTCCCAAGAAGTTGATAACATCCCAGTCATCAAATACCACACCAAATAGCCCATCAAATACATGATTTGTTTCATGAAACGGCAACAACAGGCAACAAGACTTGACAGTGTCACGTAAGTCAGAAAACTTCAAAGTCATCTCTCCTTCCCCCAGAATACATTTTCTATAAACCAATCCACACTCCCTCCTATCTCTTGGGTTTATCGAATATGTGATCCGACAACAATTGACACTTTCGTATTCTCTACCATAGGCAACAAAGAAATCCTTCTGTCCTTCATCAAACGTAAATGCGGATATCACTTCGCCAGATTCGAGATCTTTTCTTATCACACTCAAGTCTTGATAGCGATAAAATCTTGTAAGACCATTATCTGGTTCATTCGTATGTTTCGTTCGGATATCATCTCTCAGCCAATTCATAATATTCAATTTCTGAATCAAACCCAGTTTTTTTTCAAAGTAAGAAGTTGTTTTCCTCATAGACACCAACACACACTTAACTGTTTGAATATATCTCTCACGCGAACCTTCCCAATACCAGCGAACTGGTCCAAAATATCCAACCTGACCTGGAATATTCAACAATGATGGGAAGTTGCCTGTAGTTGCCCAAAATGGAGCAACTTCTGGGCTGTAATATGATGTCGCAAACTTCTGGCAACATGAAAGAAATAATTTCACATGAGCGTCAAGAATTCTTGGGTCTTGTTTTCTTGGAGTCATCATTAAGCTCAGAAGGACATGTAGTGAATTTAATAGTTGCTGAATTGCCATCAGTGTGATTGTCGATGTATTTGAATTTTCGGGCAACTTCATGCGAAGGAAGAATTGACCGTAGACAAAGGTTATAATACGCGTGAAACCCAAAACATCCTCTCCCAACCACAGCGTTTTCGGTAGCTTCTTGATCTTGCACCAATCCAGACGAAACGATACGATCTTCGTCAAGTGCACATTGACCATTGTCTCAAATGGTGCCAATCTATTGTGATCTGTCAGAAAACTGTGAATGGCTGCCATCACGGATGGGACAATGCCATGGAACAACAAATGAAGAGGAGGGTCGATGAAACAGCGAATGTCATAGCCACTGTCCCACAACGTTGGATAGGGCGTTATCAAAATTTCGTCCTCATTCATACTCCCTGGCTTATTTGCATCCCAACACAATTGTGCAATTTTCTCCTGGACACAAATCGAGGCCAGAAATGCACCCATTTGTCCCTTGTTCCAGCAACCATTCCGGATGTTGTGACAAGCATAAATAACACCACTTTTCATCCAATCAAAGGTTAGTGGAACTGATTTCAGGTAAGTCTCTGTAACGCTGCGATGTTCTGGATGAGGGGGTGAATCTTCAGCGGCCACGCCTGGATAGTTCTTGGGAAGCTCAATTGCCTTAGCCACTGCGCTGTTGCTGTTATAATCCCACTGCCAGCACCTTCCACAGTTCCACTGATGAAGAAATCCGATTCTCAAAACATCCGAAATAGCCTTATTGTAGCAGGCTGCACAATAAGGCAAGTTTGTGTGATCTATCTCTCCACAATACAATGATCGTTGACCAATATTGCCAAGATGTCGAGATTTCAGAATTGAGCTCCTCTCTGGACGGTCTGTCGAATATGCAAGTAAGTCAAATGCTGTGTTCACGAGTCGCCCTTCAATAGCACTATACCTCACAACTCCTCTTCTGATTTTCTGTAACTCTTGAGGCCCAAAGTAATAATCAATGACTGGTGTGTGATCCTGGTTTGATCGACCAATCGCTAAGCAATGGGTGTGATATTTGGAAGTTGAATTGAGGCCAGGTTCAGCCAAAGTCACTGTTAAAATCCAAACACTGTTCTCCTTCTGTTTGACAAATGAACGCAAAAATCCATCTGACCAAAATAGAAGGTATCCGTATGCGGTATTTGCCTTCCCTCCATTCAACAGTTTCATCTTCTGAAGGAGATCCTTGCCAGCAGGAGAACCATTTATGTGCTCCTCATCCACAACACCGTCATGACCTTGCATATACATGATTGGAATGCCATGACCTATTAAATGGCTGAGTTTTTCGTTGAGAGAAATGCAAGCATGCCCCGCAATTTCAAATACTTCTTCATGTGGTAGATTGTTGAACAATCCATATTTCCCCTTTAAACACAATGCATTCACATCAGCAATGGTTCTGGGAAATTTGATACAGGCGTCGTCACTCCCGCCATGAGAAAACCTGCTCAAGCAGTCATCGATTATTTCAACAAAATTCTCTTGTTGTGATTCTGAACATGAGAGCATATGATTGGTAATGTTGAACATTGATATTGCATCATCCTTTGTTGCCAAGTGAGAGTGTGTGTTGAGATCACTTCGACGCACGGACCTCCACACCAAACCCTTCAAACCACCGTGTTCCATGCCTTCCATTTCTTTGTGAATATAATTCTGCCAAAAATATAGGTTATTCGACGGCTTCGAAAAGGACTGGAATTCTTCCAATGTATAGAACGATGTGTCTCCCGCAAATTTATCTGGATATGATGACAAGGAAGCAGCAATGATACCAGCCACAGATACATCATCATGCAAAAGAGACTCCATTGGTCCAAGAACATTATATTCTGTCTCATCCAACAATAAATTCACATCACTGAACTTTGAATCTCCAACATAATCCTCGCAACTTTCGTCATCCCCAACCTCCATCGCATCGTTGCTATAATCAATAAAGCCAGCATTGTCGTCAGTTAGGAAGGATGTTATTGGGCCTGAGTGTTTTCTTTTTACATGACGTATCATACTCGTTTTAGCGTAATAACGTCCTGGTTTAAATTCACAACTAAATTTGCAGTGCATGCACTGAAAAACGTTACATGAACAGTTAGGACATGTTACCGTCGCATACCCTTTCGTCGTTCCACTCAATGACATGGAAGTACTAATTGACATAGCAATACCATCTTCATATTTCCCACATCTAGGGCAGAACAATGTCAAAGTATTCATCAGGTAGAATAATGACAACAATGGTTGATGAATATGTGGGAACTTTGGTTGGCTTTATAGGTGGCACTGGCTATGGATCATGTATGTCATGTAACACAATGGTTAGTTAATACATGGGCTATTTGCTTGGGTTTTTAATGTACACCAGCTGTGGCATAATCTGTAAGTCATGGTGAATATTTATTTAGTATATTTTTCGAACAAAAATAGTCCAATATCCAAGGGAACCTCAAAAATACCAATACCAATGTTGACAAAAATTCCCGAAAATGAATTACTGTCACAGAATTGTCAGGGAGATGGTGAGAACACATCGGGGATCTAGACAGTTTCGCATTGATACTGTGACAGGAAGGTGAAACGTATTATCATTGTACATTGCCATGTATTGCCGTATATACTGTGAGGGGGATGTGGGACAACGGCGGTACATGTACTTAGTCTTACCTAGTACATGTAATGACGCGTTATACTGTAGGGGGAATGTGAGAGACGTTATCCTACCATGATAGATACATAAGAATTAGATAACAATGATCCCATGCCGGATGAGAATCAATAGGACAGTTAAAATGACATAATGACCCCATGCCAGGTAAGATTGAAATATTTCGAAATTCATGTTGGTATCAGTTCCAACATTGATAACTTTTTGCCCGAACGAAGTTATGATGGAATTCATTCGAATATTTGTATGTGTGGTACTGATGAATTCCGGTACTTACTTTTGCCTAGCTATGTACGATGTATATACCATACTTTGGGTATAGGATGGATGTGAGACACATTCTCTGCACATGATAGATACGGATCGGGATTGTCTGTGCAGGAATGGTATATAATAGAAGACTTCGTGAATAAACTCAGGTAAGAATGAGTGAAGACATATAGGGTTGATTCTCATATTCGGATCTTATGTGTATATAGTGCTGATACTGTAGGGGGAATGTGAGACGCGATGTTGGTACATGGCAATATATTGTATATAGCTATGTACGAAGCTTTGTACTGTAGGGGGGATGTGAGAGCGATTGTTGGTACAGGAATGAAATATATAAGTAGATTTCTTCGTGAATAAACTCATGTAGGAATCTGTTAAAATAATTATGTAAGATTGCAATATTCTGATCGTTGATTTTACATATATGTGTATTGTGTCTTAGTATGTTTAAAAGTTTCTAGGTGGGTGTCTTTTTTACTTAACATGTTTTTGGATCCTATATCCGAATGAAATATTCCGATTATTTTAGTGGGATTGATCCCATGCTGCTGAATGACCACCATGCTGCTCCTATTACATAGACACATGTAAGTATTTTTTTTTTACTAGCAGTATCTACATGCCTGTTAAAAAAAGGGCTAAAAACAGGACTAGATGCATTTAAACTGCATTTGATGGGTGTCATAATTGTGAATGTATGACTTCTGAACCATCATTTCAAGAGGGCACCTTGGTAGCCAAGTCTACCAAGCCAGGGAAGAGGAAACGCCATGCTGTTATAAAAATTGGACCTAGGGAACTCACAGCTGAGATTCCAGCGGACCTTTTTGATGGTGAGAACATTAACTCCCTAACTGAATCATGGGCGGTAAATACCTATGATCTATATAGGTTTTTTCAAACAAAAGTAAGGGACACCAGATATCATGTCCCTTCATTTGCTCATGGTTTTACCCAGCCAACAACTGTCACAACTACACAGTACAGAAATTTTATTCGAAATAAATTCGATGGGAAGTCTACATTTGCTCGATCCTTGAAAATTGCTTACGAAAAACTTGTAGTTACTGCCTGCTGTAATGACATCTCAATGAGAGGAAAGCAGTGTCCGAAGTCATTAGAAGATGTTAACACCATCTACCTTTCACAAGATCACAAGCAGTTGGTAACTACAGACTTAACAGAACTATGTCGCAGGAAATATACCTGGTATGAGCAACACAAGAATCCGGGAAAAAATGGCTGGATTAAAGACACTGCGGAGAAGGTGTTTCAAGAAAATGACATGAAGGTTACTGTCTCGAACTTGTGTGACAGTGTCAAGGGCAAGCGGATCCACTGTATTGTGGGTCTTGGTAAGCAATATGCTTACAACGCAAGTGCTGGCAACTTGCGATCAAGGGAGAAGGCTATGTTGGGTGTCACCTTAGAGGTGCGACAATCAATCACCGAAGAGATGGAGAAGGATCCAGAGGGTTGGAGGTTTGTAAACCTCCCAAGGGCCTTGGTTGATGGATCCCGCCGCAAGCAGGGATGTAGATTTGCGGTGCGAATCCACCGGGATGTGGGATTTGACTCGCCGAACCCGGTGATGCCGTCCATGGAATTCAAGGCTGCCATGATGATCGCATGTGATCTTGGTCGAGCGAATGAGATGTCACGTTCGGACATTCTTAAATTTGTGCATGAATGTATGTAATTTCCTTCGTTGCATTTGAAATTTATACCTGAAAACTCACGGATGTATGCCTGTGCTTGCATAAATGTAGGTCTTGACGAAAGAGTCTCATGTCCCGAGGCGAGGGATGAGTTAATGAAAGTGGCTGCAGAATCGTATGTGAGCGAAAAGAAGACAGATCCATTGGGAATATTGTTGGTCCCTCCTCCTTCTCCGATCGTGGAAAAACCGGTGGTCGTGCAAACTACAAACCTCGATGGTGAAATTGGGAGTGCCGATGTGACACTTCCTGCTAAACTTTCACCAGCGAAAAAGCCTCCTCCTCTTGTTGTTGCTAACAAATCTATTGATCCCCAACTGCCATTTCACCCAATCCAAACAAATGACAATATGGGGAGTCTTCAGCACCAACGTATGGTGACAGTTCTAGAAACTGTCCAGCCTGGGAAGAATGGGAGCAACCTTGTGTTGGATGCAGTTGCCAAATTGGTGAGTTTATTGTACATTTAAATAAATTCAAAAACACATTGCACTAACATTATTCAAAATAAAATGATCAACAGAGAGCTGAGCAAGTTGAGGAGGTGGTACAATGTGCAGTTAAACCCAGTGCTATTAATTTTCCGGGTGGAAAGTTTATCTTATGGGCATGTAAACATGCAGAGGATAAGAAACATGCATGTAACTACGTCCTGTGTAATGAGTGTAAAGAAGGTGAAGAAGGTAAACAGGGAAGGAGCCGGCGTAAAAGAGGCGCCTTGGCTACTGTTGCAGCTTGTGAGCATGATGTGTTTAGTTTGATTATGAAGGAGGATACTAGCTATTATACCAAGCACTGGCGGGAGAAACACAGGGCAAGTCAAGAGGCCAGGAGTAGTTCATTGTTCTGTTTACCTCTGACATGCAGTGGTTGTGGTGGAGAAATAGAAAATCAGTAACAAAATAGGTAGTATACATTGTTGTCACAGCATTATTCAGTAATTGTACTAGAAAATACAGCAGTATAGCATGTAGCGGATAACTGTCAGAGGAATGTCACAGATTAAAAATACTGTCACAGAACAGTGACAGCTACAGTGATACTGTCAGAGGAGTGTGAGGAGGAAGAACAAAGCCAGTGAATAGGACGCAAAACTGCCACAGTAATTTGACACAATCGTGGTATAATTCGCAAAATACTGTGATAGCAAAGTCATAGGTATTATCAACTGTAAGGGGCCTTTACTACTACTATAAAATAAATTGAAATGCCAACGTTTACTTTGAAAGGAATTTTGTTTTTGGTGAGAGAAATGTCAGAGATAGAACGCATGCAGTAGATATCTATATGTAAGTGTCACAGAAAAGCGAGACAAATAACTGTCACAGAAATGTATCGTTGATATGGCGAGAGGAATGTGACAGAAACTGAGTCGTGAAAGTCGAATTCACTGTGACAGGTTTGCGAGGGCGAAATAACTGTCAGAGAAGAGTGACAGGTATAGCCAAAATGTGAGGCGTCATTTTTACTGTGACAGGGGCTCTCGTTCGATCGTGATCAGATTTTTCACAGGAATTTGAAAAACGCTGTCACATTCCTGTCACCATTTTCGTGGATTGTGACAGAAATGCGAAATGAGTCTGTGACACTCCTGCTACCATGAATTCTATTGCGGTGGAAGGATGGCTCTACGTCCTGGGAACGCCTTGCTGATTTGAAAGAGGGTTATCCTGTCCTCGTGGCTGAATATGCCGTCGTGCAGAATATTGACCATGAACCTGCCTTTAACTGGTGGGTGCCACATGTCCTCAAGAAACGTGAGGCCATTATCTCTCTGGTGAAGAAGAGAAAGACCCGTTTCCTCAGGAAGTCCCACAAGTTTGGCATTGAAGTGCCTCATACTGTGGCTGACGCTGACGCCCTGTGTATTGACAAGAAAAATGGTAACACGTACTGGCAGGATGCTATTGTCAA
>ERZ767285.537-NODE-537-length-12743-cov-2.507737_pt1 | contig 12743 bp, 9 predicted proteins | sample MGYA00374953_ERZ767285 | MGnify/ENA primary metagenome ERZ767285 (study PRJEB28947, sample SAMN06267186) | marine metagenome | isolation source: Columbia River Estuary | place: USA:Columbia River Estuary, USA | collected 2013-07-23 ...
GGAGCCTATAGCCTATATCGATTTAAAGGCGAGTTGATCGCGGTGCGCGAAGACGATTTTGAGCCGCAGGTTATGTCAAAACAACACGCGCCCTCGGCCGATGAAGTCCGCATCGAATTACCCGGCAACGGAATCCTGATTTTGCTTTCGGGAAGCGAAACGATAGTGAGCGATAGCCACTTCAGTGTGCGCTATCGCCAAGGTGGTGAACGCCTTTCTCTTCCCGGAAGGCCTTCCAAGTCGCTGAAAAAAACACTTAATGAAGAAAGCGTTGCGCCTTGGCTCAGAGATCGTCTGCCGCTGGTTTTTATTGGTAACGAACTTCTTTGGGTTGCACTGCTGGGCCCGACGGCGGAAGCAGCTAAATACACTGAGGTTAACGCTTCGGGACAGGGTCTAGGAGTGACTTTTGAGTGGCTGTCGCCGGCTCTCGAACTGAGTCGCGAGGCCAATTCTCGATTGTAGGTCGAAGGCTCTTCTGGTACGCTATAACTCCATCTGCTTGGGTTAGTTCTACTCCTAATCCAACTCGCTACGATGGGGCTCAAATGACAAAATATATCTTCATTACCGGTGGTGTTGTCTCATCACTGGGCAAAGGCATTACTGCCGCTTCGCTCGCCGCTGTTCTTGAGGCGCGTGGTCTCAATATCACCATGTTAAAACTCGATCCTTATATCAATGTGGATCCGGGTACTATGAGCCCATTCCAGCACGGTGAGGTTTTTGTTACCGAAGACGGCGCCGAGACCGACTTAGATCTAGGGCATTACGAACGATTTATTCGTACGACTATGCTCAAAAAGAACAATTTCACTACCGGCAAAGTCTATGAAGAGGTTCTCAAGAGAGAGCGTCGCGGAGACTATCTGGGCGCCACTATTCAGGTTATTCCACATATTACAAACGAAATAAAACGAAGAATAAAGTTACTTGGAGATACTAACGAGTTTGATGTTATAATTACAGAAATAGGTGGGACAGTTGGTGATATCGAATCTTTACCCTATATCGAATCGGTTAGACAATTAAGATGGGAACTAGGTGCTACAAATAGCCTTGTTATTCACTTAACATTAGTTCCGTATTTATCTGCTGCTAAAGAACTTAAAACTAAACCTACTCAACATTCTGTAAAAACATTAATGGAAAGTGGAATAAACGCAGATATACTTGTTTGTAGAACTGAACATGATATTTCAGAAGAAATTAAAAATAAATTAGCACTTTTTTGTAATGTAGATGTTGACTCGGTAATTCAGTCTAAAGATGCTTCGACGATATACGATGTTCCTTTAATGATGGAACAAGAAAAATTGGATACAGTTGTTTTAAGAAAACTTGATATTTCTAATTTTAGTTCAACTAACATGTCTAGTTGGACAGAATTTGTAAATAGATTAAAATTCCCAAAAAATACAGTTAATGTAGGCTTGATTGGAAAATATGTTGAGTTACAGGATTCGTATAAATCTATTTTAGAGGCATTAGTTCATGCTGGTTCGGTAAATGAAACAAAAGTGATTATTCATTCGATACACTCGGAGTTTATAGATGAAGATCAAATTAAAAATGAAATTTCAAAGCTTGATGGTGTTATTGTTGCTCCTGGATTTGGATCAAGAGGTATTGAGGGTAAGATCAATACTATAAAATATGTAAGAGAAAATAATATTCCTTTTTTTGGTATATGTTTAGGTATGCAGATGGCAGTTATAGAATATTCAAGAAACGTTTTAAATCTTAAAGATTCTAACTCTACTGAAATGGATGAAAAAACTTTACACCCAGTCATAAGTCTCATGCAAAACCAAAAGAATATTATCAATAAAGGTGGTACAATGAGATTAGGATCTTGGGAATGTGATTTAGAAGAAGGATCAAAAAGTTATGAAATATATAAATCAAAATTAATAACCGAAAGACATAGACATAGATGGGAATTTAATAATGATTATTTAACTGATTTTCAGAACTCAGGTTTAAAAACTAGCGGAATCAATTCTAAAACAGGATTGGTTGAAATAATTGAACTTCCATCAAATGATTGGTTTATTGGAGTTCAGTTTCATCCTGAATATAAAAGTACTGTAGAGACTCCACATCCATTATTTGTATCATTTGTCCAAGCTTGTTTAACGTGTAATAATATTAAAGATTAAAATGGAAGAAAATAAGTTAGATATTTATCAAATTATAGGATTTTTATTTCTAATAGCTGCGGTCTTTTGGTGGTTTAATGTTACAATACCTAATCTAGAGCAAAATGCGCTTGAAGAAAAAGAAATAATTTCACAAACTAACATTGAAGAAAAAAATAATAATCTAATAAAAGATGTAACTGAAATAATTAACTCAAATAATAATATTAACAGTTCAGCTATTGGCTCCGAACTAGAAAGTGAAGAAATCATTATTGAAAACGAAGATGTAATTTTCAAATTTAACACAAAAGGTGGTTCGTTAACCGAGCTTCAGTTAAAAGATTTTGTAGATTATAAAGGTGATGATCTGTTTTTGGTAAAGAATAATAATCAAAATATTAGCTTAACTTTTGATCTTATAAATGGTAATAAATTAAATACTTCTGACTATAATTTTGTTTACGAAACAGAAAAAAAAGGTAGAGAGAATATCCTTAAAATGTCATTAATTGTTTCGGAAGGTCAATCGATCTCTTTTGAATATAAAATACCTGAGTCAGGCTATATGATTGAATTTAGTGTAAAGTCATATGGAATGTCTTCTCTAATAAGTTCTGAATCAAATGTTAATTTAAACTGGAGTTTAGACGCCTTTAGACAGGCAAAAAGCATTGATTATGAAAATAGATATAGTCAGCTTATGTATCAATATGATGGAGACGAAACAGATTATTTGAGTTCTTATTCTGACGATGATGATAGTGAAGACTCTATTTCTTGGATTTCTTATGGTCAACATTTTTTTAATTCTATTTTAGTTTTCGATTCCCCTATTGATAAAGTTCAGTTTGAATCAAAAAAACTTTTTGAGGATGAAAGCAAAGAGTCACTATTTACAAAAAATTACTCTTCGTTGATACCTTTAAGTCTTTCAGGTTCGGAAATTAATAAGCAAATGAAATGGTATTTTGGCCCTAATGATTATGATATTTTAAATCAATATGAAAATAAGATTTATGATTCTATTTATTTTGGATGGGGAATTTTTGGTATGATTAATAGATTTATTTATTTTCCATTTTTTGGTTTTTTAAGTAAATATTTTTCTGCAGGATTGGCTGTTATTTTAATGACTATAGCTACTCGTTTAGTAATGTCTCCAGTTACCTACAAAACATATGTTTCTCAGGCTAGAATGAAAGTTATTAAGCCAGAGATTACTGAACTAAACGAAAAGTTTAAAAACGATGCAGTAAAGAGACAACAAGAAACTATGAAGTTATACAATAAAGCTGGTGCTAATCCTTTATTAGGTTGTATTCCTGCTTTACTTCAGTTGCCTGTTTTTTATGCTTTATTTTGTTTTTTCCCAATAGCATATCAATTAAGAGGGAAATCGTTTTTATGGGCAGAAGATCTTTCGTCTTATGATACAATCGCAGAACTTCCTTTTAGTATTCCTTTTTACGGAGATCATATTAGCCTTCTTCCTATTTTAGCTTCGATTGCTATATTTTTCTATACTAAGATGTCCTCTGGCGCTCAAATGCAAACATCTCAGCCAGGTATGCCAAACATGAAGTACATAATGTATTTAATGCCTGTTATGATGCTATTTTTCTTTAATAATTATGCTAGTGCATTTAGTTTGTATTATTTTATTTCCAATATATTAACAATTTTGATTATGATTTCGATTAAGTATTTTATAATTGATGAGGAAAAAATCAGACTCCAAGTTCAGGAAAATAAGAAAAAGCCTACAAAACAAAACAGGTTTCAAAGAAAAATGAAAGAAATGATGGATGAGGTAGAGAAGCAAAAAAAACTTCAGGGTAAAAAATAGTAATTTTTTTCAATGTCTAATAAGAATACCAGAGTGGTTGTAGCTCTTTCGGGAGGAGTAGACTCAAGTGTAGCTGCTTACTTGCTTACACAGCAAGGTTATGATGTTGTTGGAATTTTTATGAAAAATTGGCATGACGAAACTGTTACTATTTCCAATGAATGCCCATGGGTTGAGGACAGTTATGATGCAATGATTGTTGCAGAAAAATTATCAATCCCTTTTCAAACAATTGATTTAAGTAAAGAATATCAAGAAAGGATTATTGACTACATGTTCAACGAGTATAAAATTGGGAATACTCCAAATCCTGATGTATTGTGTAATAGAGAGATAAAATTTGATGTTTTCTTAGAAATAGCAAAAAATCTTGGAGCTGACTTTGTTGCTACCGGACATTATTGTAGGGTAGTTCCGAAAAAAGATCATTTTGAACTTTTAAGTGGAAAAGATACTAATAAGGATCAATCTTATTTTTTATGTCAATTATCACAAAAACAACTTTCTAAAGTTATGTTTCCAATTGGAGAATTAAATAAAAATGAGGTTAGGGAAATTGCTAAACAACAAAATTTAATTACTGCAGAGAAAAAAGATTCGCAAGGTTTGTGTTTTGTTGGGAAAGTTAAGTTGCCTGAGTTTTTACAGCAGAAGCTAAAAATAAAAAAAGGTTTAGTTGTTAAAATTTCTATTAATAACAGTCAATATGTAGATACACTTGACTATGACAATCATTCAATTGAAAATTTAAAAAAACTTGCCAAGTCATTTGATTATTCATTAAAGGATGGTACTGTTGTTGGGGAGCATGATGGTGCGCATTTTTTTACAGTTGGTCAAAGAAAAGGATTGGCTATAGGAGGAAGTAAAGATCCTTTGTTTGTTATCAAAACTGATGTAATTAACAATATTGTATATGTTGGAGAAGGAAAAGATCATCCAGGGTTATACAAAAAAGTGTTATTTATAAAAAATAAAGATTTTCATAAAGTAAGACTAGATATAGATTATCAGAACTCGAATAATGAATATGAATCTAGAATTAGATACCGGCAACCTCTTCAAAATTCAAAATTAGTTTTTGGTGAAAATGGTGTTTTTATGATTTTTGACAACTTACAATCTGCTATTAGCAAAGGTCAATTTGCAGTATGGTATAAAGATGATGAGCTGATTGGCTCTGGTGTTATAGATTAATTTTATAAAGTGATTTCCACTTGATTTCTTAAAATATCTTCAATACTCTCTCTCTTTCTAATTTCAATTGCCTCATCATTTAAAAAAAGTATTTCTGATGGTTTATATCTAGAGTTGTAATTACTAGCCATTGTAAAGCAATAGGCTCCGGCGTTTTTAAAGCATAACACATCTCCCTCGTTTATTTTTGATATTCTTTTATTACTAGCAAAAGTGTCTGTTTCGCATATGTATCCAACAACTGAATAAAATCTTTCATTGTCGTTAGGGTTTGAAATATTTTTAATATCATGATTTGAACCGTACATCATCGGCCTAACAAAGTGGTTAAATCCCGAATCTACTTGAGCAAAAACAGTTGATGTGGTTTGTTTTATAGAATTTACTGAGCACAAAAAACTACCTGCTTCACTTACGAGAAACTTTCCGGGTTCAAAAGCTAATGTGAGTTCTTTTCCGAAATCAGTGCAGAATTTATTAAATCGTTTTGATAATTTCTTTCCTAATTCTTCAATATTTGTTTCGTTATCACCATTAGTGTAGGGTACTTTAAAACCACTGCCAAAATCAATAAATTCTAAATTTTTAAATTTAGAGGCAGCCTCAAATAGAATTTCTGCTGCATGGATGAACACTTCAATATCTAAGATATCACTTCCTGTGTGCATGTGTATTCCATTAACTTTGATATTTGTATTTTTTATAATTCTTAAAAGTAATGGGATTTGGTGAATGCTTATTCCGAATTTAGAATCAATGTGGCCAACTGAAATTTTATTATTCCCTCCAGCCATTACATGCGGGTTAATTCTGATGCAAATAGGAATATCAGGATTCAGTCCTCCAAACTGCTCTAAAACACTGAGGTTATCAATGTTTATATTTACGCCCATTTCTGAGACTTTTTGAATTTCTTCAACAGAAACCCCGTTTGGTGTATATATTATTTTTTCAGGACTAAATCCCGCTCTTAAACCAATCATAACTTCTTGAATTGAAACTGTGTCGATTCCTGCTCCAAGTTTGTTTATATATTTTAAAATTGAAATGTTTGACAAGGCTTTAACTGCATAATTTATCCTAAGATTCTTAACTTCATTAAATGAATTTACAAGTCTTTCGTACTGACTTTTGATTTTAGATGCATCATATACATATGTTGGTGTTCCAAACTCCTCTGCAATTTCTAATAAAGTTGAATTTTTCATTCTGCTAAACTATATTAAGTTTCTGTAGTTTTATAATTAAATTACATATATTATAAAAATAAAACAAATTGTTACATTTATAACATTATTAAGTGTTTTACATCTGATATAATTGATCATATTTCTATTATATTTGTTCAAAATTAATTACTTAACTATGAATTTACATGAATATCAAGGAAAGAAAATCTTAGCTCAACATGGAGTAAATGTTCAAAGGGGAGTTGTTCTGGATGATTTAAATGATGTTGAAAAAATCTCAACCAAACTGATTGAGGAAACTGGTACTGAATGGTTTGTTGTAAAAGCTCAAATTCATGCTGGCGGAAGGGGTAAAGGTGGAGGTGTTAAATTGGCCAAAAACCAAAAGGAGTTAAAAGAAGTAGTTTCTAGTATTTTAGGTATGAACTTAGTGACTCCACAAACTTCAAAAGAAGGTAAATTGGTTAGAAAAATTTTAATTGCAGAAGATGTTTATTATCCTGGTGAATCTGAAACAAAAGAGTTTTATGTTTCAATTTTATTAAACAGAAATACTGGTAAAAACATGATTATGTATTCAACAGAAGGTGGTGTTGATATTGAGTCTGTTGCTGAAAAGACACCTGAACTAATTTTTTATGAAGATATAGATCCTCTTTTAGGTATGTTGCCTTTTCAAGCTAGAAAAGTGGCTTTTAATTTAGGTTTGTCTGGAAAAGCATTTAAAGAAATGGTTAAGTTTATTTCTCTTTTGTATAAATCTTATGTTTCCTCTGACTCATCTTTATTTGAAATTAACCCTGTATTAAAAACTTCAGATAATAAAATATTGGCAGTAGATGCTAAAGTAACTTTAGATGATAATGCGTTATTTAGACATAAAGACTATTCTGAGTGGAGGGATTTGAAAGAAGAAAATCCAGTCGAAGTTGAGGCTCGAGAAGTAGGTCTAAATTATGTCGATTTAGACGGAAATGTAGGTTGTATGGTAAATGGAGCCGGTTTAGCTATGGCTACAATGGATTTAATTAAGCAATCTGGTGGTGAACCTGCAAATTTTCTTGATGTTGGAGGTACTGCCGATGCAAAGCGTGTTGAAACTGCTTTTAGGTTAATATTAAAAGATCCTAATGTTAAAGCTATATTAGTTAATATTTTTGGAGGAATTGTAAGATGTGACAGAGTTGCTCAAGGGATTGTTGATGCATATAATAATCTTGATGATATAAATGTCCCAATTATAGTCAGATTACAAGGGACAAATGCTGAGATTGCTAAAAAAATTATAGACAATTGTGATTTCAAAGTTTATAGCGCTACTGAGTTCCAAGAAGCAGCTGATAAAATTCAAGAACTATTAAAATAAATGACATTATGTCAATTATTTTGAAACTTTTAATGACATAATGTCATTTATTTTTGATTGGCATTTATTTTGTTCTTTATAAGAATATAAATATTTGTTTAATTTAAAAATAATAAGTTATGAATTTAATTAAAAAACAATCTAATTTTTTACCTTTTGTCTTTGATGATTTCTTTAGAAACACGTGGGATATTTTACCTACAAAAAGCACAAATAATCCAGCGACAAATGTGATTGAAAATGACAAGGAATTTATTTTAGAATTTTCAATTCCTGGAAGAGATAATCTTGATTTTGAAATAGAAATTGATAATCGACTTTTATCAGTAAGTTTAAAAGAAAATGATACTATTTCAAATAATAATTACATGTTACAAGAATTTAATTTTTCCTCTTTTAGTAAATCTTATGAATTACCTATTTCAATAGATTTAACAAAAATTGAATCATTTTATAAAAATGGTATTTTGAGTATTAATCTTCCTAAAAGAAAAGAATTTCATTCTCAAGTTAAAAAAATTATTTCTGTAAAAAAATAATTTAATCGAAGAGGGGGATGTTATCCTCCTCTTTTTTTTAATTTTTTAATTCTTTTATAACATCTCTAATCCTTGCTGCTTCTATAAAATCTAATGCTTTAGCGGCTATTTCCATTTCCTTTCTTAAAGAATTTATTTCTTTTATTTTTTCCGTATTTGACATTTTTGATTTATCCTTTAATAGCTGATTACTATTTTTTATTTTATCGAAACTATTCTTTTCAGAATCGTTTCCAAAAACATCTTTAATTTTGGTTTTTAATGGAGTAGGAGTTATGTTGTTTTTAATGTTAAATTCATTTTGTTTTTTTCTTCTATAATTTGTTTCATCAATAGTCTTTTGCATACTTTTAGTTATTTTATCTCCATAAAAAATAGCTTTTCCATTTATGTTTCTCGCTGCTCGTCCAATCGTTTGAGTTAATGATCTGTGACTTCGAAGAAAACCTTCTTTGTCTGCATCTATAATAGCAACTAAGGATACTTCAGGAAGATCTAATCCCTCCCTTAATAAGTTAACACCAACTAAAACATCAAACAATCCTTTTCTTAATCCTTGCATTATTTCTACTCTTTCTAAAGTATCAATATCACTATGAATATATCTTGATCGAACATCAATATTGTTTAGATATTTTGTTAATTCTTCTGCCATTCTTTTAGTAAGAGTTGTAACTAGAATCCTTTCATCTTTTTCAACTCTAATTTGTATTTCGTTTATTAAATCATCTATTTGATTTTTGCTTTCCCTTACTTCTATAATCGGATCTAATAATCCTGTTGGTCTTATTATTTGTTCAGTGAATATTCCCTCAGTTTTTTCTAATTCATAATCAGATGGTGTAGCACTTACATAAATTACTTGGTTTTGAACGAATTCAAATTCATCATATTTCAAAGGTCTATTGTCCATGGCTGCAGGAAGTCTAAAACCGTATTCTACTAAATTTTCTTTTCTGCTTCTGTCTCCTCCATACATCGCTCGAACTTGAGACAAAGTAACGTGACTTTCATCAACAATCATTAAGTAATCATCTGGAAAATAATCTAGTAAACAAAATGGTCTTGTTCCAGGAGATCTTTTATCTATATATCTTGAATAATTTTCTATTCCAGAACAATAACCAAGTTCTTGAATCATTTCTAAATCAAAATTAGTTCTTTCCTCTAATCTTTTAGCTTCTAGAAACTTGCCTACTTCTTTAAAGTATTCAATTTGATTTTTTAAATCAAATCTTATTTCATTTATAGCATTTTGTAATACGTCTGGAGATGTTGCAAACATATTAGCAGGATAAATATTTAATTTATCTAAGGATTCTAGAGTCTTTTTTGTTAGTGGATCAAAAATTTCAATTAATTCAATTTCATCACCAAAAAAATGAATCTTAAAACTATGATCTGCATAGCTTGGATAAATATCAACAATATCTCCGGATACTTTAAATGATCCGCTAATAAGTTCTGTAGTTGTTCTTGAGTAAAGACTTTGAACTAAGTTGTGTAAAAATTTTGTACGAGATATTTTCTGATCTTTTTCAATATTTACTATATTTTTTTTAAACTCTACCGGATTTCCAATACCATACAAACATGATACTGATGCAACAACTATTACATCTCTTCTGCCAGAAAGTAATGATGAAGTTGTGCTTAATCTAAGCTTTTCAATTTCTTCATTAATAGATAAATCTTTTTCTATATATGTACCACTTACAGGTAAATAAGCTTCAGGCTGATAGTAGTCATAATATGAAACAAAATATTCTACTGAATTGGACGGGAAGTATTCTTTGAATTCTGAGTAAAGCTGTGCGGCTAAAGTTTTATTGTGAGCAAGAACTAGAGTTGGCTTATTTATTTTTTCAATAACATTAGCAACTGTAAAAGTCTTTCCAGATCCTGTAACTCCTTTTAGAGTTTGGAACTTAGTATTTTCTTTTAAACCTTCAACAAGCTGATCAATTGCTTGTGGTTGATCTCCAGTAGGATTATATTCTGACTCTAGTTTAAACAATTGAAATTATAAGACTCAAATTTACAATAATAACTCTCTAATAGATAATTCTTACTTTTATATTATAAAATTCAATTATTTCTTAAATATGTTCGAAAAATTAATGTCAAAGAAAAAACCTTTTTTTCCAATAAACGATGAACTAAATAAATATTTAACAGAGTATAATAGAAATTTAAAAATCCCAATTTTCTATGAGGATTTAAAAAGATTTTCTGGCTCAGTTTCAGTTTATGATAAAAAAGATAAAGATACTCTTTGGGTTAGAGTCTTTTATTCAGAATTTGAAAGAAAAGATATTGATTTGTCTTTAAAAAAAGTTTATAATTTATTACACTCTGATGGAAATGAATCTAATATTGATTTTTTAAATATTGATGCAATTGATTATTGCACTTTTGGAAATTCTAAACCTTTTAGAATTAAAATCAGAAATAAATTTAATGATAATTTTACATATTTCTACATCAAAAAAGCAGATGCGTCAAGAGTTTACGGTTTGGAACTTGAAAATTTATTATCCCCATATAATTTAAATTTCCTTATCAATAATGATACTTTAATAGAAGAGCATGTAGCTGGAATCCCCGGCGACGAGTTTTTTGAAGAACATCTTGAAAAATGTAATAACTCTGAAAAATCACAGATTGCAAAAGAATTTGTAAAGTTTAACGAAAGATGTATGATTAGATTATTGGGTGACATGAGATCATACAATTATGTTATTATACCTACTCATGATTTCGATCAAGTAATATATAAAATCAGAGCTATTGACTTTGATCAGCAGTGCTATGAGGGAAATTTAAAAGTATATAGGCCACAGTTTTTCAAAGAAAATAAATATATTATGAATTTAGTTAAAGATAGACTTGATTCAAGTTCTGTAAATCAATATAAAACAGAAGAAAGATCTATTATAGCAAAACGTATTTTAAGTTCAGAAAGTAGAACAAAGAAAATATTAAAATGTATAAAAAACAAAAGCCGAAACCATGCAAAGAAGCGTGCAAAAAACACTTGAAACCGTACTTAAACCGACTACAAACCGTACAAATGTTGACTATAGTTGAAATCACTCAGATCTTACATGAACATCAATCCAAATTCTGAGTTCCACAGAAGGAGTTGATGTACCAAAAAAAAGTCACATATATAAAAAAAGGTTTTAGTAACCGAAATATTTTTATTAAAAAAAAACGTGAAAACAAGTATTTACACCTATAGTTTTTTAATTAATAGATGTAAAAGTAAATACTAGCAAAATGGCATATACTTCCTACAAGGACAAAAACATGAAAAATAGCATGATTAAATTTAATTTTTTTTATTGAATAAATGACAGCTCCAATTGTATAAGAAACTCCACCAGCAAATAACAACTGCAACCCTTCGGTAGCTAAATTTTCAATTAGTGGTTTTATAACAAAAACAATTTGCCAACCCATTAAAACATACATGATTGTTGATAGCTTATCAAACCTACCCGTATAAAAAAGTTTTAAGATAATTCCTGTTAATGCAAAAAGCCAAGTAAACCAAAAAACGATCCATCCAATAGATCCCTGTAGTATAATTAAAGTGAAAGGTGAATAACTCCCAGCAATTAAAACATAAATAGCAGCATGATCAAATATGTTTAACTTGCGTCTTAATTTTGGTTCCTTAGCAGCATGATAAAATGTTGATGCTGCATACAGAATAATTAAACTAAAGCCATAAATAACTATACTTAGTGGTTTCCAAAAACCTTCAAAATTAAATGATTTATACATCAAAAATGGGAATCCGATAATACTTAACAGAAGTCCAAAACCATGTGTTAAAATATTTAATCTTTCCTCGTTCTCAGAATATCTGGGGGTTACGTCTTTTTTCAATTAGTTCTATTTGTGTCTTTCATATATAACTTATCAGAAATCAATTCATTATATATAATTTGAAATAATTTTTCTTTTATGGAATCCAAATCACTTGACTTTAATCCTTTGGTTTCTATAAATTGATGTTGTCGTATTCTAAAAGTACCTATTCCTCCTTTTAAAAAGTCCCAGGAAAAAAATCTTTTACAATCATAATAGCTCTGTGGAACTATTGGAATTTGATGTTGTATTGCCAGACTAAATGCCCCGTTTTTAAATGGTGCTAGAATAATATCTTCCGTTGGAACTAGGCCTTCAGGGAAAATTCCAACACTAGTTCCACCTTGAAGTCTCTTTTTTGCCATTGCAAAAACTCTTTTTCTACTTTCTGGACTACTTCTATCTACCATAATTACAGAACGCCTATAGAAGAATCCAAAAATAGGAATTTTTACTAATTCCTTTTTCCCAACAAATACAATCGGATTTTTACTTAAAACTATCAATACAAAAGGATCCATCAACGAAGCATGATTTGGGCAAAACATATAACTCTTCTCTCTGTCAAGAGCCTCATCTATT
>ERZ767285.545-NODE-545-length-12580-cov-2.567304_pt1 | contig 12580 bp, 7 predicted proteins | sample MGYA00374953_ERZ767285 | MGnify/ENA primary metagenome ERZ767285 (study PRJEB28947, sample SAMN06267186) | marine metagenome | isolation source: Columbia River Estuary | place: USA:Columbia River Estuary, USA | collected 2013-07-23 ...
ATCCTTGACGCCCTAGCAGATGTTGTACCCGGAGATCGACCAGCGCTGATTCACGGTGATGACGTAACGCACTGGGAAGATTTCACGAAACGCACCAATAATCTTGCCGCTAATCTACTCAAGGGTGGAGCGGTCGCCGGTGACAAAATCGCCATTTATATGCGTAACCGCCGCGAATATCCCGAGGGTTTAGCAGCCTCGTTTAAAGGCCGATTAACCCATGTGAACGTAAACTACCGATACGTCGCCAAAGAACTTGTCTATCTGATGGATAATGCTGACGCAACGGTATGTATTTACGCCGCTGAATTTGCAGGTCACGTTAGTGCCATAAAAGACAGTCTGCCAAAGGTCACCCAGTGGGTGGAGGTTGCCGATGGATTTAGTGGTAATGACGACGCTATCTCTTATGAGGCGTTGGCCACTGAAGGAGATGGCAAGCCACTCGGTATTGAGCGTTTTGGCACTGACCAGTTGTTCTTATATACCGGCGGTACTACTGGTATGCCCAAGGGGGTTATGTGGGCGCACCATTCGCTCTGGAACGCGCTGGGCGGTGGCGGCAATGCCAACGCAGGTGTGCCACCGTGTGAAGGTCTGGAGGACCTTCTAGCGCGAATCAGGCAGGCACCGATTATACCAGTGAATGTGCCGTTGCCGCCGATCATGCATGGTACTGGAATGATGTCTGCGATTAACGCCATGATGGGGGGAGGCACCTGCGTAACGCTGCCTTACAAGAGCTTTGATGCCGAGATGGCGCTTTCAGCGATTGATAAATACAAAGCAACCACGGTAACAATCGTCGGCGATGCCTTTGCCAGACCCCTGGTCGAGACGATGGACGCGAGCCCCGGTAAATATGACTTCTCAAGCGTCATGGCGATGACGTCGAGTGGTGTAATGTGGACCCGAGATATCAAAGCGGGGCTGCTTCGACACAATCAAAATCTGATGTTAGTCGATGCTTTTTCGTCCTCCGAGGCGATCGGCTTGGGCAGTTCTGTAATGACCAAAGATGCGACTATCGAAGTGGCGAAATTTGTGCTTGGGCCTTCGTGTAAGGTGTTCACCGAAGCTGAGGAAGAAGTGCAGCCTGGATCGTCGGAATCTGGCATGGTCGCCGTGTGTGGCTTTCTACCCGATGGTTATTACAAAGATCAGGAAAAAACGGACAAGACATTTAAGGTGATCAATGGTGTTCGTTACTCTATTCCTGGAGATTGGGTAAAGGTTGAAAAAGACGGCAGTCTGACGCTGCTCGGTCGTGGTAGTAACTGTATTAACACTGCGGGTGAGAAAGTTTACCCAGAAGAAGTAGAAGAAGCGCTCAAAGGGCATGATAGTGTTGCCGATTGTCTGGTGATTGGCATGCCTGACGAGAAATGGGGGCAGGCAGTGACAGCCGTGGTGCAGTTAGCCGCTGATGCGCAAGTAGAGGCTGAAATATTGCGAGATTATGTGCGCAAATTCGTCGCCGGTTATAAAGTGCCTAAGCATGTGCTGTACGTAGATAAGGTGTTTCGCGGGGCCAATGGCAAGGCCGACTATCAGGCCACCAAAGCGCTTGCTGAAAAAGAACTGGCCTGAATTTTTGGGCAGTGTCCCTGAAATAATAAAGGAGCATTTTATGTTTTACGGCTGGTATGTGGTTGCTGGGACTTTTGTCTCGCAGCTGGCGGTCGTCGGATTTTTCTCCTATTCGATCAGCCTGCTCACCCCGCTGATTCGAGAAGAATTCGGTGTTAGCCTCGAACAGGTCATGTACAGCCTAACGGCTGGCATATTTACCGGCATGATTTTGCAACCCTTAGCTGGCGTGATGCTGGATCGTTATCCGGTCCGCTGGATCATGGCGGCGGGCACACTACTGTTTGCGGCAGGACTTTGGGCCTTGGCCAATTCCAGCTCCATAGCGCAATACATCGTCATTTTTGGTTTGACCATGGCTGCGGCCAATGCCTTCGCGGGCATTCCTCCAAGCCAGGTCAGCATATCGCGTTGGTTCACATCCAGCCGTGGCAAGGCATTGGGAATTTCAGCTGTAGGCACGTCTGTCGGTGGCATTGTCGTCCCGGGCCTGGTCGCATGGTGGTTGCAAACCTCAGGCTGGCGTGGGGCACTGGAAAACCTTGCCCTGTGCACTGTTCTGATTGTACTGCCCTTCGTGGTGCTAACAATTCGAGGCAAACCAGCAGATGTGGGCTTATTACCCGAGGATGGCAAGCCCGGTGCAAGTGCCCCGATAGATGTTCCTGAACTTACGCTTAAAGATATCATTCGCCATCCCGGCTACTGGCAAATTGGCATATCAGTAGGCCTGATGCTCAGTGTGTATATTTCCATTCTCGCCAATATGGCGCCCTATGCGGCAGGCTTGGGAGTCAGCGCGACCCGGGCTTCTACCCTGATAATGGTGGTCGCTATTATGGGCTTGTTGGGGAAACTGGCATTTGGCGTGGCTGCTGACAAGGTTAATTTAAAAATAGGCCTTTGGGCCGCCATGGCGCTGCTGGTAACGGCCCTGCTGCTCATGGCCACAGAGCCTGGCTATCCGTTAATGCTGTTAGCCGTTGGCCTTCTGGGCCTGGCATCAGGAGGTATGATCCCGGTGTGGGGTTTACTAATGGCCAGTGTGTTTGGCCTGGTTAGCTATGGTCGCGCAATGGGGCTAATGGGGCCGCTAATTTCGTTACTGGTGATGCCCGGGTTCACCGTTACCGGGCGGCTTTACGATGCTACGGGTAGTTACCAGTTATGCCTGCTGGCATTTTCCGGGGTGCTGGTATTTGGCGCACTGTTCCTAGTGCCTCTAAGAATTTCTACGCTGGACCATTAGGTATCATCGGCCTGCTAAACTCGCTTTGGCAGACCTCGATAACGAATAATCGCCACTGTCCTAAAGGGTGACCTTAATTTTTCACCGTATCGCCGGACTGATTTCGGAAGTTTTTCACCCGTATTGCTTACGTGGTTGTCGCAGCGTTCGAACGACGATCACCAGGCCAACAGGAGACCGACAATGACAAATAAGGAAAATCGGAAGTTCGGCACTGCGACAAGCCTTAGGTGCTTATCGAGTGCTAATGAATAAAATAAACCCCAAGAAACTACTCAATAGTAAGTGGACCGCAGTAAATCCGCAAAGAAAAGAAAAACACTTTGTGGTCTCTGAAGTTGAATTTGATGAAGAAGGTAATGTTATTTCCTGTTTCATCGAGGCGGTGATGTCGAAACGCTCTGTTGCGATAGATTGGCACGACCTGAAAGATGAGAGCACCTGGGTCCATGGCTGGAAATAATTTTCCAGCCATGGCAGCACCATCAGCAGGTCAGGCAACGAAACCGCTTTAGTCAGTTAACCTACCGACACTGCTTCCCTCTCATCTTCTTTGACCAGAGTTTTACCTCAGGCGTTTTAAACGCCTAAGGTGATTGGCTATAGATAACCTTATCTTCTTTTATCGTTACCATTACTTCCAGAGTATCGATGACCTCGGGATCGATTTTAGTCGGGTCGTCGGACAAGATGACAAAGTCAGCGAGCTTTCCGACCTCTATGGACCCTTTGTCTTTCTCCTCAAAATGCTGCCACGCAGGCCAGATAGTCATGGCTTTTATGCCGGTCATGACATCCACACGTTGCGCCGGCCCCAGAATGTCTCCCGAGCGCGTTCTCCGGGTAACGGTAGCGTCTAACACGCGCATTGAATCAGGTAGCGCGACCGGAGCATCGTGATGTGAACCGAACATCATGCCCCGCTCGCGAACCCAGCCAGTAGGAGAAATATTATCTGCGTTTGAAGGGCCTACGGTGTGCTCACGATGCCAATCGCCCCAATAAAACGTATGCATGGGAAACAGAGAGGGAAACACCCCAAGTTCATGCATTGTATCGACCTGATCTTCACGCAGGAATTGGCCGTGTATCAGCACGGTTCGCCGATCACCCTCTCCAAAGCGATTAGCGGCATTGGCAATGGCCGCAAGCAGCATATCGGAGGCGCCTTCTCCGTTGGAGTGGGTCAACAACTGAATATTTTTTTCATAAGCCCAATCGACCGCATCAACCACTTTATCCATCTCGGCTGCGGCATAGCCTTTATAGCCAGGCGGGTAAACCCCGACCGGGGCGTAATAAGGTCGATCACGGAGCGCAGTGAAGCCCTGCGGAGACCCATCGATGGTCAGCTTGGCGCCACCAACTCGAAGTCCGTCTTGATAGGTGGCAGAGACATTCGAGGCGATAAAATCTCTGTCGATAAGTATGTCGGGGTAAATAACCACATCATTCAACAGTCCGCCCTCGGCAGCCACAGCTTTTGCGATCGATAGCAGTTCCGGAGCGGCCCGACCCTCCTGTGCAGTGGTGTAGCCATACTTTGCCCAGAGTTTACTGCCGGCTCGGGCAAAAGCTTTAAAACCCTCCTGATTGACCTTTGACATCAGCTTACCCAGCACTAAAAAATGGGCATTCTCTTCAAGCACTCCATTAGGGCGCTGGCTCCCCTCCTCCCGGCGAATCTTTCCGCCCGGGGGGGATTTACTCGTGGCGGTGATTCCCGACAACGCCAAGGCAGCAGAGTTTGCAACGCCGAAATGACCCGACTGATGCACCACGTAAATAGGAACATCACTCGACACACTGTCGAGATCGTCCCGCGTTGGCGGACGTCTTTCCTTCAACTGAGACTCGTCGTAGCCAAAGCCGATAATCAATCCAGCCTGTTTGACCGCGGCGCTATTTGCGCCAACCCAGTCGCGCAGCGTCTTTTGCAGGCTGGCCAAGTCGACCACATTACCATCAGGCGGAGCCAGTAAATTTGCAGACAATGCCTGCAAGCCTCCCATAATCACATGACCATGGCTGTCGACGAATCCAGGGAGCAACGCTTGCCCTTTCAGGTCGTGCACCTTTGTGTCCTGGCCTTGATGCTGAGCCACATCCGCTTCAGCGCCTACCGCGATAATACGACCCTGTTTTACGGCCACCGATTCAGCCCGTGGCGCCGCATCGTCAACGGTAATAATGGTACCGCCGGTGTAAATCGTATCCGCCACCTCTTGTGCACTCGCAGGATTCCCAAGAGCGAGTAGCATCACAACACAAGACACATACCCCGACCGCCAATTCCCTTTTGCTTTCACTTTCTTCTCCAAACCGCTTTGTGTTCTAAAATTTACGCACAACTAATAGCTACGACTTTATATTAGACGCAGCTGCTATTTGGTCAAGTTCTTACATAAACAAGCAGGCAAACAGTGAGGTGTCATTGCAACATTTACCAGACACAAGCTGGGCTTTTAAATTGCTTGCCGCTATAAGCACACCAGTCTCAGGATCGAACGGCGGCGCTAATAGCGCTCACCGTGTCCAGGCTCTCTAAAGCGCAATGTATGCGTTGCAGAGATGAAAGTGTGTAGTTCATGGGCTGCCAGGCATCACCCATGGCCAGAGTTGTGACCGCGCCAACCCAGACGTAGGCAGCGTGCCAACGGTATTGCTGAAGCAACTCTTCCAGCGGAGGCGCGACAACGCCATAACGTAACAACTGCTCTCGATAATAAGACACTAGATCCTGTGCTAACGGTTGCTGATCGTTCTCTGTCAGGGTGCCTGCAAGAAAATAGCCCACATCGCGCATGCCCGGCCCGCGGGCAGTCAATGCCCAGTCCAGAAAGCCCGGCTCACTGCTATCCAGGAACATATTGCCATCGTGCACATCGCCATGAATCAAGGTATCAGGCCCCCTATTCCACAGCCGGTGTATTGCGTCAGTTTCGGCTATGTATAACTCGCACATAGCCGCAAAGACGGGCGGCATGGCTGAAACATGTTGTTCTAGAGCCAGTGCCACCAGCTGCGCACCGATTTCGTGCTGTAACGGAGGCTGAAGCCAGCCCAGTTCGCCAACGAAATCCGGTGATTCCCAATAGGCACTATGAAGGCGGGCAAACCTGTCCAGTACTGAACGAAGGTAGTGCGGGGAATAGTGGTCTCTCGCATTTTGGAAGCTACAGTTGCTGTCTTCCAGATGCTCTAGCAACATGATGTAGCGCGCGCCCGAATCGCAGCTACCAGCGTAATAGCAATACGGGACTCGCACTGGCACCTTTGAACCGAGCTGTTGATAGAACATGGCCTCTCGCTTACCCATGCCACTGGAAATAACGAAGGCGCGCTGTGCCTCGTCAGAGGGGGGCAGCTTTACAAAGAGCCGTGCAGGCAGATCGGATTGGTGCTCATATTGCAGTTCCAGCACACCTCTGCCTGTTGTCCCGTCATTGGCATCAGTCACCCTAAAGGCGGCAACTGGGGTATTCAGAACGCGGCTCAACCACTCTATACTCACCTCGCTCAGCGCCTGCGGAATATTTGACATAAGAACTCCTTCATTGAACCGGGCTGATTAGCGAGATAAGACGCAGATGCTGTTGGCCGTTTTAACTATAACCGAGGGCTGGCTTGCTGAGCTGACCAAAAACGCCCATTAAGATATGCCCACCGCTATAAGCAAGTTACTCCACCAAATTACCGTCAGCATCAAGCTCAACAATATCGTAGCCGAGTTCCTTTAGTCCGGGGAAAATAGTCTGTTTATCTCCAACTACTACGATAATCATGTCAGCCACATCAAGATGCTCCCTCGCCAAGTTATTGATTTCTTCCTGGCCAATGTCCGCAAGAATTTCATTGCGTCTCGTTACAAAGTCATCATCAAGCTTGTACTGAACGATCTGCGAAAGGAATGCCAGCTTTTGAGTTGGTGTTTCGTATCGTCTTGCATCTCGCTGGCCAATTGCGTTTTTGGTAAAGCTCAGCTCCGGTTTTGTAATACCGCTTTGTGCGTAGTGACGAACTTCTTTTTCGATTTGAACGATAGAGTCCTGGGTTGCATCGGTGCGCACAGCAGCGCTCGCAACGAAAGTACCATAATCCTGTTCCCCACTGAACCCCGACCGGGCACCATAGGAATAGCCTTTGTCCTCACGCAAGTTCAAGTTAATGCGACTGTTAAAGTTACCGCCTAAAACGAAGTTCATCAGATTTGCACGGTAAAACTCGCCGGTTGCGTCATAACTCAGTGAACGCTTGGCAATGCGTATTTCCGACTGCGCTGCCCCCGGCTTATCAACCAGGTACAGCTTGGTTCCCTCAATCTTCGGGAATGGCTGTAACGCAACACGGGTGACTTTTTCGCCACCCCAGGGCTCAAAGACAAGCAATTTTTTCACTAATTCATCGCGGTCAAAGTTGCTGACGGCAACGATGGAGGCAATTTTTGAAGAGTAGTAAGCCGCGTGAAACGCTTTAACGTCATCCAGCGTGATTTCGCTCACAGTATCAACGGTACCAATATTGAGGTATGCGAATGGATTGTCCCTACCGAAGAGCAACTCCTGATAAACGCTGGCCACGGTGTCCGCAGCATTGGTTTTACTGCTCTGGATCGCTTGCAGGGTTTGCGCCTGTACGCGTTTGAAATCATCGGGGTCGAATTTTGGCTGCAGTAACTTTTCGGCAGCAACGGCAAGCGTGGCATCAACGTTCTCGCTTAAGCTGCGAATGGCGACGGTTGTCATGTTGTTATCAGCACTGAAAGTAATCGTCGAACCCAGCTTTTGCAGGCGATTACTGAGCTCTTCGTTAGTCGATTTCAGAGTTGCTTCGTTCATCATTGATGCTGTGATTGCCGCAAGGCCGAGTTTTTCCAGCGGCTCGTCGCGCTGGCCCACTGTCATGCTAAGACGAATAGTTGTGGTCGGCGTTTCATCATTGACTGCGCCCAGCACGCTCACGCCATTGCCCAGCTCAGATCGCCAGATGAACGGCAAGCTAATACGAGGGTTATCTCCAGCCGGGGGCTGTATGCTGCGATCGAAATGATCTTTCGCGCGACGGTAAGCAAGATCGGAATCACTGGTCGCCATATAATCAGGCAAGGCTCGCTGGTAACGCTCCCAGTTATCTGGCCCTGCAATCTGATTCAGCTGACCATAAGGCACCGTGCTCATAACGACGGCGGGCTTGCCAACGATGTATTTTCTGTACACTCGCATGACATCTGCTTCGGTCACACTTTCATAGCGGGCGATATTTTGCGCGATATAGTTGGGATTGCCCTCGAAGATTTCATAAGAAGCCAACTGCGTCACTTTGCCGGCAACACTCTCCAGGCTGTAAATCATGCTGGACACAATGCTCATTTTAACGCGAGTCAAGTCGTCTTCATTAACCCCGCGCGCCTCGAACTCAGCCAGGGACTCGCGAGTGATTTTTTCCAGGTCAGCTAATGTTTTGCCATTGGCCGGGTTTGGCAGCGCAACGATGGTGAAGGTACAAAGCAACTCCTGACAACCGTGGTTTGAGCTCGCTTGCACCGCAAGGCCATTTTTGACCATATTCTTATAAAGCAGCGAGGTTTCGCCCTGGCCCAAAATGAACATCAGCACGTCCAATGGTGCCTCGTCTGGGTGATGCAGGCTCACCGTGGGAAATGACATGTACAACATCGGCAACGACACCCGATCTTCCATGGAGATATAGCGATCACTGTCCAGTTCAACAGTGGGCTTTTCAGGCTCGTCGACCTGAGGGCCACGAGGGATGGGTCGGTAGTATTTAGCTACCCATTGCAATGTCTGTGCTTCGTCAAAGTCGCCCCCAATCGTCAGGGTGGCATTATTGGGCCCATACCAGCGTAGGAAGAATTTCTTCAGGTCATTAACATCAACCCGATCGAGGTCTTGTAGGTAACCGATAGTCGACCACGAGTAAGGATGGCCTTCCGGGTGCAGGGCTTCGCCGACGCGCTCTCTCACCAGTCCATAAGGGCGATTATCATAATTCTGACCGCGCTCATTCTTCACCGTTTCACGCTGAATCTCGAATTTTTCCTGCGTAACTGCGTCCAGCAAGAAACCCATCCGATCTGCTTCCAGCCACAACATCTTTTCCAACTGGTTAGAGGGTACGGTTTGATAGTAATTGGTCCGATCGGCACTGGTGGTGCCATTTAACGTCCCACCAGACTCAGCCACAATTTTAAAATGACCTTCATCCGCGACATTCTCAGTCCCCTGAAACATCATATGTTCAAAAAAGTGGGCAAAGCCTGATTTACCAACCTCTTCCCGACCGGAACCAACGTGATAGGTTACGTCAACATGCACCAGCGGATCAGAATTGTCCTCATGAAGAATGACGGTGAGACCGTTGTCCAGGCTGTATTTTTTGTAGGGAATAATGAGTTGGTCGGGTGTTTCTCGCTCCACCGACTCAACTAATGTAATGCCATCGGGCAGCGCAGGCTGGCCACCGATAGGCGTAGGATCATTTTTTACCTGACAGCCAACTCCAGCCAACAAAAGGCCTAACAAGATCAAGGAAAGTGGTAAAGATTTCATAAGGTTTCCAGCCGTAAGCGGCGAATACTGTTGCGATAATAGATGTTGTTGACCATGAACCTCAGGCATGGTTCAACTCAGTCCGCTCTCGCTGCAAAAAAAAACGCCTTATCAACGAGCCGCCTGAAACGTTGGTAGAAGCGCCTTGTGCCACCACAGTGTAAAAAGCTCAATTTCTCAGGGTATTTGCCTTAGTTACTGATTCCATCTCCAATAGCGGGTGGTATCTTGATCTCGAAGCAAACCCCCAATTTCGTATTGGAGGCCGCAATCGTTCCACCCATGGCAAGAACAAAGCCATAGCTGACTGACAACCCAAGGCCTGTGCCTTCTTCGATACTCTTCGTTGTATAAAACGGATCGAAAATATTAGGAAGCACCGAGTCGGGAATACCGCCGCCGGTGTCCGAAACCCTGATCGTTGCTTCACCCTCTCTAGACTTGAATGCCTCTATGAGAATAGTCCTTTCTTTAGGGTCACTTTTTTTAATTGCATGAAATGCGTTGGAGTACAGATTAACAAACATTTGCTCAAGCTGAATTTGATGTCCCATCACCAGTGGAAAATCGTCATCAAAATTTGTTTCAACCTCAACCTGCGCCAGCCTGAGTTGCTCACCCATGAGTTCTAGTGCGCCAACTGCAGCCTTTCGTAAATCAACCTCATAAAACTCTTCTTTGGCTTCCCTACCAAAGGTGCGAAGGTGATTGATAATAGTCGAGGCCCGTTTAGCCTGCGCCACAATGCGCTCAAGCCTCTCCATAAGGTATGACTGCTCTGCCGTGCCCTGCGAAATTTTGCGAGCGGCATTTTCAGCCGCTAGTACAATGACATTCAGAGGTTGATTCAGTTCATGCGCCATACCAGCTGACATTTCACCAAGGGTGATGAGTTTGGACGACTGAATAAGCTGGGCTTCTGTCTTCTTGTTCTCGGTAACATCCTGAATCGTAACAACTGCTGTATCCAGTCCCGACTGTTCACGCAACATGTAGTGCTGCTCTACATAACGGGTTTCGCCATTGCTATCAATGATTCTGTAGTCAATTTGAGGGAAATCGCTTTCGTCGTAATAGTAAGCCTTATAACGCTCACGATCACCGGGATGAACTAGCAGCAGATAGTGATCAAAATCAGGGGCAATTTCCAAAAAATCGTCTTGTGTAAGACCAAAGCAAGAGGCCCAACCGTCAGATACCAACAAGAACTTTTCGTAGTCGTAGTCCCAAACCGCATGCCCGAGATTTGCGATACTGGCACTCAAAGCGAGTATCTCCGTCGATTCTTCAAGGGCATCTCGGCTTCGCTGCAACTCCGCTTCTACTTGCTTAAATCTGGTGATGTCTTGAATCACGTTGAGAGATTGGGTAGGCGGACCAAATTCAGCTGGGATGAGTTTACTGCTTTGACGAAGGTGTCGAATTTTTCCGTCGGTTCGTGTTATGCGGTATTCAATCGACAAGGGATTGAAGCTTTCCTCTTTTTGGAATCGATTTTCGAAATCTTTATAGGCCTCGCGATCCTCAGGGACAACAAATTTGAAATAGTCCGCCATCTTCTGCACCGCTAGCATGTATTCATCAACGCTAAGGCCATAAATTTTCGCTAACTCTTCAGAAACAAACAGAGTTTTTTCTTGAGCATGGTCCCAAATTTCATGCCCCAATTTAGCGATTTCTTCTGTTTGATGCAGGGCCGCTTCCCGTGTCCTGGTGCTCTTGTCGGTTTGGTTTGATGCAGACGCGGAAGAAAATTGCTTTGGAGGTGTTGAGGACCCCTCAAGTTCGAGAATGCGGGCGTGAGCTACCGCCAGTTCGCTTTGCAGTTTATCGACTAATGCTTGCAGGCTTTTAGAGTTATTTTTCATTATAGTGGCCAAGTTTTGCCGCTCAGAACACAGACCGAAGTCAGTACCCTAAACCCATGCCAAGCTGCGACTATAGAATAATTTTCACCAAGACGCCAGACGAGCCATTGCCACCTCTCCTCTGGGAATACCATTAAATGTCAGGCCGTTCACCTTTTTTCCAAATAGCTGGTTGATGAAAGCGCGTGCTTAGTTTTCGTGACGCTGAACTCGCTGCCTCATGTAACCGAGTGCAGACTCGAGTAAAAGTGTTTAACGTCATCTTAAAATATTGCGGATTTTGTTGGTATTTCCAAAGAAACATGCAAATAATTCGTGGGTAAGCTCAATACCGTATTCGAAGATCACAGCAACCAAGGCTCTATATGACTATTTCTAAAAAGCTTTTTCGCACCGGACCTTATGCAGACTTTTATAGCCAAGCAGTGCAGGTGGGTGACTCCATCTTTTTATCGGGTCAGGTTGGGATCGATGATGCCGGCACTGTTCCGTCTGACTTACTGTCACAAATGAGCCTTGCCTATAAAAACATCGAAACAATACTGATGGAATACGGTGCTTCATTGGATAACATTGTTGACGAGACATGGTTCGTCACCGACATTAATGACTGCATGGCACAAGTGCCCGCATTGTTTAGCGCCCGCGAAAAGTTCTACGGTAAGAAACCCGAAGTCTGTCAGACACTGGTTCAAGTAACAGGGCTTGTCGACCCATCACTCAAAATTGAAATCAAGTGCATTGCGATATCAGGGTAATACGTACCCACTATCACCATTGGCCCTGCACTCGCTTGCCATTGAGGACGACGACTTCAGGTATGATTTCGCTGATGCCCGCAGGATCCATAGCAAACAGGTCGTCGCCTAAAACGATGAAATCTGCTTTTTTTCCCGCTTCGAGCGAGCCCAAAGCGCCTTCAGTGCCAAGCTGGATCGCTCCACCCATCGTATAACCCGTGACCATAGCTTCAAGGCTCAATTGCTCGGACTTGGGCCCGCTTGCCGGATCGTCAGGCCCCGACTCCCTGCCCCGTCTGGTGTGTCCGACCTGAATACCGGTAAATGGACTGGCCGAGTCGTCGGCCCACTCGCTGGGAAAATACACATCGCTGGAGAAGTTGACGGTAGCACCCTCCTTCATCAGCTCAGCAACCGGGTAAGGATGTTTGGCTCGCTCCCCGAGTGCCTCTGCATAGAACGATTGATCATAGTAATGCCATGCGGGGGTAAACTGGCCAATGACATCCAGCTCGGCGTAGCGGGAAAAATCCGCGGGATCGATAACCTGTAAATGAGTGATGG
>ERZ767285.552-NODE-552-length-12436-cov-3.282952_pt1 | contig 12436 bp, 10 predicted proteins | sample MGYA00374953_ERZ767285 | MGnify/ENA primary metagenome ERZ767285 (study PRJEB28947, sample SAMN06267186) | marine metagenome | isolation source: Columbia River Estuary | place: USA:Columbia River Estuary, USA | collected 2013-07-23 ...
CTCCCATAAAAAAGAGTATGAAGTGGACTGAAGCAATTAACAGATGGAAATACTCACATAGGTAAATAAGTAAAAGAGCTCCTCCGCTATATTCCGTAGCGTAACCTGCAACAACTTCCGCTTCGGTTTCTGAATGATCAAAAGGCGTACGTTTAGACTCAAGTATGAAGATTACTATAAAACCCGAAACTGCGGGACCGTAAAGTAGAGCAAATCAGTGGATATTTTGCATTATTACAAAATCATGGAAATTTGCCGACTGCGATGTGAGCACTAGTAGACTGTACACAACTGTAATGAAAATATCTAAGGAAATGACGTGGACTAGTGCGCGTACAATCGCAAGTATAGCGTAGCGTGACTGACTTAAGAGCCCTACCACGGAGAAGAATATGTTGCCGAAGAGTATTAAAATTAAATGGTATAGTACCATTGAATCGACTCCGTCAAAGATAAACATGGAGGGGCCTCAAACAAAGTTTTGGGTGAATCATAGTTGAGAAGTTCACATTAGGGCCAAAAACACGGGCGCTAAGGCCGTAGTGGGACGGGGAATAAAAAAGATTTCTTTTGAGAGAAATTTAACTAAATCGACGGCAATCTGGAAGGCGCCGTTACGTCCCATAAGTACGGGACCCACACGACGCATTACGTAAGCAAAGACTTTTCGCTCAGTTAGGGCAATAAATAGAAGGAATAGGATAGATAGGAGGGATATTAATAATCCAGTTTCACTCATCGTTTATTAAAGAAAAAGGGCAAACAACGCTAGTAGGTTTAGAGACGCTGTAACTAAAAGGAGAGCAGTTATAGTAGCATGCAGCATTAGGGAGACGTTTGAGAATTCAAAAACGGCCCGCGTAGTAGAGGGTCAAATAACGAGTAAGTTATAAAATTTAACGGCAAAGGTAAATAAAACCCGTTCGCTAAAGAGGTACGATGATACGATTAAAAATTTACGTATTCATTTATCCGCAATTTTTTTCTGAACGAAATCGATTAGAAAGCCGTCTTGCCAAACGTTGTTGTTTATCGCATAATATCGGGTTAGCGGTTCGAGATTCCCGACTAGGGTTGCCGTTAATCGAGTATTAAAGGTTTTAAGGCGTAATAAAAAAGATGAGTACGTTCTAGTTAACGTCAAAAGCACAGCAACGGGCATTTGGACCCAAACAACCCTTAATTCAAAAACTTAGTATTGTCACAAAAGAGCGTGACGATTAAAATCTATAACTAAACTTACGAACAGAGCCGCGAAGAAAAACGAAATCAACAATACATCATATAACCCTAAAAAGGTTAGTGTCGAGACTAGGGGGAAAAGAAATATCAACTCAATATCGTAAAGTAAGAAAAAAATACAGATTAATAGAAACTGGACGGGGACGCGGATGGGTTTTTGTGTTGTCGGACGAAAACCGCATTCGTAGAAATCACGACGGGCGACTTTTAAGAATCCAAACCTTTTTAGAAGATCTCTGAAACTTAAAACGTTGACGACGTTATAGATAATGAAGCCTAGGATAGTAACGGTAAATATAGCAAAAAAGATTTCGAAGTCACCGATACTGGATGTTACCTATAAGAGCTAACTTTTCCAGTCTTTTTATAAATTATTTGGCGCGCAAACCGAACCCCCCGTCCCGTGAATATATTTATAGGTTTTACGTGTTTTATAGCATGCGCAGTCGTGAAAATGTCATGTTTAGATAAACCGAAAAGGAGGATTTTTGTTTTAGATAAAAAGGTGACGGAAGTGGCATGAGCGTAAACGTAAACGCGATGCGCATATCCAAATTGGGGGGCTATTGTGTTTCGTTTATTTTTATACATATAGTATCCTTTTCCTTGAAATCGTACTTTAAAGAAGATGGGACGACTAAACCGAGCGAACAACTCAACTAATAGACGAAGGTAGGATTCGTAGCAGTAGGTTGTATTGTGATGAGAGAACGAGAAGGTCATGATCTGAGAATCGTAACGCATGTTATACAAGTTAACGGGTAAGGCACAGTTGAGATAGTAAATGCCTCTATAAAGATAGACTTTAATAGATTCTTGGGTACAGGTTCGGCTTCTTAGGGCTATCAAGTTTCATTCATGAGGTAGACGTAGGTATGAGGTAATTTGGGGGTTAGGGTTACGTGTTAAGAGCCGTTTCCCCACTTTACGGTTTTTAACATTGATTCTGTGATTATGGTTTTTGTGAATTCGTTTCAGATTGGATGTCTTTTTTCAACCATATCACATAGTAGTCAAAAAAAATATCGAGCGGTGCTCAAGGTTAATAGACCGTGTGGAGAGTCTTAAGTAGTGTTTTTCTGAAGCGCTGGTAAACAAACTTATGTACAAAATTTCGTAAACGATAAACCAGGTGTGCACTTTTATTGAATAGGAGGGTCTCTAACGACTTTTCCAAACGCTGCTGGAAAGTTTTAGGGCGCTGAAATTGTATATCACGAATTAATCACCTCAGAACTACGAGTAAACGTTTATAACGAGGAACGTACTTTCAGATGATTTCGTACTGACCGCTTTTACCCCGAGAATGACGGCGTTTAAGCTTATTAACACGTTGTACGAAGAGGCTAAAGGTGGGGTGGTATGAATAAATTTCGTGAAATAAGAGATCACTAAATCAGTCATAGGATGCAGTTAAACGGGATTCGGGCGAATAGGGTTGGCCGTACTTAGTAACAAGTTCTGGAAATTGTAAATCGCTTTGGGGGGCGGATAACGTACAGAAACTGTTATCTCATCGAATCCGACGCTGGACAAAAAGCGTATACATAAGTTCCCAACGAGCGGACGTGGGAAGCACTGAACAGTTTCGGATGTGGTTACGTGAGATATTTAGGGCGGAAAGGGAGTAAGACTTAGAGACCGAATAGCGCCTACCATGACGTGTCAACATTGATATTAGACGTAATCGGGGATTCGAGGCTGTTGAGGAATGTGCAAACTTCATCTTAGTTAAACAGACCGGTATGTCGATCATTTGGGAAGTAAAAAACGAAACTAGAGTAGTCGAACGTCCTCTAACAACCGATTCAAGGGCTGTATCAACGTCGTCGATTATGTTCTCTAAATAAAACCGTTCGTATCACTGTGTTTGCGCAAGATCTCATCGATTTATTAAATGTTTTTCGTTTTTAAAGGGCTTCATGTAAGGTCGCTTATTGAGGTTATTGGGGTATAAAAGGGGTGAACGGAGGAAATAGGCAGATTCAAGGCTAATAGGTACGGGTTGGATTTTATCCTTCTCGTTGTTTAATCTCATAATTTTTATTAAAACGCGTAGGGGGGTATAGGAGCTGGTGAACGTGCAGCGGTTACTTGTTGTAAAAAGTTTAATTTGGTTAGGTGAGAATTTGTAACGGCTGAATCAAATAAGGGGACAGCGGTATACGACAAACGCGAACGTTTAGCTCGTTTGTTTCGCTGCTTATCGGGTTGAAATCAGTAAATGTTGATAAGGATTCAGCTATCGAAACGGAGCACGCTAACGCGTGTTTGAAAGACTTCAGAAGCTGCGAGCCTAACGCTTGTCGTGTAGGATTCAGAAGGGTCTCGGCCCTCACTTGTTACTCATCGGTAATAACGATAAATACTGAGGTAAGTCGGTTGGGGAGAGGTTTTGTACCAAAATCATTTTTGTGAAAAAACGGAGCTTCGCACTGTACCGTACTGAATATATAGTTGAACTAGGTCAACAATAACCTTGTCCTGTTGGACATATAATGAATAGCGCACATCGGAATATCAAAAATGGTGTCAAAAGGAACTTAGTCCTCATCTACTTACACACGGGTTACTCATGTTTCCCAAATTTTAATTTATCGGGCTAGAGCGATATGATAAACACAGCCGCGAAAAGGAGGAAGAAGGCGAAGGTTTCGACGAACGCAAAACCTAGGGAAGCGTAATTAAAAACCATATCTTCGGTTTCAGGAGCAAATGCGGTTGCGTTGACAAGGGCTGAATAAATTAGGCCAGTGGCGATGGCACAACCAGTGATCGGGACAAATACCATTGCGAATGCAACAAGTTTTGCAGCTTTAACGAATAACAAAACGTCACTTGTCGGTGTTTTATGCACGTTATTCGAGTTTGACTTTGACTTTTAACGTTAACGGACGGGTAACTTGTGCGTCTAAACTTAGGCTATCCGAAAATGGGTTCTATAACATTGAAATTAACAGGGAGGGGAAGTTTATAAGATCCTCAAGTAACACTGAGAATAGGGGTCGGGTATTCGCAATTCACATGTACTCAATGGGTAAGCGTCAGTATTGTATCAGTAAACTGAAAGCCGCTAAAAGTAGTATAAAGAAGAAAAAATAAAAGAATTGACGTAGGCTGGCGATGCAATAGGTAGTGTAGGTATAGGTGACTTCTTGAGTTGTATAGACTCTTCGTAGCAGAGTTAGTCAATAGATGTAAAGTGCGAACAGGGTCAAGAAGAACATTATATGAAATAGTAAAAAGGCGCTGGCAAAGGGCCCGTCATTTTTAAACCATAGTACCGTAGTTGACTTATGGTAGGAAAAGTGGTCCCGCTTTGCGTTTCCCCAAGATCACTTGTTTGGCTCGTGGCTCAACTGAATATAATCAATTAATCGAGTCTGTGAGTACCAATTGGGATCCGTAAAATAGCCGAAAAAAGTCATCATGAAGTGTGTGTAGAGAAGATGTGACAGAAATAGATTTATTACTATGATTAAGAAGAGTGACTTGCGTCAATGGTTTAGACCTAACGACAATTGTAGGTAATAGGAAACGTAAAGCGCTACTGAATAGGTTGCAATAAATTTAAAGAGGAAGACTCGGAATATCAGTTTCATCACGACACGACGAGGGGGAGGACGTAAGAAATTTCATGATAAAAGGGGGTTATGACGAAGAGAGCTGTCGCTCCTAACGACATAATGTATCACCCTTCAATTAGTCAAAATGTTTTGTACCAAGCGGCTCAAACTCGCTTATCACGACCTGTGTAGCTACCGTACCTACTCGTAATGAGATTTTCAGCAATTCAGGCGAAGGCAAAGATAAACATAATTCATGATTGAACTAAGCTTCATTCAATGGGCTCTCATAGCGGCTCGTCATCAGTAAGTAATGCGTCAAAGGAGAAAAGTACGAGTAGTCCACGCAAATACGTGCTACCTTCACCTAAAGAGCGGTGGAATGAGTTAAGCATTCAGAAGACTAAGCGTAAGGTTGTGGAGTAAAAGAGGTATAGGCTGGAAACAAGGGTTGAAAGTGAGAGGGTTCGGTCCTTAAATAACAGGTCAAAGAGGGGGGTTTGGGAGAAATTTTTAAATTGAGAGCTCCTTGATTGGTTCTTAACTGGTAAGTTAAGGGCCTGCTGGAACCCGTAATTTGGAAAAACTGAACCGTTTCATAGGTCAGAAACTAAAAATTCGGTTCGGTTAGGACGGATTTGGTCAAACCTCAGATGGAGGAAAAAAAATTTTATATTGAAACGCTGTCGTATGCAAAAACTTCGTAATTTGGCAAACAAAGATTTTATAAACAAATGTTGAGGATAAAACGTAAGGCCTGGGTGAACGTGACTCTAGTAGTTAGTTAAAGTAGTTAGGGAGTGGGTTACTACACTCGCCATCTAGATATATTTTCTAACACGTGATCAGTTTTACTTTAAGATTAGTGGACCTTACTTTCGCAATATTATATATATATATATATAGGTGAAGGGCGTTACAAGAAATAAAAAGGCACTAGAGGACGGTGAAAGCAAGTGTGACTAGTGTAAGTGTGAATGCAAATAAAAATTGGACTCGTTTTCGCAACACGAAGAGGGTTGAAGTGGGCATTGAGTAGTAGTTAAGGCTTTTAAAGTGCTGTTTAAGCTTTATTACTTGAGTAAACGGAGTTAAGGATCTCATAGTGGGTAGGTGTCAACAGCGGTAGCGCTAACAAATAACAACTAGTAGTAAGCCACCTATTTGGTTCCTTAACGCGTCTTTGTGCGTCATTAGGCCTTTATCAGTTTCTAGGATATAGTAAGAATTGGGAGTGCTGTTATGCAGTGTTCTTATTGTACTTAAACGGAAACGATGCCTGCTGTTAGCTCTTGTATAAGTTTGGATTCGTCGGAGGTATTTTCGGTGACGAGTGTAAGCTGGAAACACGCGGTGAGAGGTAGCTGAGACACGGTGAAAGCGGCGAACCACGTTCATACGAACAAGTAGGTTAGCTAGGGCTTTAGTTTTCGTTGTTAATCGTATTTCGAAAAAGAGTTTTTTTTGGGAGGCAGTTATCTTTAATTGATTTAAAAACTGAGAGTAGGAGTTTTGAACCATTATTGGAAACACGGGACTCGAACCCGTACTATCTAGACCCAAAATCTAGCGCTTTACCGATTAAGCTAGTTTCCATTAAACTTAGTTTCCCGCGGGTAAGTGAGGCTGGGGCGCTTACTTGTTATCCTTTTGGGAAGCTAAAGACCTTAGGAGGTGAGTGGTTGATTTTGTACTGTAGAGAAATCAGTACGCATCTGCATACGGCGATCTCGCTAATCGAGCACATAGGGGAGAAAGGAGGGGGTTAAGGATGAATCAGAACAAACGTACATTACGGAGTGCTTCCGCAATTGTATGGGTGATAAGGAAGAATCAGGTTCAACGGACATTAGATCGGCGTAAGGTCGCTTGAACTAATCCTGAATAAAGCAGCGAAGAGCTGAATAACGAAAGTTTCACTATTTGCAGTACAAATACAATGACGACGAAAACAATACTTTTCAAATCTTTAGTTAAGCCATTTGCTTAATTACCTTATCAAATTAAGGTGGTGGCTAACGTCAACACAAAGACGCTTAACACCAATCCTAAAAATTTAATTCATCCCATTTTGGTCAAAAAGTCGTACCTGTAACGTGGCACACCTCCGCGAATAGCTGAAAGGAAAACTAGACAAAGGGCTAACTTTGCGGTAAAAACAAAAGTGTAATTAGTGGAATAAGAATATCAAAATGAGTTCTTAATCGAACACGGTATAGCATCGAAGAGGAGTAATCACGACTCGAGGTCGGGAACTATGGTCAATACCTTTGTACTAAAAAGGAGTAAGTTGTCTAACACTTTATCTACCGGTTACTGCTAAAGAAATGTTTGCGAAGACTGTCAATGTGTGACGTTGTGAACCCACGTAGCGAGCGTCAAAACACGGAAACTAGGGACAACCTCTTTACTTGATTTGAAGACGACGATTTTTCACCTTTCGAAGAGATAGAGTCTGCGGGGTTGGATTTTGAAAATAGGAAGACTGAGAGGGCTGAATTCCGTGAAAATACTTGGTTGTTAAGGAAGAGTAGACCTAAACATAAGAGACCAAAAGTGTCTGCAGTTTCTTGAATCGTTAACAGGGTGTTGAGTGTGTATGCGTGGTGTCAGAAAGTGAGGGAAAACGGAGCCTCTAAAGAGAGGTAGAGATAGGACTCATAGTAAGTTCATATAGCTCATAAGCTCATAAGCTGAGGAGGGGCAAATTAGCCCTTATCAGCTAGCTCGGCGTATTGCCGGTAAGAATGAAAAATACGTTTTACGGCGAAAGATAAAACGCGAGTAGCGTACACGACGTAGTACACTATGATTCCTACCAGATTCGATACATCGATTTTGTATCTTGTTTCGGGAGGATTGTCGTGGTAAATGACTTAGTCCAAAATGGGCGACGTAGCGGTGAGCCAAAGGTGTATGTTGAGATTTAGTGATGGTTCGTAGTAAAACTCGACGTAGTTCGGTTTTAATAAAAAGTTTGCGACGCAGTCCGTCTAGAAGTTTTCATTGGTGATGGCGTGTCATGACGGGGGGGGGATTAACGATCGACGTCACCAAAGACTATGTCGATAGAACCTAAAACTGTAACAAGGTCGGCAAAGTAGTGTCCCTGTGACATTCGTGACATAATCTGCATGTGGTGGTATGAAGGTGTTCTAATTTTACAGCGGTAAGGAGTGGCCGTGCCATCAGAAACAAGTGAAACTCCGAATTCTCCTTTAGGAGCTTCGACAGCTTTGTAAACGAATCCTCGAGGTACTCGAACTCCTTCACTGTAATGCTTGAAGTGGTTTATCAAATTTTCCATCGTAGTATATTTCGTATTGTGATTTAACTTCGATGATTCGTGGGGATAAAGAAAATTTGTAAACGGAGTTAAGGGTTGACGGACTGAGTTGTTCAGGGACAATGAGGTTAGGTTGGAAAGGATTTGAAAAACGACGTTTAGACTTTCGTACATTTCACGGATTCGTATTAGGAACCGGTCATAACTGTCGCCTCTCTTCCCTAAATAACTTTGAATCGATAAGAATCAGTAGTGTGCGTAAGTTTCTGATCGTAAAAATCGTATATCTTTTTTTATGCCGGCGCTACGAGCCACTGGGCCCGTAGCTCCCGCGGATAGGACATCGGTTGGGCTGATAGACCCGACGTTGACTAAGCGAGACTTCCAAATCCGGTTTGTGGTGGTTACTGTAAATATTTCAGTTAGAGTCTTGAAACAATCGCGAGCAAACAGCGCTACGTCTAAAAAAAATTGGTGATTTAGTCCCGTTCAATCAACGTCGTTCGGACGATAGAACGCTGCGTGCATTCTTGCGCCAGAAACCCGCTCGTAAAACTCCATTAGACGTTCACGTTCTTCGAAAGCTCAGAAGACAGGTGATAAATTACCCACGTCCATCGAGTGGCATGAGAGGCAAAGGAGATGATTCATAATCCTAGTGAGTTCGTCGAATAGTACTCGCACTTGAACGTAAAGAGCGGTGTAGGAGGTGGTCTTAGTTAAGGATTCGATTGCGATGCAAAATGCATGTTCTTGGGTCATCATCGAAACGTAATCGAGTCGATCGAAATAAGGAAGAGCTTTGAGGTAGGTTCTGTATTCAATTAATTTTTCGGTTCCTCGGTGGAGAAAACCGACATGAGAGTCTGCGCGTTCTACTAGCTCCCCATTTAGCTGTACAACAAGGCGTAGAACGCCGTGGGCAGCAGGATGTTGAGGGCCGAAATTTAGAACGAAGCTTTTAACACGTCGTTCCGAAAGGGAGTTTTGGGAGAAAACTGGCTGTCAAAAATTAAAGACATTTGATTGCATAAACAACGCTAAGTTACGTGTTTCGATCCAGAAACCGATTTTAGTTGCACTAGGTCACGTACTTTCAGTTATACATATTCAAGATAAGGGGATCGTAAATAGGGTATTGCGCGTCATCTGAAAGCGTGTCAGGTAAGCTATCACGAAGTACAAAGATCGAGAGGGTAAAAAAATCAACTTCGACATTTTGAGGGACGTCTCGGTAACTAAATCGTAGATCGAAAAATCAATGGGGGAGGGGTCGGGTGAAGCGCGAATGACGATTAGTTCCTGAGGGACGGTGCTTGCTGTAGAACACACGATTCACTCGATTTTTGCGAAAATTGGATCAGTACCTTAATCACTTTAGGGCTATGTAGAATCTCAGGTTAACGGTTAGCTGTAGAAAATCGTTAATGAAAAGATTAGTAGTTTTATGGTGAACTAGGCGGCCATTTAAAAAAATATGACCAGAGGAGAGCGCGTCGTCTACACATCAGTAATCCGGCAGTAGGTGCGAGGACATTAAGGTTTGATCAAGAGCCATGCAAACGTATTCTTGCGAAGCGTTTCGTCATTTAAGATATAATTGGGTTAGTTTTGGTGATAATCGATATTGATATCGACAAGGGCAGCCGATTAACTCACGGATAGAAGTTCGCGCGATTCTCCATATCCGCCCATATCCAGGTTTAAAACGAACTCGTCGGATTGAGGAGTTTTCGCTCGGCAAGTAAGAGTTGCTAAGCTTTTTGGCGAAAATAGTTTTGAAAAAATGAGAGGGGGTAGCGGTTGCTGCAGAAGAGGACGGGAGTGACAAAGGGTAGGCTACACTTTTTAGAAGAGCCGAAGCGTTTGAGTGAAATTTTAAAGAGGCCTCGCTAAACCGTTCGACTCGTGAGTCCAATAGCTTTTTTTTGTTATTGATCGCCCTAAAAGCGCGAACTTTCAGAGTGTTTGCGTCTGGAAATATATGATATTTGCGGTGAAAACTATTGGCTACACTGAGGTCTCCAGTAACGAGATCGAACCGGGCGTCGAAGGGGCTAGAAATGAATTGGATAAAGAAAAAAGGGCTTCGGGTAAAGGTTATGGAATGCGAAGGTCTGAGCGCGAATAAACGGGTTTTTTGGAAAGGTGAACGGGGATTTACTCAGTTAAAGATTCGGCTTCCCGTTAATCCTAGTGGATTAGGTTTGTTAAATGAGGGTAGTCCTAGGGTAAAAGGAGGATTGAGGTAGGTAGAAGGGGCAGTGAAAGTCAAAAATAGGGGGAGGGCCGCAGCAAATAAGACCTGTAGGGGGGTAATAGGTTTGGGGGTCGGTGTAGTTCGACGTTTGGTTACCGCCACTGGCGTTTTATTTTGAAAATTAACTGATAAATTTCATAGTCCTCAGGACCTACGCGGTGGTTTCGTTAGTTGTAATCGCTGTGAACGGATTAGATGGGGTGAATCGGTACCAACAAAGTTCGTTAGCGAGAGGGGGATGTGTTTGGCAACTAGTAACGAGGGTAGTAGTCGTTCTTTGTAAATTGTACTCGCAGCGGTTTTAACCCCAATCAAAAAGTGGGTTCTCTTACGAAGTGCTTCTCGAGTTTCGATAGATTTTAATCTTTCTAAATTAGCGCGGTAGCGGAGGTTTATGACGTACGGACGTATTTTTTTGAGAGTAAGCCGTAACGATCGTCGATCGAGACGAAGTGACCTACTTGGACTAATGAGTTTGATCGCCTCGTAATCGGGCATTTCTCTCGGATAATTATTTAAGCTCCGCTTTACGCGTAGTTTTGACTCATGATGGAAACCTGAAAAATAGGCCGTAGAAAATTCCATTTGTAATCTTAAGTTACGCTTGAGTCATTTAAGTTCTGAACTTCGGAAATTATTGAATGAGGTCTTAAAGAAAGTGTTTGGGCTCATTTTTAGTTGATAAGCCGTAAATGAGAGGTTAAAGTTTTTATAGGGCTTTAGGAGCGGAGATGAGCGTAATTTTTTACGGTGAAACATGCGTGGGCCAAACCTATAGGCTGGTTTAGCAGAAACTTTTTCGACGTCATAGCTAACTAGTGAGAGGGGGTGGCCTTGTAACTTTTTCGATAAAAATCGACGAAATGGGAGCGTAAGGGGGTTTTTTATCAATTCTGTTATGAGAGCTATGTACGGTTTCCGTCTCGCTCTTTTGAAAGAGGATTTTCGAGGGCTGTAATCGGGATAAGGTGGGAGTAAACGTACTCACCGTGAAGTCGCCTCACCACGTGTAGGTGTTTTTGGTAAAGAGCCCAAAAGTTCGTGAGAAGTCGACAAGAGAGAGTACGAAAGCCGTCATGTCACGGACGGATGGGTGACTAAGGGGGGTACTGGGGATCGAGTTTCAGACTGATTAGGCTTTATCGAATTGAGTTTTACGGCAACTCGTAAACGTTTAGAAAACTGTAAGGGCGACTTTACGTAAGAATTGGGGGACACTGTTAGGTGGGTGGTCGGGGTAAAGAAAGGTCCTCCAGGAGAGTTAGGGCTAATCGATAAGAGTAACTTATTTTCTAACCGCAGTGCCGCAAGAGGTGAGTGTGATTTAGGAGTATAGTTACGTAATCATCGATGGCGATCTACTCTTCCTACGTTCAGTAATGCGGCAGTTGAGGTTACGAGTGGATACGCTGATAAGTGCGAAACTGTCGGTGTAAAGCTAATTCTAATAGACGCGTCGGCTATTTTTTGCAATTATCGCTTTCTTTAAAGTATGTTGCGATTAGAATCAAGAGTTTATACGCTTACGAATTACACGAACACCTTCTTTTTTTTTTTTAATAGAAGATTTCTTTTTTATCAATTTATAGTTAATCTGCTCCTCTTTGAACGTATCTTTCTTTATTTTTTGGTGCGCACTAATGAAGGCGCGTGTTTCGGAATTGTTTTTATACGCTGTTCAGGCGTTTGATCACGTTCGTTGGCCTCGAGAAGGTTTTCCTAATGCGTGTGACCGACCGCGGGTTGTTTTAATTAAGTAGAGCCTATAAAGATTGAGCCGTGTTAACTCGATAACCATGGAGTTTACGCTGGTAATTTGGGAGAACAGAACGTTAAGAGCTAGTGGGATGTACGAACCAAAAGTATCGATTGATTGGTTAGGTCGTCTTTTAAAGGTGTACATTTCGAATCTGTCAATAAGGGCGCGTTTAGTGGCTCAAGAAAACCCGCCTATTGGGTAGAACATATGATTGAAATTAATCTGTTGCGTCTGTAAGTACGTATTAATTAAAAGTCCCTTTGATCAGTATAAATGGAGAACGTACTCAAATTTCATTATTTTTTGTTTTTTTTTTTTTTAAG
>ERZ767285.564-NODE-564-length-12287-cov-3.091892_pt1 | contig 12287 bp, 16 predicted proteins | sample MGYA00374953_ERZ767285 | MGnify/ENA primary metagenome ERZ767285 (study PRJEB28947, sample SAMN06267186) | marine metagenome | isolation source: Columbia River Estuary | place: USA:Columbia River Estuary, USA | collected 2013-07-23 ...
CGGAGGGTGAATTTACAGTCATGTCTTCTATGTCAAATCCTACTGAAGATATTTGTAATAATTGAGCTAAATTTAGCAATGCTAGGGTTAGTGTATTTTCACGAGCAATTACGTTTTGTTGATCATTCGCTGCAGTAGACTGAGTATTTAAAAGATCTCCTTTAGGTATAATACCAGCTTCAAATCTTTGGCTAGCTGCTTCAACTTGTTTTTTGCTAATTTCTGACTGAACCTTGGCTACAGATAAATTCTCTTTTGCAAAAAGGATATTTAAATACCCATTAACAACAAATAGAGAAACATCATTTTGTGCTTTTTCTAGATCTAGTTTACTAGATTCTATACCTAATTGAGCTTGTTTGTAGGAATTTAAATTTCTAAACCCATTAAATATAGTACCGTTTACTCCAAGATTAAACCGCCCGTTAAAATTGGTGGTGTTTTTTAATACTCCTGTTTGGTCTGGTGATAGCCCAGAGTTAATCCCTCCACTAGAACTTGCTCCAATGGTTGGCAGAAAATTACCTTGAGTAATGGCGACATCTCTCTCTGAGAGTGAAATACTAAGCGCACTTTGTTTGATTGAAATATTATTTTCTAGTGCGTAATCTACACACTTTTTTAATGACCATTTTTCTTGTGAATAAACACTAGAGGTCATAAAAATAGACGCAATTAGTAAAAATTTTATTTTCATTTGAGGTATTTTATATTTTGTGTTACTAGAACATTCTTTATGTTTATAGGTATCTAGACCTTAATCGCTTCCCATAAGACGACCAAAACTAGAATATGTTACACGTAACAACTCTTATTGAAATGTTAATTTTTAGCGCTTTTTTTATATCGATAGATAAAGTAGAACAATACACCAATTAGTAGGTAAGGAAACACCATTAAATAAGTAATACCGTTATTAATACCTTCTGCCATTGTAACGTCTCCTGTTTCAACAACAGCTTTACACATTGCACACTGAGAGAATGAATTTGATGTACTTAAAAATATAAAAATAAATACAAGTAGATATTTAAAATGATTAAGCATAGTATGGAGATATCATTAAGTAAACAATGACTCCTGTTACTGCTACATACAGCCAAAGTGGAAAGGTAATTTTGGCAATTTTTTTATGCTCAGTAAATTTTCCAAATTTTGCTCTCATTAATGTAACTAACACAAAAGGAATTACTACGATTGATAAAACAATGTGGGTGATTAAAATGAAGTAATAAAAATATTTGATGATTCCTTCACCACCAAAAGTAGTAGAATCTGAAGTCATATGGTAAGCAACATACATCACAAGAAATAACACAGAGCATAGTATGGCAAGTGTATTTAACTTTTCATGAAGATTCTTTCGGCCCTTTTTAATAGCTATTACAGCTGAAACAAGCAAAATAGCAGTGATCCCATTTATTGTTGCATAAATAGGAGGTAAAAAACTAAGAGGTTTCACATCAAAACCTAATTCTCTTAAATTTATACCAAATAAAGCAGCTACAGCTACTGGAATAACAATTGAAAGAATTGTAATTCCTCTCTTATATTTTTTTTCTGTTGATTTGTTAGTATTCATCTAGTAGTATTTTAATATCTTCTTTTAACTCATTTATTTGATTTGGGAATCCGTTTTCTTCAATAGCCCTATAATATAATATTGGATTTCCTTGTGAATCTTTTCTTGACCTAATTACTCCTTTCTTATCAACTAAAGCAAATAATCCAGAATGTTCAAAACCACCGTGTTCTATGTTTTCGTCTATTCCAGCATATAACTTAAAGCCATTGTTAGATAGATTAAAAACTGTTTCTTCAGATTTTCCAGTTAAAAGATGCCAGTTTTTATGTGTTATGCTGTTGGTGATGGCATAATTTTCCAGAACCTCTTGAGTATCAATTTTAGGAGTAATAGATATTGAGGCAATTCCAACATTTGAATTTTCAGCAAACTCTTCTTGAATTAATAACATTTGTTCATTCATTAGAGGACAGATAGTAGGGCATGTGGTGAAGAAAAACTCTACAACATACACCTTTCCTTGATAGGTTTCGTTATTAATAGTTTTGCCATGTTGATTTATAAATTCAAACGGAGGAACTTTGTTGTAAACAAATAATTGGCTTTCGTTATCTGTATTACTTTTTTGTGTTTTATTAAGTCTATTATCGTCTATAATGGTTTCATTTGAGATTCTATCATCAAGATTTCTTACCACATAAATACCAAATATTAGAATGATAAAAGAGATGCCTATATATGAATTCTTCTTACTCATATAGCTAGTTTTTTCTGTCTGCTTTATTTTTATTTTTAAAAGCTGCTCTATATTCATAAAGCAAAACTTTGATATCATCTTCCATTTTATTATTCAGCTCAGCAACAGATTCTATGTTGTAGCCATACATTATTTCATTTTTTTCATCACCATCTTTATCTCTTCCTCTTAAATTAAGTTCTTTGTCTAAAAGATAAACTTGGTTAGAGTATAAGGAAGAGTCTAATATTTTGTTAGTTTTCAAATTCCTATGTAGTGATAAAATGGCATCTCTATTCATAGCGATAAAGTTCCATTTAGACATGTCTGTAAAAGCACTTAAATCAGATTTTAATTTATCAACACTATCTTCGGAAGATGTTGGGTATATAGCAATGATTTGAAAGGGCCTATATCCATAAAATTCTTTGTAAATTTTTTGATTCAAATTAAAAAATCCTCCTTTTTTTGTAGCTACATCATTTCCTAAAAAACATAACACGGTAACGTGGTCAGTTAGAGAAATTGAATCTTCAAGTACATTAAAGGAAACTGTCTTTGTTAGCGTAGGTAATTTCTTAAAGTTATTAATTCCTGTAGAAAGAATTATAAAAAACAGCAAAGGAAACACAAACAATGCTATGAGTACAAATCGTTTTTTCGTAATTTTCATAATTAGTGATAAAAAAAGGCGGTTAAAAACCACCTTGATTATATGTTGTTACCAACGCACCAAGGGTGCTAATGTACTATATAAGTAGTCTCCTTCTATAAGTAAAAGAGTTACTAAGTAAATAATTAAAAATACTGCAGTCCAAACAACAGCTCTCCTGAACCATGTTTTTTCACCCTCCATGTGCATGAATGACCATGTTATCCCGTAAGCTTTGGCTAGCGTTAAAATAATGAACAGCCAGTTTAAAGGACTAGTTCCTAAAAAACTTGTTAAATGAAGAACATCTGGTTTATAGATACCCAATATAACTTCTACAATTGTAATTGCCGAAAGTATCCAGAATACATTCCAGATTCTTTTTGTATGTGATTGTGCGTGTGCCATGTGTACTATTATTAAAAATTAAACTAGGTAGAAAAATGTAAATACAAATACCCAAACTAGATCAACAAAGTGCCAATATAATCCTACTTTTTCAACCATTTCATAATGCCCTCTTTTTTCATAAGTTCCAACAATAACATTAAAGAAAACAATAATATTAAAGATGATTCCTGAAAAAACGTGAAAACCGTGAAATCCAGTAATGAAGAAAAAGAAGTCAGCAAAAATTGTGTTTCCATATTCGTTAACTTCTAGATTAGCTCCTTCTACAATTAATCTAGTTTTAGCGAGTTCTTCAGCTCCTTTTTCTCTACTGAGAATTGTTTTTTGTTTTTTGTCTAAATCAATTAATTCTGTTCTTATTTGGATATCTGGGTTTCCTTCATAAGAGCTTATAATTTGAGCAATGGAATATTGTGAAATTGTTCCCTCATCTTCAAACCACAATCCATTCCCTTTTGTATGTTGAACTCTGGCATTTCCTCTGTCGCCAACAACAAAGTCTGCAAGAGCAATTTGTTTGAATATTGCATTCCCGTCTTTATCAACTCCACTTTGTTTAGTGAATTGCAGAATTTTACCATCTGTAGTTTTTACAGCTCCATATGATCCATTAATAAATGTATTCCATTCCCAAGCTTGAGAACCTACAAAAATAATACCTCCAATAATTGTAAGCAGCATATAAACCGTTACTTTATTTTTGTTCATTTGGTGTCCAGCATCTACGGCTAACACCATGGTCACTGATGAAGCAATTAAGACAAATGTCATAAATGCGACATAAATCATCGGAAATTCACCATGAACAAAAGGTACGTGAGTAAATACTTCGTCGGCTATTGGCCATGAGTCAATAAATTTAAAACGAGTTAAGCCATAAGCGGCTAAAAATGCAGAAAATGTTAAGGCATCAGATACGATAAAGAACCACATCATCATTTTTCCATAACTGGCTCCAAAAGGTTTTACTCCTCCACCTCCCCATGTAGGTTTCTTTTCATTAGTTACAGCAATGTTTGACTCCATATTTTTTAATATAAAAATTCTTTAATAAGTGGCAAAATTAATCAATTTTATCATCTAATAAAATAGAAAAAGAAAAATAAATAAATCCATAAAACATCTATAAAATGCCAGAAGATTGCACCGAGTTCTAAGCCTAGTAAATCACTTGATGTGTATTTATATTTAAAATGATTATAAATTACTACAAGTAGTACAATAATCCCGGCAAATACATGGAATGCATGCATTAAGGTGATTCCAATGATAAAAGATGTTGAAACTGTACTTGTAGGCCCTGTAAAAAACAAGCCTGCATTTCTCAAATCTTCAAAACCAGCATATTGTTGCCAAACAAAGGCTATACCTAGAGCAAAAGTGATTAATAAAAATGCAATAGATAGTTCTCTTTTATCTTTTTTGATAAGGTTTTGAGATATGCTAATTGTTATGCTACTCAGTATGATGAGTAGTGTGCTAATATAGAAAGCATCAGGTAATTCAAAAGTTACCCAGTCATCTCTTCTCATACTAATTACATAGGCACTTGTTAACCCTGCAAAAAACATAACCATACTAATCATGGAAACCCATAACATTGGTTTAGCAGATTTTTTTCTTCCTATGGTTAACTCTTTCTCTAAGTCTTTTTCGCTAATATTCATAATAGTTAGTGTAAAAATTTATCGATTACGTATATAATTTGAATCATTGTGATATATATGACACTTGATAACATTAATTTTCTTGCTTCAATATTGGTTTGTTTTTTGTGAAGTAAAATGCCATAGTATAGCATTAATAGCCCAAGAAGAGCTATGATAAAAGCAGTAATTGGATGAATATAAAAAGCTCCTGTCATTCTTAATACAGGTGCAACAGAAACCAGGATCATTATTGTGGTATAAAAAATAATTTGTTTTGTTGCAGATTGATCTTTTTTATCCATTGGCAACATGATAAAGCCAGCTTTCTTGTATTCTTCAAATTGCAACCATCCTATAGACCAAAAATGCGGAAATTGCCAAAAAAATTGAATCATAAATAGAAATCCAGCTTCTATTCCAAATTCATTGGTTGCAGCAACCCACCCCAACATGAATGGAATTGCCCCAGGCAAAGCCCCAACAAAAACAGCAAGAGGCGAAATAGGTTTCATGGGTGTATATGCACAGGTATATAAAAAGATAGATATCGCTCCAAAAAGTGCACTTTTTGGATTAATACTGTATAAAATTGCAAGTCCAACAATTGCAAATAGTATGGCAAAAATTAATGCAGTAGTCTTAGACATTCTTCCTGTTGGAAGAGGTCTATTCATAGTTCTTTTCATTAAAGCATCTGTATCTTTTTCAATAATTTGATTGAAAGCATTTGAGGCAGCTACCATTAAAAACCCCCCTAAACCTAGCAAGAAAAGAACTTGATAATTAATAACGTCTATGGCTAATAAATATCCAGCTATGGAAGAAAAAACAACACTTAGAGACAAACCTACTTTTGCAAGTTGCTTGTAGTCTGAAAAGACCTTCTTAAGGGAAAATTTGGTGTCGATAGCAGTAGATAAACTCATTAGAAATTAAATCGAATGCAAAGATATTTGATAATAATTGAAATCCCATAGGTTTTACTAAATATTCAGTTAAAATAAAATTAAAATAATTTTTAAAAGTCTTTGTAGTTTCCTTTTTTGTTTTAAATTTGCATCCCGTTCTAACGAATGGACGTTCTTTAAAATACGACTACGCGAAAGTAGCTCAGGGGTAGAGCATCACCTTGCCAAGGTGGGGGTCGCGGGTTCAAATCCCGTCTTTCGCTCTATTCTACAAAAATATACCAATGCAGAAGTGGTGGAATTGGTAGACACGTTGGACTTAAAATCCAATGGGCAGTAATGCCCGTGCGGGTTCAAGTCCCGCCTTCTGTACAAAAAAAGCCAAGACATATGTCTTGGCTTTTTTACATTTATATACGTTTTATTGTTTAGCCTCTGTGCCAGCAATAACCTTCATTAAAGGTCTCATTTCCCAGGTTACTTTTTCTAATTTGTCAAAAGGTAATCCTTTAATTACTCCTTCTCCTGCAAGATGCTTCATAGCATTAGCTAAACTATCATACGAGTCATAATACATTATAGACGAATAGTCTTTTCCTTGTGGGGTTATTTTAGTTGCCATTCCCCATCCAACCATACCGTGGTCACTCATGTTTTTCTTAAAATGTGGTAGCACGTATTTTTTAGAGCTCGCCGCAACTGCATCTACATCATCGGGTGTAGCAAAATTCAAAATAACGTATTCAGCATTTGCAGTATTAGGTATTGTCATTTCCATTTTATAGGTATAGCTCTTGTCAAATTTATACTTTGAGCCATCACTAAACAATACATCAGGTTTTATACCCACTACTTTTTCAGAATTATTCCACCATGCATTTTTATTAGCTGCTGTATTGATGTCTGGATAAGCATTTACCCATATATAATTAAAATCGTCAGGCCCTGGATTGGTGTTTTTTAATAATGCCCAACCTAAAAGGTTTCCATTGTTTACGGCATCCTGTGCAATTTGCTTACTGTAATTCATTTCTACATTTAAAAATTGCTCTACATCTTCTTGCTCAACTTTAACTGGACTAAATACTACTATTTGAGCTAGTAAAATATTGATAGTAAATAATGCAATAAGTAAACTAAATACTTTTTTTTTCATGGTTCTTGTTTTTTAAGTTAAATCCAAACTTAAAAAAATTAATTTCTTAAAACAATTAATTTTTAAAATATTTTTTTAGATTTGAAAGTATTCTACCGTATACATTAAAGTGTAATTTGTCTGTCTATTTGTTGATCTAATGAGATAAATGTTTCCGTTCTGGAAACCCCTTTTATTCGTTGAATATCATTGTTGAGTAAATACATGAGATCTTCATTATTTTTACTCAGTATCTTTATTAAGATTGCCCAATTACCAGTTGTGTAATGGCTTTCTACAACCTCAGGTATTTGTTTTAGTTTTTTTATTGCTGACGAATACATTGCTGCTGAATCTAAAAAAATACCCACAAAGGCAGTGGTAGTATATCCCAAAGCTTTTGGATTCAAAATTAGTTTTGAGCCAGCCATTAAATCAGAGCTTTCTAGTTTTCGTAAGCGTTGATGAATTGCAGCTCCAGATATCCCAACTTCTCTAGCTATCGATAAAATGGGTGTTCTTGCGTCTTCAACGAGCCTTTTGATTATAATTTTATCAATCCCATCAATTTTGATTTTACTAGCCATAGTTTTGTGTAAATTTTTGAATGTAATTTTCAAATATATTAAAAAAGGGAGAATATAACTATATCCTCCCTTTTGCTAATATTATATAAGTAAAAAATATTATTTTGATTTCATTTCAAAACCTTCCATAAATTTAGTGGTATAGTTTCCAGCAATATAATCTGGATGATCCATTAATTGTCTGTGAAAAGGAATGGTTGTTTTAACACCCTCTATAATAAACTCATCTAGAGCTCTTTTCATCTTGTTAATTGCTTCTTCTCTAGTTTGTGCCGTAGCAATTAGTTTTGCAATCATTGAATCATAGTTAGGTGGAATCATATATCCAGAATATACGTGAGTATCTAAACGAATTCCATGGCCACCTGGAGCATGAAATGTTGTTATTTTTCCTGGTGAGGGTCTAAAATTATTATAGGGATCTTCTGCATTTATTCTACATTCTATAGAATGTAGTTTTGGTAAGTAGTTTTTTCCAGAGATAGGAACACCTGCTGCAACTAAGATTTGTTCTCTAATTAAGTCATAATTGATAACTTCTTCTGTAATTGGGTGTTCTACTTGAATACGAGTATTCATCTCCATAAAGTAGAAGTTTCTGTGCTTATCAACTAAAAACTCAACAGTACCAGCGCCTTCATATTTAATATATTCTGCAGCCTTTACGGAAGCTTCTCCCATTTTATCTCTTAATTCATCGGTCATAAATGGAGAAGGAGTTTCTTCCGTTAATTTTTGATGACGTCTTTGAACAGAACAATCTCTTTCAGATAAATGACATGCTTTACCAAAAGAGTCTCCTATAATTTGAATTTCAATATGTCTTGGTTCTTCAATTAGTTTCTCTAAATACATGGCATCATTTCCAAAAGATGCTTTTGCTTCTTGACGGGCCGAGTCCCAAGCATCTTGAAGCTCTTCAGCCTTCCAAACAGCTCTCATCCCTTTCCCACCACCACCAGCAGTAGCTTTAAGCATTACGGGATATCCTGCCTCTGTTGCTAGTTTTTCACATTCTTGAAAATCTTTTAAAATTCCTTCAGAACCTGGTATACAAGGAACTCCTGCAGAAATCATGGTTGATTTTGCCGAAGCTTTGTCTCCCATTTGATCAATCATTTCTCCAGTAGCACCAATAAACTTGATGTGATGTTCTTCACACAATTTAGAAAACTTGGCATTTTCAGATAAAAAACCATATCCTGGGTGAATTGCATCTGCATTGGTAATCTCTGCGGCTGCAATGATATTAGACATTTTTAAATAAGATTCTGAACTTGGAGCTGGACCAATACAAACTGCTTCATCTGCAAATCTTACATGCAAACTTTCTTCGTCTGCAGTAGAATAAACTGCAACAGTTTTTATTCCCATTTCTCTACAGGTTCTAATAACACGAAGTGCTATTTCACCTCTATTGGCAATTAATATTTTTTTAAACATCTTTATTTTTATTAAATTAGTTAGCTAGCTAATTGGCAACATATAAATAAGAAAAATTTATAGATTGCTAATTGAACTAAGATGGATCTACTAAAAACAAAGGTTGATCAAATTCAACAGGAGAAGAATCGTCTACTAAAACTTTGACAATTTTTCCTGAAATTTCAGATTCAATCTCATTAAATAATTTCATAGCCTCAATAACACACACAGTATCTCCAACAGAAATTTCTGTACCTACTTCTACAAAGTTAGGTTTATCAGGAGAGGGTTTTCTGTAAAATGTTCCAATAATTGGAGATTTAACAGTAATATATTTTGAATTCTCTTCATCTGAAGCGCTAGGTTTAGCTGCTTCTGTTTCTAAAACTTGTTGTTGTACGGGAGCGACAGGGGCCTGAGCTATTGGAGCTCCCATTGGTATTTGCTGAACGTATGTTTGGGTTTCCGTTTTTTCGTCTCCTCCTGTTTTTATAGTAATTTTTACATCTTCTGTTTCTAATTTAACCTCGCTTGCGCCAGATTTAGCAACAAATTTAATCAAGTTCTGAATGTCTTTTAAATCCATAATATTTTGATTTTAATTATGATTGTTAGTTAGTTTAAGAATTATATGCCCATTTTAAATAAATAGCGCCCCAAGAGAACCCTCCGCCAAAAGCCGCGAGAACAATTTTATCGCCTTTTTTTAGTTTGGATTCATAATCGTTTAAAAGTAAAGGTATTGTTGCAGACGTTGTATTACCGTATTTTTCAATATTCATCATGACTTTTTGAGAGTCCAGATTCATACGCTTAGCAGTTGCGTCTATTATTCTTTTGTTTGCTTGATGTGCCGCTAACCAATCAACATCATCGTTAGTGAGTTGGTTTCTTTGCATGACTTTGTCACATGCATCCGCCATATTAGAAACTGCCCATTTAAAAACAGTTTTCCCATCTTGAAAAACAAAGTGTTTTCGGTTTTTTACAGTGTCTTCTGTTGCTGGTTCTATAGATCCTCCAGCGGGAACTTGGAGAAACTCTCTTCCAGCCCCATCGCTTCTCAAGTATTCATCTTGGACCCCTAATCCCTCTGCATTCGGCTCAAAAAGTACGGCCCCAGCCCCATCACCAAAAATAATACAGGTCGCGCGGTCGGTATAATCGATCATAGAAGAATTCATATCAGCTCCAATAACCAATATTTTTTTGTATTTGCCAGCTTCTATAAAACTTGCCGCCGTTGATACGGCGTATAAGAAACTTGAACATGCAGCATCTATATCGTAAGCAAAAGCATTAGTCGCTTCAATTTGCGCGGCCACATAAATTGCAGTTGCAGAGGCTTGCATATCTCTTGTTGCCGTAGCAACAATAACTAATTCTATTTCTTTTGGATTCAGTTTTGACTTACTAATTAAGTCTTTGGCTGCCTCTATGGCTAAAAAGGAAGTCCCTTTGCCTTTTTCTTTTAAAATTCTGCGTTCCTTAATCCCAGTCCTTGAGGTAATCCATTCATCGTTTGTCTCAACCAGTGTTTCCAATATTTGATTGGTTAACACATATTCTGGAACATATTTACCTACAGCTGTTATTGCTGCTGAGATTTTACTCATAGTTTTGGTATTGATTTGACCTGAAATCTTTCAAAAATTAGCCAAAATGAGCACAAATTTAATAAAATTGATGTGTTTTAGCTTATTTTGGTGCAAATTAAGTTGTTTTTAACTTAAAGAAAAATATATCATAAAAAAAACGCTCCATATGGAGCGTTTTAATATATGCATGCATAATAATTATGCTACATTTTCTTCTTGAGAGTTGTCAATTAAAACTTGTCCTCTATAATATAGTTTTCCTTCGTGCCAATGTGCTCTATGATATAAATGAGCTTCACCTGTAGTAGGACATGTCGCAATTTGTGGCGCTATTGCTTTATAATGCGTTCTTCTTTTATCTCTTCTTGTTTTTGAGATTTTTCTTTTAGGATGTGCCATTTTTTATATTATTTATCCGTTAATAGTTTTTTTAATGTATTCCATCGAGGGTCAATTTCCTCTATTTTACTTTCTTTATTGTTTAAGCCTTTGCCAACGGCCATAGCTACTTGGTACTCACGCTCGGTAAGTTGGTCAAATCCATCTGGCACCTCCGAGTGTTGCACAGTAGCCACTGATAAAGCCGCTGAAGCGAGTCTCTGTACTAGAGCCGGTGGAACCCAGTATCCTCCTGCGCACACGGCTTGAGCCACTTCAACCAGCTGCTCGGGCACCGATTCGACATGGCAGTAACCTCTTGCCCCCGCCGCTAAAACGCTAAAGGCTTCTGATTCGCTAGGACTTGCGCTAAGCACGACGAGCTGCGCCTGCTCTTTCGCTAAGTCACCCACAGCTTTTAGCAGTGCAGCGGGGCTTAGGCTCAGGCTATCTAACCAACAAAAATCTGCGCGATCATGCACCTGTACCCTATAAGCCTTGGCAGAGCTGAACAGCGCCAAGTCAGGGAATGCTCGATACCACCGTTGAGATGGCATTGTGCTAGCGCTAATAAACACGTGTTTCAACGCTCGGACAACGACCTTTGTTGCGCCCTCAGGACTGGTTTCATCAGATAGGCCATGATGGTCTTCTTCCCCGTCAGAATATCGACTTCCACTGTCATGCCAGGAATGATGGGTTGGTCCTTACCAAACGCAACGGTGGTTGTGCGGACAGAAACTTCATAAAAAGCGTTGCCTTCCTCATCCAAGACCGTGTCAGCACCGATTTGCTCAACCTTGCCTTCCAAACCACCATAAACGACGAAGTCATAAGCCGTCACTTTCACATTGGCGACCTGCCCCGGTGCCATAAAAGCAATATCCTGAGGTCGCACGCGAACTTCAACCAAAAGCGAATCATCGGCCGGTATCAACTCAACAATATCGCGTCCCGGCAGCACAATGCCTCCAACTGTGTTGTAAAGGAGCTGCTTAATAGTGCCCGTAACGGGCGACAATAAATTGGTCTGCCGCACCCTGTCTCAAAGCCCCGCGCCAGCTTCTGTTAACGCGTTTATGCGGTTCACAGTGTCAGCCAGCTGCTCCCGAACACCGTTTGAAAACTCCAAGTCTACTCCGGCGAGCTTCCCTTCTGCCTCTGAGATGGATGCACTGATACGAGAAAGCTGAGCTCGGGTTTGCTTCAATTCACCTTCAGCTTTATTCACCTCACGCTGCAATCGTAGAACCTCCACTGGAGAGACAGCACCGGATTCGATC
>ERZ767285.565-NODE-565-length-12262-cov-2.307181_pt1 | contig 12262 bp, 11 predicted proteins | sample MGYA00374953_ERZ767285 | MGnify/ENA primary metagenome ERZ767285 (study PRJEB28947, sample SAMN06267186) | marine metagenome | isolation source: Columbia River Estuary | place: USA:Columbia River Estuary, USA | collected 2013-07-23 ...
AGATGGAAAGCCTCCCAAACTTTATAAGTTGGGAAGTAAGGCTTGGAATACCTTAAAGCAAAAGACCAAATCACGAGTTAAGGAAATCGCATTTAATCTTATAAAAGTATACGCAAAACGTAAGCTTGAAAAAGGGTTTCAATATCATGAGGACAGCTCCATGCAACATGAATTAGAAGCTTCATTTGTTTATGAAGACACCCCTGATCAGATAACAGCAACAGCTGATATCAAATTAGATATGGAAAGTGAGCAACCTATGGATCGTTTAATATGTGGAGATGTCGGATTTGGTAAAACTGAAGTTGCTATTCGTGCAGCATTTAAAGCTGTAGACAATGGAAAACAAGTAGCTATTTTGGTTCCAACGACTATTTTAGCATATCAACATTTTCGAACTTTGTCGAAACGTCTTAAAGACTTTCCTGTAACGGTTGATTATTTGAATAGGTTTAGAACTACAAAGCAAAAGCGGGAAACATTAGAAAATTTAGAAAATGGTAAAGTTGATGTGATTATAGGAACACATCAACTAGTCAATAAAAACGTAAAGTTTAAAGATCTAGGATTACTAATTGTGGATGAGGAGCAAAAATTTGGGGTTGCTGTAAAAGAAAAATTAAAAACAATAAAAGAAAATGTTGATGTTTTAACTCTGACAGCTACACCAATTCCTAGAACGCTTCAATTTAGTTTGATGGCAGCTCGAGATTTATCAGTAATTACGACGCCACCACCAAATAGATTTCCAATTGAGAGTCACGTAATTCGTTTTAATGAGGGAGCTATTCGAGATGCTATAAGTTACGAAATACAACGCGGAGGACAAACGTTTTTCATCCATAATCGAATTGAAAATATAAAGGAGGTTGCAGGCATGATTCAGCGTTTAGTTCCAGATGCTAAAATAGGTATTGGCCATGGCAGAATGGAAGGAAAAAAATTAGAACAGTTAATGCTAGCTTTCATGAACGGCGAGTTTGATGTTCTTGTTAGTACAACAATTGTCGAAAGTGGATTGGATGTGTCCAATGCCAATACCATTTTTATCAATAATGCCAATAATTTTGGATTGAGTGATTTACATCAGATGCGAGGACGTGTTGGAAGGAGTAATAAAAAGGCATTTTGTTATTTTATTACCCCTGATTATTCAGCCATGACTAATGATGCGAGAAAAAGAATAACGGCATTAGAGCAACATACAGAGCTCGGTAGCGGTTTTAATATTGCTATGAAAGATTTAGAAATTCGTGGAGCTGGTGATTTATTAGGAGGAGAACAAAGTGGTTTTATTAATGAAATAGGTTTTGATACATATCAAAAAATATTAAATGAAGCTATTGAAGAATTGAAAGAGACAGAGTTTAAAGAGCTCTATAAAAACGACGGCAATGAAAAAATATATGTGAATGATATTAACATTGATACAGATTTTGAATTGCTTTTCCCAGACGATTATGTCAATAATATTGCTGAAAGGCTCAACCTATATACTGTTTTAAACGAACTAAAAACAGAAGAAGAATTAGAAGGTTTTCGATTAAAATTAATTGATCGTTTTGGGGAATTACCGGTTCAAGTTGAAGACTTATTAAGTAGTGTAAGAATAAAATGGATTGGCACAAAATTAGGTTTTGAAAAATTGGTAATGAAAAAGAACAAAGCAATAGGGTACTTTATAAAAGACCAACAAAGCAGTTTTTATCAAAGTTCTAATTTTACTAAAATATTAAACTACGTACAAAGTCATTCAAGTACCTGTAAAATGAAAGAGAAGGAAACACGCCAAGGATTAAGGTTACTCCTTATTTTTGACAATGTTAAATCTGTTGAACAAGTGTTAAGAGTGCTACAGCCAATATCGAAATAATTACTTTATATGTCAGAGTAATCACTTTTTAAAGTTGCAGGTTGTACGTTTATGTAAATTAAAAAAAAGGATGTTTAAAAAATTAATTGTGTTGTTGTTTTTCATGCCAGTTTCTCTATCAGCACAATTCTCTATTAGAGGTTTGTTTTCACCTGAGGAGTCCTACAATTACGTCTTGATATATCAAGTAACTCCAAATGCCCAAAATTATGTTGGAAATGCAAAAATAAAAAATGGTAAGTTTCATTTTGAATTAGATTCTACAAAAACAAAAGGAATTTACAAATTGGTTTATGCTTTGCCCCAAGAAGACTATAATTTTGACATCATCTACAATGCTAAAGAAGACATAGAGTTCAGTTTTGATCAAGAAGCAGGGGTTCATTTTCTCAAGTCCTCTGAAAATATGTTATTGAGTTCCTACACGCGAAATATGAATGCGATTAATCAGGATATAGACAATTATTTTTCAAAAATAAAATCTCTAGATACTGTTGTTTTGAGGAATTTGTTTTTAAAAAAAATAGAAGTTCAAAACGCTTATGAAAGTAATGCAAAAGAAACAATTGCGCTGTCGTTTATTAAATCGAGTAAATCTTATGTGCCTGGTAATCACATAACTTTTGACAATTATTATGAAAACATTAAAAAAGACTATTTTACCTATGTAGATTTTAGTGATATTTATTTACTAAGTTCAAATTTTTTAATTAATCGAATTAACCATTATATTTTTGAAAATGATGACCCAAAAACTAGCGATATATCGAAGTATCGAGAGCGTATTGCTAATGTTTATCTTGTCTTGAACAAAGCAAAAGTTAATATTAAAATAGTATTATTAGCTCAATTATGGCAACAAATGGTAGACTTGGGGTTAGATGCTACAGCAAACTATATATCTAATAGGTATTTATTAAACCTTTCAGATAATCACGGTAATACCCAATTAGTAGGCATTCTTAAGAATTTTCAAAACATTTCTCTTGGTTCAATTGCTCCAGATTTTTTTTGGCAACAAAATCATGAAGATGCTAGTTCAAAAGTAACGTTAAGATCATTGAATGTTGCAAAAGAATATGTTATTGTTTTTTGGAGTAGCAGTTGTAGCCATTGCCAGGAAGAGATACCAAAATTAAAAACTTTTTTAGATTCAAAAAGTGAAGAAAAAATACAAGTTATCGCTGTAGGCTTAGAAGAAACCTCATTTAATTGGAGCAACCTAATTCTTGATTATCCTAACTTTATACATGTTTTAGGATTAGGAAAATGGACAAATGAAATTGCCTTAAAATATAATGTGAGTGGTACACCGAGTTATTTCATTCTAAATGAAGATAAAGAAATTATGTTTAAGCCAACTAGTATTGATGAACTCAAGGAGTATTTTAGGCATTAAAAATAATAGAAAGCATTTTCTATGTGTTTAATTTTAAAAGAGTTTTGAGTTTTTATAATTGCTACAATATCAAAACGAACCTCTTTATCTAAATTATTTTTTACCACAAACGCATTTGCAGCGTTTACCAATCTTGAGATTTGTTGCGGTTTTACAAAGTCTTGTGGCTCTCCAAATTTTGAAGTTGAGCGTGTTTTAACTTCTACAACAACAAGAAATTGTTTGTGTTTTGCAATGATATCAATTTCATGTTTTTCAAATCTGAAATTTTTCTCTAAAATAACATAACCTTTTTTAATTAAATATTCTACAGCCAATTGTTCACCAAGAATACCAAGGTCATTATGTCGTGCCATCGTTAATTATGAAAAATCACTGATGAGGATTCTTCATCAACGGTTAATTTAATCGTTCTACCTAAAATGAGAGCTCTGTTGTCTTGCTCGTGCCCTGCAGGAAAATTAAATAGAATTGGGAAGTGGTACTCTTTTAAGACATCAAGGATGAGTTCCTCAATACTTGAACCCCAGGGTGTTGTGTTTTTACGGATATTACTCATGTCTCCCACAATTAGACCTTTACAGTCATCAAAATACCCGGCACGTTTTAAACTATAAAGCATGCGATCAATATGGTACTTATACTCGCCAATCTCTTCGATGAAAAGAATGTTTCCAGAAACGTTAAGGCTTGTTTTTGAACCTAACATCGTATGAAGTAAGGTTAAGTTACCACCTACTAGAGGTCCTGATGCCTCCCCAATTTTATTATATACAGAGCTCTGTATTTTATAACTTGGAGCTACTCCAAATAATGTAGCCTTGAAAGTTTTAACAGTTTCATCAGTTTCTGATAAATCATCAGTCAAGCTTGTACACATCATAGCATGAATTGATTCACTTCCTACATTGTTTAATTGATTGTGAATTGCTGTAATATCTGAATATCCTAGAATCCATTTTGGATTTTTTTTGTATTTAGAATAATCTAATTGATCAAGTATTCTAACCGTGCCATAACCACCTCTAGCACACCAAATTGCTTTTATATTGGGATTATCTAAAGCATTTTGAAAATCTAACGTACGCTCATAATCTGTTCCTGCAAAATGATTTGCTTGCTTATAAACGTTGTTTCCAATCATAACATTGAGACCCCAACTTTGGAGTAAATTTTTTGCTTGATTTATTTCTTTTGTACGATTATTTAAGACTCCCGATGGTGCGACAATAGCAATTGTATCTCCAATTTTTAAATAAGCAGGTTGCAGCAGTGTTTCTGGTGTTTTGACTGAATTGGAATTATCTGAAGATTGCGCGAAAACTAAGTTTTGGCAGCAAATCATCATACACGCTATTGTAATCAATATGCTTTTAAAATTCATTTAAGACGCTTTTTGTAAATATAACGAAGTTCTAATTAATTTGGTTTCTCAAAGCTTTACAAATTGTGTATTTTTGAATCTTCAAAAGAAATAATAATGTCAAAAAGATATACAATTACTGCAGCATTGCCTTACACCAATGGTCCAATTCATATTGGACATTTAGCGGGGGTATATGTCCCTGCAGATATTTATGCAAGGTATCAACGATTGCAGGGCCGAGATGTTGCTTTCATTTGCGGCAGTGACGAACACGGTGTTCCAATTACAATTAAAGCAAAAAAGGAAGGGGTCAGTCCTCAAGACATTGTGGATAAATATCACACAATCATAAAGCAATCATTTATAGATTTTGGAATTTCATTTGATAATTATTCAAGAACGTCTGCGAAAATTCACCATGAAACAGCTTCAGAATTTTTTAAAACTCTTTACGATAAAAATGAGTTTATCGAGGAAGTTACTGAGCAATTTTATGATGTTGATGCAAATCAATTTTTGGCAGATAGGTTTATTATTGGGACATGTCCAAAATGTGGTCATGAAGAAAGTTATGGTGATCAATGTGAAACTTGTGGAACAAGTCATAATGCAACGGACTTAATTAATCCAAAATCTGCAATTACCGGAGCAACGCCAACACTCAAGAAAACGAATCATTGGTTTTTGCCTTTAGATAAGCATGAATCATTTTTAAAACAATGGATTTTAACGGATCATAAAAAAGACTGGAAGCCTAATGTTTATGGCCAATGTAAATCTTGGATTGATGATGGTTTGAGGCCTAGAGCCGTAACCCGCGATTTGAACTGGGGGATTCCTGTACCGATAGAAGGAGCAGAGGGTAAAGTGCTGTACGTATGGTTTGATGCTCCTATAGGATATATTTCAGCGACAAAGGAGTGGGCTGAAAGAGAGGGGAAAGATTGGAAAGTCTACTGGAAGCAAAAGGATTCAAAGTTATTGCACTTTATTGGGAAAGACAATATTGTTTTTCATTGTATAATTTTCCCTGCCATGTTGAAAGCTGAGGGCAGTTATATTTTACCTGAAAATGTCCCTGCCAATGAATTTTTAAATTTAGAGGGGAATAAGCTGTCAACCTCCAAAAATTGGGCGGTGTGGTTACATGAATATTTGCAAGATTTTCCAGATAAGCAGGATGTATTGCGTTATGTGTTAACAGCTAATGCCCCTGAAAGTAAGGATAACGATTTTACGTGGAAGGATTTTCAAGCTAGAAATAACAATGAGTTAGTTGCAATTTTTGGTAATTTTATTAATCGTATCGTGGTGTTAACCAATAAATACTATGAAGGTAAAGTTCCTAGTCCAAACCAGTTAATGTCAGTAGATATAGAAACACTTGCTAAGTTGAAAGCCTTTCCTGGGGTTATTTCAAGTTCAATTGAGCGTTATCGATTTAGAGAAGCAAGCCAAGAATTAATAAATTTAGCACGACTGGGTAATAAATATTTAGCAGATGAGGAACCTTGGAAAGTTATAAAACTAGATGAGGATCGTGTAAAAACAGTGATGTTTGTGGCACTTCAAATTGCATCAGCTTTAGCAGTGTTAGGAGAACCATTTTTGCCATTTTCGTCAAGAAAGTTGAAAGACATCTTAAAAATGGGTGATAATAGTGACCATACTTGGGATAGAATTTCTCAAGGGTCAGAATTAGTGACAGCTCCCCATGTAATAGGGACACCAGAGTTGTTATTTTCAAAAATAGAGGATCAAGAAATTCAGATTCAACTGGATAAACTTCAAGAAAGGAAAAATAAAAATATTGCTGAAACCAAACAGCTTGACCCTCAAAAAGAAGTTATTAGTTATGAGGATTTTTCAAAACTGGACATCCGTATAGGAACAATTTTAAGTGCTGAAAAAATGCCAAAAACGAAAAAATTACTCCTCTTAAAAGTAGATACAGGCATCGATGTGAGGACGGTTGTTTCAGGGATCTCTGAGAGCTATTCACCTAGTGAAGTTATTGGTAAAAAAGTAACTATTTTGGTTAATCTTGCTCCGAGAACGCTTCGTGGTGTTGAGAGTCAAGGAATGATTTTGATGACAGAAGGAAAGAACGGAAGCCTAGTTTTTGTGAGTCCTGAGAATAGTGAGAAAGGAATAAATGGTTTAAAAATTAGCTAAGAAATAGACGATTAATGTTAGTGCCCCTAATAAGATAAATACCAAGAAATTAAAGATGGCATTAGAAATTGAGCGAAAGTATTTAGTAAAAAGCGATGACTTTAAAAAACAGTCTTTTAAAAAGGTTCGTATAATTCAAGGGTTTTTGTCTACGGTTCCTGAAAGAACTGTTCGAATTAGAATAGTTGAAGACAAAGGATTTATTACTGTCAAAGGAATTGGAAACACTGAAGGAGTTACAAGATTTGAATGGGAAAAAGAAATAGCATTGAATGATGCTAAAGACTTATTAAGTATAAGTGAGCCTGGAATTATTTCAAAAACAAGGTATTATGTTAAGTATGCTGAGCAGCTATTCGAAGTAGATGAATTCGATGAAGACAACTTAGGATTAATAGTTGCTGAAATTGAATTGAAACACGAAAAAAGCTGTGTTCAAAAACCAAAATGGTTGGGAGAGGAAGTGACAGGAATTAGTAAATATTACAATTCATCCTTAGTAAAAACACCTTTTATAAATTGGATTTAAACGACACGTTAACTACAAAAACGAGAATATCTATTATAATTTACAAAAAAAAGCCTTGGAATTCCAAAGCTTTTTTTTGTGCCATATATTACTTGCCAAACATCAATATTTCCGAGCAAACTATTTCAGTTTTATGACGTTCATTTCCATCTTTATCTTCGTAACGTCTATGAGTTAGTTTACCTTCGAGTGCAATTTCTTTTCCCTTGTGAACATATTTTTCTATGATTTCTGCGGTTTTTCCCCATGCTACGATGTTGTGCCATTGTGTATCCATTTGTTTTTCTCCCTCGCTGTTTTTAAAATTTTGATTTGTTGCCATGGTAAATTTAGCTAAGGTCTTTCCTGATTCAAGATTGATTATTTCTGGATCGCTTCCAAGGTTACCAATCAACTGTACTTTGTTTTTAAGTGTGTTCATAATGTTATTTTTTGTGTTAAACAGTTAATACTATCGCATAGTTTATGTCGACGTTGCAAAGATTATTGATGTTAACATTTAAAGCCGGTTATTACACATTTAATATCGTTTGTAAACATTTGTAGTCGTTTGTAAACGATTAAAACAGTATCTTTATCTCATGGATAAACTAAAGCTTATCGGTATCCCTCATGATAGTAATTCCTCTTTTTTGAAAGGAGCTGCGTTAGGACCCTCAAGTATTCGTCTCATGGAAAAAGAGGGTTCAGCCAATTGTTTTTCTGAAATGGGGAAGGAACTAATTGATGGAATAAATTATCAAGACTGTGGAGATATTGTTTTGTCAACAGTTGATTCAGGAGCTGCGTTTAACACAATAAAAGATACCATTGGGCAACTTTTGGAGAATGGCAGTAAAATTATAAGTCTTGGAGGTGATCATTCAATTTCATTTCCGGTATTAAGTGCATTCACCAAGAAGTATCCGAATTTAAATTTATTGCATTTTGATGCTCACGCCGATTTGTATGATAACTTTGAAGATAACCCTTATTCGCATGCGTCACCGTTTGCCCGAATATTGGAAGAAGGAGTTTTAAAGTCATTAACTCAAGTAGGCGTAAGAACTTTAAATACCCATCAAAAGCAACAAGCGATTCGTTTTGGTGTTAAGATGATAGAAATGAAAGATTTCAATTTAGATTTTATAGCAGAGTTAAAAGATCCGCTCTATATCTCTCTCGATATAGATGTTCTTGATCCGGCTTTTGCTCCTGGTATTTCCCATCACGAACCGGGAGGTATGTCTTCTCGACAACTCATAGATATTATTCAAAAGATTGAAGTTCCTATTGTTGGTGCTGACATTGTTGAATTAAACCCAAAACGGGATGTTCATAATATGACCGCTATGCTGGCGTATAAATTATTTAAGGAACTCGCATCAAAAATGATATCCAAATGACTTATTATTTTGAAACAAAACGGCTGATATTAAGAGAAGTGTTAGAATCAGATATTGAAACCATGTTTGAATTAGATTCAAACGCATTAGTTCATAGATATCTGGGTAATAATCCCATTCAAAAAAAAGAGGATGCCTTAAAATCTATTGATTTTATTAGAAATCAATACCGTACTTATGGAGTTGGAAGACTTGCCACTATAGAAAAATCTTCAGGCAGTTTTATTGGCTGGTCAGGATTAAAATACAATGTAGGTGAAAAAGAGGCGTTAAATGGCACAGAAAATTTTTATGATATTGGATATCGATTTTTACCACGCTTTTGGGGTCTTGGATTCGCAACTGAATCGTCTCATAAAATGTTGCGTGTAGCATTTAAGGAATTAAATATTAATACGGTTTTCGGGGCAGCCGACATTGATAATATTGGGTCAAACAAAGTGTTGCGTAAAATAGGGTTAAATTTTGTGGAAGAGTTTTCATTTAAAGAAGAAAGAATTAATTGGTATAGATTAAATAAAGAAAATTATGAAAAGAACTTGTCCTGAATGTGGTGATAAAATTGTGGGTCGTATTGATAAAAAGTTTTGTTGTGATGCTTGTCGAAATTCCTTTAACAATAGGGTGAATAAAGATTCAAAAAATTTAATTCGAAATACAAATAATAGACTTCGAAAAAACTACAGGATATTAGAAGGGCTTAATCCAAATAAAAAAACGAAAACTTCAAGAGCAAAACTCATTGAGAAAGGATTTGATTTTAATTATTTCACAAGTATCTATAAAACCAAAATTGGAACCATTTATTACTTCGTATACAATCAAGGCTATTTACCGCTAGAAAATGAGTATTATGCTCTTGTAAAAAGAGTGGAATAATATTTCACCTATGATAGTTTAAAAAGTACTTTAATTCTTTAGATTTGCCATGTTATTAAAAATATAAAATCATGAATAAATTAATTGGCCTAATAATATTTGTTATTGCATTTCAAGCAAAAGGACAGAGTTCTGATGCCTTATTAACGCACTATGAAGCGTATTATAAACAAATGAAAAAACAAGGTGATGTTCAAGGGGTGATAGATGCGCTAACTCATTTAAACGTCATAAAGCCAAATCAAAGTAGATTGGATACTTTAGCTGTTTTTTACATGAATGAAGGTCGTCACATTCAGGCTTTAAATACCATTGGGATTGAACTAAAAAGTGATGATAGCGATATGGCAGTTGAAGTTAAAGCAGTTTCATTACAAGCATTAAATCAACCTGAAAGGGCTTTGGAACATTACGAAGTTTTATTTAAGAGAAAACCGAACGCTTTAGTCGCATATGAATTGGCAGATTTAAAAGTTCAAATGAACGACTTGGTCGGGGCAAGTTTAAATATCACCTATGGTGTTGCAAACTCTAAGGATGACGTGATGCGGACTTTTTATGAAGCACAACAACCTTACCAAGTGAAAATAAAATCAGCTTTTATGTATCTAAAGGCATTGGCTAAGTATAAAGAAAATACGTCTCTAAATATTGATAAAGCCATTGCGATATTAGACGAGGCGATTGCCATTGAGCCGGGATTTAATTTAGCGACTATTAGTAAAAATGCTTTAATTGCTAAAAAGGAAGAGGAGCTAAAAAATTAATAATAAAGTATAAAAATAAAAAAGCAGCTCTCAAGCTGCTTTTTTATTTTGGTTTGAAAAAAGTTACCAAATTCTCACCCGTTTATCAGGAGAAAGGTACATGGCATCACCCTCTATAATATTAAAGGCCTCGTAAAAAGCATCAATATTTTTTAACGGCTGAGTAGCTCTGTAAATCCCGGGAGAATGAGGATCTGTTTTGATTTGAGTCCTTAATGCATCTGGTCTAGTTAATGTTCTCCATACGGTAGCCCATGACATGAAAAAGCGTTGTTCAGCAGTGAAGCCATCAATATCCTCAGGATGTCCTTCTTCATTAAAGAATAGTTGTAAACCATCATAAGCCCCTAGTAAACCACCAAGGTCACCAATATTTTCTCCCAAAGTGAATTTACCATTTATGTAAACACTGTCCATAACTTCAATAGCACTATATTGATCTGCTAAAGCATTTCCACGGTTTTCAAATTCAATTAAATCTTCTGGAGTCCACCAATTATTCACATTACCATTGGCATCAAATCGTGCTCCGGAGTCATCAAAAGCATGCGAAATCTCATGACCAATTACAGCACCAATCCCCCCGTAATTAACGGCCTCATCTGCAGTGTAATTGTAAAATGGTGGTTGTAATATAGCAGCTGGAAATACAATTTCATTATTGAGTGGGTTAAAATATGCGTTTACGGTTTGAGGAGGCATTCCCCATTCTTTTTTATCTACTGGCTCACCAATTTCAGAAATAGTTTTCTTTAAGCTCCAGTCACTAACAGCCATCATATTTTCAGCGTATGTATTCCCTTCTTTAACCATCAAAGAAGAATAATCTTCCCATTCATCTGGATAGGCAATTTTAACGGTGAATTTATCTAATTTTTCAATGGCTTTTTTCTTGGTTTCATCACCCATCCAATCAAGGTTGTTTATTCTGTTTTGAAATGCAGCAATAACGTTAGCAATCATTTTTTCAGCTTTTGCTTTTGCTTCTGGAGGAAATTTAGCCTCAACATATAATTTACCAATCGCCTCGCCAACTGTTCCACTTACGGTGCCCATAGCACGCTCATCAGCCGCACGCATTTTTTTAGCTCCATTTAAAGTTTTTCCATAAAATTCCCAATTTGCCCTTTCAACGTCTGAACTCAACCAACCCGATGCACCTCTCAAAGTACTCCACTTCATTAAAGTTTTAATATCTTCAATATTTGTAGAGGATAAAATGTCCTCGAGTGCTTTCATGTACTTTGGTTGCAACACCATTATGGTGTCTAACTCTTTTGTAACACCATAATCTGAAATGAACTTATTCCAATTAATCGAAGGAGTCATTTCAGATAATTGACTAACAGATCTTGGATTATTAAAATTTCTAACATCCCGACTCTCAACTTTATCAAGCCTAGGGCTTGCCAAACGCGTTTCTAATTTTAAAATCATGTCTGCAGCTTTTGTTGCATCAGCTTTATTATAGTCAATTAATTGAAGCATTGTTGCTATATGATCAGTGTACTGCTCTCTTCTTTCTTTAGATTTATCATCGCTGAGGAGATAGTAATCTCGATCTGGTAAGCCTAATCCCCCTGCGGTAATGTAAGCAGTGTTCATGCTGCTGTCATTCAAATCACCAAACGATGTAAGACTGGCAAAGGGTGCTGCAATACCGATAGTGGTTGCGTAAACTCTGCATAAGCTCCCAGATCATTATATGCATCGGTAGCAAATTCAAAATCAGCGGTGACTTGCTGCTGCTTAACGCGTAAATAATCTAGCGAAGCACTAAAGCGCCCCCAACTAGTTTCAAGCCCCATACCATAACGAGCCGGCGGTAGGCGAGGCAAATTCTGATTACCACTAACATCCAACTCGGCATCAACAAAATCATAAAGCGC
>ERZ767285.566-NODE-566-length-12255-cov-7.264986_pt1 | contig 12255 bp, 7 predicted proteins | sample MGYA00374953_ERZ767285 | MGnify/ENA primary metagenome ERZ767285 (study PRJEB28947, sample SAMN06267186) | marine metagenome | isolation source: Columbia River Estuary | place: USA:Columbia River Estuary, USA | collected 2013-07-23 ...
TTTAATTTCCTTTTTTTGGCGCCGCGTCTGTATGACGCTCGCCTGTCACATTGCCATTGGCCTCCTCCGAATTCCTTTGGAATCTTTTGGAGTCTTTTTTGAGAATTCCGACAAAGCAATGCTGCCGACCGATTTGTGCTTGCATCGGTCCCAACAAACAAATTTCATACAATCACTGAAGAGTACGAACGAAACACGAGTTCTGTGTTTGGTAATAGAAATAATTACTAGCTTACTACTGGAAAACTACCAACGCTTTACTGCAAAATCATCAGTTTTCGCGTCTCGACATTACCACCAATTGTCTTTAACCCCATATGGAACAAAAAAAAATCCCATAATGGGTCCAGTAAATTTACATATGGAATTATATAGTCAAATTCATAATACCATAATTTCGTATTTTAAAGTCCCATAGCTAACCCCATATGGAAATGTATAAATTCGATGATGGGTCCAGTAAATTTACATATGGAATTATATAATCAAATTCATAATCCCATAATTTTGTATTTAAATGACCCATAGCTAACCCCATATTGAAATAATTAAATTCGATAATGGGTCCAGTAAATTTACATATGGAATTTTATAATCAAATAAATATTTCCATAATTTGGTATTTTAAAGTCCCATAGCTAACCCCATATTGAAATAATTAAATTCGATGGTCAGTCCAGTAAATTTACATATCGAATGGTATAATCAAATAACTAATTCCATAAATGGTATTATATAGGCTCATAACTAACCCAATACCAAAATAAACAAATTCGATTATTGGCCATGTAATTTTCGATATGGAATTATGTAATCAAATAAATAATTCCATAAAATGGTATAATTAATTCTTATACTTAAGCCCATAATAAAATATATAAGTTCGATAATCGGTCCAGTAAATGGTAATTTAAGACACCCATAAGAAGATCCATATGCAAATTATATATTTCGATAATCGGCCCAATCTTATGTTGCAATGACCCCAGTACAATACCAATATGGGTCCAGTCAAGTACCATTATGGTACACTTAATATTGTGATTCAATTGAATATTTTTGGTTCAATTGATTCTTTATTCAGCCATATTTTATTTAAATTATTGTGCAAAATAAATCAAATTTTTGTTGGATATATATAATTGTATATTAGTATATTTATTCATCATCATCATCACCAGGTAAGTCAATATCATGATTATTCATCCTCTCAACCCCAGCTGTACCTTGTTCTTCAATTCCATCATCTCCATCCCCTCCCATTGCTGCAGCAGCATGAACAAAAGAACTCCTTTTATTCTCTCTCAAATAGGTCTTCCAGTGTACCTTCACATTCTCCCACAATGGCTCATTTGCCATAATACCTTTAACTACTCTCACCATCTCGTCATAGTATTTCACACCTTCTTCTGTCCAACCATCTTCATATGCCTTCAATTTAGTTCCAGGTTGATGATGGTACTTCAGGAATGCAGATTTTTCAAATGCTTCCCTCTCCACATTACTCATACGCTTCATTTTGATACGTTCCAACCAAACATCAACTCCATTCTCATAACAAAGAATGGCAAATGCAATATCACTTGCTGTCATCTTATCCAATAAGGTCTTCCCTGGATACTGGACACAAAACTTTTTTAACTCCCTTGATCCAATCAACTTGCTAACATAATAGTCCATGAAGGTCAAGAATTCTAGACAATCTTGATAAGTTATCTCTGTGACATCCAGATCTAACAATAGAAAATCAACCAATATCCTGCCAGTATCGGACAGGAACATCAATTTATTATTTAGGTAATCCCCTGCAAGAAAGAAACAATTGCAAGAAAGAAACAATAATATCAATTGAGTTCAACTTAGCCTGCAGAATGGATTACAATTGATATACAAAATAATACTCACACTGAAGTTGCTGCCTCATTAGTTCCTTGTATGATGAAGTACCCTGACTAAAGGCTATGCTATATGCTGGTGTTCCTTCATCAATCCAATAGTCCTCCGGTGTAACCCAACTCTTTAAACATACCCTCCTTATGCATCGCTGACAGATTGATTTAGGACTAGTGCTAAACGCATTCCATCCAGTTTTCTTCATTTTGATGTAAGGAAAGACTTTCAGCCTAACATACTCCCGAATGGCAAAGACATTGTTGAGGTCCTCGGGAGACAATGAACAATGCCTCTTTCGGGCATTCTTACCTTGAGAACGATGTGGTCTCTTGCTCATCATAATGTGCTTCAGATGCTCTTTCATTTGCTTATTTTCTCTCATGACCATGCTAACATATGTGTTGTCGCCTGTGCCCGCGCCACTGATCGAGCTAACACTGTTACCTGCGACAGACGAATCACCATCATTGATTGAATTCATTGCATTTACATAAATACCGTTTGGGCGCCTGCCCCCCGCTGGTCGTGGAGTAATTGATGCAGCCACCCCTTGGTGTTGGATGCGACTTCGATCTGCCAAAGCGGCCGGCGGGGGAACTTCACTCTGCCCATCCATCTTGGGGCCAGAGTTCTAGGTGATGGTTGGTGAAGTTATTGCTGAAGAGTTGTGGGGAGGTAATGAATGACAGTAGGCGATGTGAGAAGAGACAACTAGAATAGTACAGATCTATAACCAGAAGGTAGCATACCTGACTTGAGAGATGGCTTTGATTGGGTATTATGAGATGATGAAGTTCGAATTATGGGAGGTGGTTGCATGCCTTCATCCATCATACAACAGTGCACCATAATAGTTAACATGATGCAGAAGGAAGGCATCATCCATGGTCATTGTCATTTGTGTCATTTTCAAGGAGGGAACAAACGGCCTATAAATTGAAAAATATTGGCCAGGAGGAGATCTACTAAGCCCACAATGGAATTGTACCGATTGGTAGATACCATTAAAATGTTTCTTCCCACTGATCCTACATACCAAGGTTCTAATACAATATAATTCAAATGTATACAAGCAATTTTCGATCCATTTTGTTTTAAGTACAAATTCATGGTGCATCTACATACACACATTGGAACTGGTATGAGATTTCTCCTTTTCCAACTCTTTGAACAAAAGGGGGGAAATGTTCGAAATTTATCTCATGGTGGAATTCGATACAGGGATTCTCATGCGATTCCAATATTTCCAAAACACATAATCTACATAGATGAGAGTCATACTGCAATCATCACACCTAATATATCCATGCAATGCATTCAAATGAAATGACATCTGACCATTCATTATTCATAATTTCATAACAGCACCATGTCAAAACGAAAGTCTAATGAAATCTCCTGTCCCAACTGTAATAGATCATTCTGGTGCAATAGATCTATATCTTCACATCTTCAAACTTGCAAAACAATACAGACAGGATGGACCCCTATGGCTCCAAGGGATCAAATTCTTGCTCAAGAATTCAAAGACTTCCAAGCAGATCAAACCATTAATGAGCAACTGAAAATAGCTGCCACTGAGTTGAAGAATCCATCAATACAACAGAAAAGTGCTTACAGGTCACAGACAACCTCAATGCCATCACTAACGGAACTGGTGACCATAAATACTCATTCAACAGAATATGTCTTCCCGGAGGATCCAAGTTATTCTATGGATGCAACAGAACCCCCCTTGGAGGAACCAAATGTCACCCATGGTTCCAGCATAAAGGACATTAAATATGAAGGATTGCTGACACCATCCCTATTATATCAAGCTCACCTAGAATACAAGATCCGGGGTCACAGAGAAGTTGATCTATCTCTTGCAGATGATATTCATGATGTGGTGCAACGCCATTCTGCTAATCATCTGGATTTCAATGCATTTGCCACATTGAAAAGGGATATCCTACTACAAAGACTGGCAGATGTTTACAACCTTCAACACCTGAAACCAACAATTTACAAGGTTCTAATACAAGAAAAAACCGTCCTAACTTCAGTTGCTGTATTTGATCTCCATGCACAAATATTGTCAATTGTGCACAATGCAAAACTCATGCAGCAAGAAAATTTTGCACCAGACTATGATGTTTTCACTGGAAAGCCAACAACTCCCATAACACATTTTGGAGAAGTGCACACCGGGGAGCTCTTTGAACCTGCACGAGCAAAATATTGTGGAGATAATCCAACTAATATGCCCTGTCCATTGATTCTATTCTATGACAAAACCTTTGTTGACCTGCATGGTTCTTTGGCTTGTTCTCCTGTCATCATGTGGCCCACCTTTTTCAATCAAGAATGTCGAAACAAATTAAAATTTGCAAGAGTCCTGGGATATGTTCCAAATATAGCACTTGGTAAGGGTGGGTCATCCATTCAAAAATCAATTCAAAAAGTTCAAGATGAACATAACTGTCTGAAGCATATTTTTCACCAAATTGCCACAATTCACAATGATGGTGGAATTAAGACAAATGTCATGGGACGTCAAGTCACCTTAAAAATTTGGATTCATCTGATCACAGGTGACACATCAGGTCATAATGATTTATGTGGTCATGTGAACAGTGGCAGTTCAAATATACCAATCAGAAATTGTGGTTGTACATGGGATGATTTAGATGATCCTGATCCAGACTGTCAGTTTACCACTTTGCAAGCATTAGAAGATGTGGAAGGTGACAAGAAACAGCTCAGTTTACTGGGCAAGAAGAAAATCAAGAGTTGTTTTAATGGAATCCCATTGGGTGATGACATCTATGGAATTATGGGAATTACACCACCAGAAATGTTGCATGTTGCTGGCACTGGAATCTTCAAATATATGTTCAGTTGCATTACAAATATTTTTGGTTCCACAAAAACAAAGAAAGAAAGAGAGGAATTTGATAAATTGCATCAGGTTCTAGCATCTCAATCAACACACCAAAGTGAGACAGATTTTCCGAGAACTTCTGTGCGTACTGGAATTACCGATGGTTCCAAAATGGGGGGTATGGAGAGAGTTGGGAATTTAGCCATTCTGTTGTGTGTCACATATACCAATGAGGGGAGAGATCTTATGCGAGATGGTCTTCGAGGTAGAAAGACAAGCATGAAGGACACTCAGCGATGCATGAAGCTAATGTTGTCTTTTTTCCAATGGGTGCATGATCCAAGTCTCAAGGCAAATCATGCAAAGGCACGTCTTCTGGTGGTCGAAATGCTAACCTTGTTGAAACGATGCTTCCCCAGAGGAGACGGATATGGTTGGAATATACCCAAGTTCCATTTATGGACCCAGATGCTTCGATTTGTACAACGTTTCGGATCTGCATCGGTATTCGACGGGGGCACTGGTGAAAGGTTTTTGAAATCGATTGTGAAGGATCTCATAAGAAATACACAAAAGGTACCTGCAAAACTAGTTGAGCAGCTCTCTCAACGCAAATATGAACTTGATGTGATTGATCATGCATTTGAGTTTGGTGTAATGAAGGCACTGGACCTTGATTATGAATATGTCAACATGGAAGAAAAAGAAACCTTAAAAGGAGAATATAGGTTGCTATTCGGCCCGATGGACCCACATGGAAAGAGCAGCGTTGGGATTGAGTGGACAGACAAGAAGAGAAACAAGGTGAAACTTGATGTGCATGCCCATCTGAAAATGGTTATCAAGAAATTTGCTTTAGACCAGAAATGTCATGGCGCCTTCCAAGTTGTGGGATACACATCATACCAGACGAAATTTGATGGTGATGCCTTGCATACAAAATTTCATGCAAATGAATATACACATGGGGGCCCTTGGTATGATTGGTGCATGATTCAATTTCACCAAAATGACATCCCAGCATCTCAATCAATGTCTCCTGCCAAAATTATTGGTTTTGTAAGGTATGAGTCCAGAGGGATTCCAACACCATATTTGATTCAAGAAGAAGGGGTTACACTGGAAGAAATTGAAGAAAGTAACATGGAGGATGAAACACTGTATGCAATTGTCCATACTGCATCACAATGGTTGACGATGGATACATTGGAGAGTGAATTTTCAGAAACATTCTTGCTGGGTGATGTGAACCAATGTTTGTACATTGTTGATGTAAAAACGATTATTGCACCATTGTTTGTAGTGGCCAATGAGAATGATCTGACAATGATTTGTATGTTACCCAAGAAAAAATGGGGAAAATTCTTTGATAGGTGTTTAGATGAACTATAATTGTTTCATACAAAAATATTCTTATTTATCACTATCCTTATAATAACCTTGTCCAATCTGCATTCGCATACCTCACCTTCAATGATCAATCAGCTTGAACCTCCTGTCATTGCCTATTTTCTCTATCTTTTCTGCTTTCTTCTTACTTTCTTCACATGATACACATCATCATGGTTCCAAAGATTGTGAAAACTGTCTTGTGAATCGAATAATTTCTGCATCAGTGCTTTTGGCCAGTGTTTGACTGACATCATTTGTGGTTTTGGAATAATGCTATAGCCTAATGCAATTCCATCAAATTGCAATGTTTCCCCGCAGGTGAAATGAAGGTTATCTAGAGTGAGAGGATATGACCTCTTGTACTCATAATCAATAATTTGTCCTTGCCAGTAACAAGTAACATGATTTCCAGGAACCTTAGACTGTCCTTCAAACCTCATGTTGTGACTACTTTGCAATGCAAAAATAGTAGGGAGTGCCAAAAAGTGTGCATTGATCATTGTGTCCCTTGACGTTGCAAACTTTGCAATATTCAATTTTTTGTGAAAATACTTCTCACTCAGTTCCAAAATCCAGAGGCACTTCATTATTGGATCCCTAAAATGACCTTCAACAACTGCTCGGGGCATTGTCACACTATCATTGAGTGTACATCCTGTAGCAATTTTGTAGATTACACTGGCTTCTGTTTGGTTCATTGAGAGTAGGATTGAATGGTAAAGTGTCGTGTCGCCTAGATGGTAGAGCAAATTTGCAATGCTACCTTCTGCACAATTGCGACGAGTGTTTTCTACATCCGATATTGGATTAGCCCACCTCGAAGGACTGGGACAAAAACCATTTTTGCCATGAACAACCTGACAATCCTCATCCTCCTTCGATTTTTTGTTTTTCGATTTCTTTCCATATCCAATTCTAATCACACTGGGAGATCCAACATTAAACACTCCTGTGACATTGTCTAAAATTGATGCTTCATGAGAAAAGTCGTCACGGATTTGTTCATAAGGACTGTAATGGGGGGTGACTGCCGTACTGTCGTTGCCACTTTTCATGAGAAACTGAAATATCGGAGGTGATGAAGCTGGCCATGAATATACAGCAAGTGAGATCAATTCCTCATTTCTGTAGCGTTGTACTTCACTTTTCATCATATCACGAAACGGTTGGGGTATTTCGGTCCATGCGAATTTCTTTTCAAGATTCATCACAAATGCTTTTGGGAGTCTGGTGACTATGGCAGGACTGATTTCAAATTCTTCTGTTTTCCAAAGTTCTGCATATTTGGAGTTTGCATCTGGATACTTTTCAAACAGTGGCTTGAAGTTGCATGTGCAAACATATATCTTCTTCTTCTTTCCTACTCCGCGTTTGAGTTTGATCTGATATAAACTCTCCTTGATGACCAATTCTTCTGCATTATTCTTCATGCTTTCTTGTATACATTTTTTTTGCTGATCACTTTCCCTCTTTTTACTTGTAATTGTCATGGGACCAAAATGGGTTTCTACATCAGAAGGCTCCCATCCAACTCCTAGTCCCTCATCAAGAAAACTTCTTTCAACATCTGTTACAAATACCTGGCAAGGACGGTGGGTCCAATCTGATATTTCACATTGAAGATTGTGATATGGAGAAATTGGGACACTCTTCAAATCAATTAAGCCTTCAACAGAGCATTCATTTTCATGAAGCTGTTTTTGAAAGAAATCCCTCATTGGTTTTTTACACAGACCTTCGCTGAGCAACTTCTGCAGGTCATCAATCCCATCATATTTCAATGAAGCGATGGAGTGGTGTTTGAGGACACTTTCAGCGGCAATAAACTTGTTTCTATCCCACAAATAAGCCAATTTCTCTGTCCACAACTTGACCAGGTTGATTGAATATTCTAACAGTTCCGAACGTGTTCCTAATTTGTCTGGAATAGCACATATATTCTCAAAGGTTTCTTGAGGATCGATGCGATTTTCATCCAACTTTGGATCAAATTGGCTAGGATGCCAATGACACTCATGCTCGGGTTTTGTCACAAAGTTTGCTTCATTGCCGATGTAGTGATTGAGTTTTTCTTGGTGCAATGCTTGATACCCCACAATGGCAGGTGATAGAACCTCAAACAAACCCCAAACAACAGCCTTTGTGCAGAGATGCATGTTGCCATGTTCAGATTTATCATGGAGATTTGCATCCATCTTCAGTGCATTCACATGGTTGATTTGTGTCTTCTGCTCTTGAGCGATATCCCCCTTCTCAAGTTTGCCATCCTTCACATGATCTGCTCCAATTCCGAATTTACACCTTATCATGGTAGGTTCAAATGGTTGAACAGTTTCCATATTCTTCAGTGAGGTAGTCATTCCAATAGGCGATGAGAATAGAATGTGCGCTGGATTCCTTCTATATTCCGATTCATCATCGGTTTGTAGTTTGGTTAAAACTTTGTCATTCCAGCTGCTTGTTCCAAGACCAAAATGATCTAATATTATTCGTGGAGCCCACTGAAGCAAGATCATGATTGGATATTCTCTTTCATGCATCGCCTTCCCACATTTGGTACATGATAGAGTATATAGATGACAATCACCTTTGAAAGATACCGAAAACTGACATTGTTTTGCCCCAACAACCAAGACTGATGACAGTAACTCCATAACAGTCTCAGATACATACAATGAACGCAGTCTTTTGAACCTCAACCTCACATCATTGAAATTATGTAGAATGGAAGAAATAGATATCACTGGTCGGGAAGATCTTGTTACCATCAACTTTACAATATTTTCCATCAATGTCACATTTGTCTGATGATGTGCAAGGGATGGGTTTTTCTGTTTGGATGATTCTCTCATTAGCCTTTTCAAGGAGGTAGCAATTTTTAGACTGGCTTCACTAACATCCAATGGCCCTGCTTTACCTTTCGGTGAAATTGAGGGATATCGGTGGAAATTCTTGAACATACCAATGACAGTTAGAATAATAATGGTAGAAATTTTCATGATTTTGGGTTTCTGAAACAAATCTTCCTTGACAAATTGAATCATGGGAGTTCGATATTTGATGAAGGCTTGACGAAAGGTGTATCTTGGAAGGGCTATCAGATTCATGCATTTTAAATATGTCCAGCCCTCCCTAACATCCTTTCTTTCTACAAATCCAAGTGTTTCGTATACCGAGATCAATCCTGAACTCATGAGAAAGGGAACGGCAATTTGTAGACCAAAACAATTGTCCGGTTCACCTTCTGTCTTAATATATCTCCGCAGTTGAAGGATCTGCAACAATCTTACTTCGATGGTGGTGTCATATAAGGATGCCGCTGTGTGTGCTGCTATAGCGGTGGTAAGCGTGCCCCTTTCCTTGAATAATACGAAGGATTGTATCGTGAAGGACTGCAATATTCGGGAATCTTCTTGTTCTTCATTGAAGTGCATGGTGACAAATCCCAAAAAACCAACTTTATCTTCTTCATCTCTTCCAACCAATTGGATAAGGTTGCTGTGTGGAGTGTTGCCATTTCTTTCATCACACTTTTTGACCAGATTTACACATGCCAACCTCAGTGTCACAGATTTGTGAATATCAGAACAGATCATCAAATATGAAGTGGGGCGTTCGGAATAGACTCTAAGTTCAATGTCATCATATCGACTGACAAAGTGCTTGGCCGGAAGTATTGCTGCATTGTTGAAAAGATCAATACCATGTTCATGACCAAGGTTGGGGCAGGAGTAATGTAATCTGACAGATAGATCATTAACAGCATCCCGAAATTCATCAAGCGAAATAATGGAGTTGTTGATACTCGTATCTTCGTAAACCCCAGACAAAGGAATTTTCTTCAACAATTCACGGTCGAGTTTAATGAACTGCTCCTTTGCCTTATACTGATGGCTGGATAATTGAGTCTGAAGTGGAACCACGATTAAATCCTTGATCTTTGCTGGATCAACAGGCGCCGCAGATTGATACCTGATTGTTGTGGAAGTCTTGCGATTAAAGGATGCTGTCTTTTTAGAAATCAAATTTGGATCAATTTCATTGGATCTTATGAGACTGGAAGCTTTGGACGATCTGACTACATGTGAAATTGTTGATCCTGTCCCTTTGAAGCATGTCTTCCAGTGTGAAGATAGTGGTTCCTCCTTCCCATATTGTACAATTGGTCGCTTTGAGATGGAAAATGATGGCGAACATTGTGAAGCTAAAGGGAAGAATTCTTGAGGAATTGCAAACTCATCCTCCTCTATATCTTCAATGGGACATAACTCTGGATCGGAGAAACTAGAATCTTCTTCATTCTCATTGTCTTCCACATTCACATAATCCTTCTTGTGAGGGTAGATGGAAGAATCTAGCGATTGAATAAAGTGGTTTCCCCGAAAAATACTGCCCCCGCGAGACTCTTCTTCAGCTGTATTAGATGCAGCATTACCTAATCCTGCAGCATGATTTTCACATGGAATTGTTGGCTTGCCCGGGACTGATTTCTTTCCTTTCTTTTTTGATGACTTGACAGGAAGTTCCTCTTGTTGATTTGGAATATTGTTAATGTTGTCAGAGTAATTCACATGATTCTTCGAGCATGACCTTGAAGGCCTATATCCCTCCATGCCCTTCAACTTCTCTGCCAGAGACGACCTTGCAGCAGTCAGGGATGCTGTCAGCATGGTTGTATTTTTGAAGGTGAGTGGAGAATATAACAAAGCATAGCTGATTTGTATTCTGTCATTCTGAGGAGCATAATGAGCGAACTTCCAGAAGAGGAACAACGCAGCATCTTCTATGTTGCTAAAAAGATCAGTACAACCGTGAGGCATGGACTCTGTTGCAAGGATGAATGTCTTCCCTCTGATAGGTACCTCAGACACAGTGAAGGTGTGCATGCCAACATCACGTACATCACCAACAATAACTATCACATGATAGTTGTAAAGAGGAGAGATCATCAATGGAAGATGAGCATAAAGAGTGAAATCATGTAATATATGTAAGACATTGTACAAAAAACCTCACCTAAAGTAGAGTCTTCACCATTGTTCTGAAGCTCCTCCAACATCCGAATTATTTGTCCCATGTTAGTCCAAACAAGATGACCTTGATCCAAATCTGTTGAAACATCTTCCACATCTGAGCGAATAATACCTGATAAAGGATCAATGGCTCTTGGAGAGTTGATCAGTTGGTTCGGCATGACCTCATTCAATAACGTGGTCAATTCACCCAGTTCTGGAAAATTGGGATCCTTTTTAGGATCACCATGAGTCAAAATGTTCATTATCGTGATATGACACAACTTTCCACTGTTGATTAATCGCTGTAAATGTGCACCCAATCTTCCACAACAATCTCTATAATCGCATTTATTCATGTCATCCTTCACATTCTTGCATCGAATTAGATGTACAAACATCAATGATATATATGAGCAACATGTCATTGATCCTTGGCCGACGGCCCTGTTCTTGTGAGAACCTATACGAACTTTATTCAACCCTTCCCTAATAACCGACAAAAGGTCTAGTGTATCACTTTTACTCTTCAGCCCATCACAGATGACAGCTTGGAGATCAGAGGCTATTTTATTGAATTTTTCAATATCACCTTGAGCCTTAAGCAAATTGATGGAACGGACTAGATGTTCAAATGTTAGTTGATGAACCTTCTCAGCAAGAACTGGTAGTTGAGATAATGACATTGTAGAGGTGAGAATTTTGCATTTAATTGCATAAGCAAAAATATTAAAAAAATAAATGATTCTCACCAGGTACTTCCTCAATGCGATTGGGGTCAGATGAATTTGCTTTACCCACTGTTTTGCCTGAATGAAGCATGGCAGGTGGTCCCGTTTGTGCAGTTGTCCCATTTTTTGGTTTGGTTGATACAGTGACAACTGTGCTGAGCGTCCGGGTCGATCCAGAATTAGTTTCATTGCTGCCAGTTGGAACAGATAAGGACTTGCTTGACTCTCTATTCTTCGCTGAGGGTTTGGCATGATCAATTGAACTTTTTTTGCGAGGAACTGTGGGATCGATAGTCTTCTTCAAGAACAAACCCCTCTCTTGCATCAACTCCTCCTTTATTGCCAAAGACGATTTAAGAAG
>ERZ767285.568-NODE-568-length-12221-cov-5.467803_pt1 | contig 12221 bp, 5 predicted proteins | sample MGYA00374953_ERZ767285 | MGnify/ENA primary metagenome ERZ767285 (study PRJEB28947, sample SAMN06267186) | marine metagenome | isolation source: Columbia River Estuary | place: USA:Columbia River Estuary, USA | collected 2013-07-23 ...
CTAAATTCTCAAAATATCCAACAATTAAGGACATCCCTTTGTCACGCATGGATAATCTTTGTTAAATGGGCTGGATGTTAATAGCATCGATCATAGATGAAATAGATCTAAAACATTTATTACAAGAAAGCATAATTAAACGAATTTGAGCATTTAGATATCTAAACACATCAGAAGACCTCCCATGTCCCATATGAACTTAAAAGTCCTATTTATCATATTAATTCAGCCAATTATCGATCTAACTAGTTGATACACGGCTTTAATCTTATTATTTACAAATTAATTGGGCCATTATAGGCCTTAGTTGGTCACACATGGTCTCTTTATTTCGTACTAGGGATAAAAATATCTGATTAACGAAATCTCACATGGGACTGGTCATTTGATACCACATTGCAATGTCTGATCCTGGAATTAGGGGTCATCTTAAAATGTCCCGTCACATACAAGGTGTGACATCGAATTTTTTCTTTTCATCAATCAACTTGTCTTATGTCTTTATCTATTCTAATACTTTGGTTGTGGTACTTACTTGTCCGAAATTCGGGTTCTCATATCACCTGCTACTTCAACATCATCATGTCACACATCTCGTGCCTGCGCGTTGCTGATGTATGAATAACAACACAACCTCCCCCCCCACGCCGTCTGCATCATCATTGCGTTGCCGAAGCACGACCACTAATACACGACACCCTTCCACGCCACATCCATCCGTCATCATTGATCAGCGGCGCCCTCATTTTTGCCGGCGCGTTGCCGACGCACAACCGCCAACACAATTATCGAATACCATTGAACGTCACCGCCCGCATTTTGCGCCTGAGCGTTGTCAACGCACGACGAACAACACAACTTCCCCAACCATCTAATTCCGCGATACCACCAAATAACATCGCCCGGAAACTACCGCCCGCCTACTTAACACCCCATCCAACGTCCAGGGGATTATCAGCACGCGGAGGATTGATTTCTCATCCGCCATCGTTACCGTCTTCGCGTCTCTCTAGCGCTGCACCTTCCAATAGACACCAAGCACATTATTTACATTTGAATCAAGCCGTTGATTGTAGCACATCAACGTCCAACCGCGCCGAAAAAAACGGGCAACACCCGCCATTGATCTCGATCTGTTCCGCCCGACTAGTCATTTTTCCTTGTCTCTCGAGCCTGGATCATAAATGGACCGGGGACCTTTGGACGAATTCTGTATTAGAATCACCAATTGGGATAGGGACCGCTTCAGTTCGGATCTTTTGGCATCGTTGTCGGATTGATTGCTTTTTCCACTTATCAAGAGATTCTGTTGTCAGCTGTAACGGTATTACCGGAGCACAATAACGTTCTCCACGATCTGTAGATTAGGCCTTCTCTCATCTGTTTTTCAGCGTGGGTTGTTTTGTTGTTTTGCTGCAATCTCGGATCTGATTCGTTTGTATTTAATTTGGTTGTCATGGTGGATACGCGCAAGAGCAAGGGGGCCACGCCCCAGAAGAAAAGGTTGAAGAAGCGTAAGCTCAAACGTGCTTTGGCGTCTTCTACAGACAAAGAAAGAGTTAAAAAGAACAAGAAGAGTAATATTGCATTAACCTCTTCTCCTGCGAAGGGGCGCAGTAACAATGTTGGTGATCATGATGCTGGTAAATCTCTCACTACCTCCAACAACAACAACAGTACCAGGGACAGTGACAGTGATGAGTCTAGCACTGCAATGAAGGCAGCGTCCCCATCTGTTGATAATGTTAACCATAATCTCCATGCAGAAGATGCTATCGACGATCTTGATTACAATGCTGAACACAGCACATCCAAGTTGATGTTGAGAACACTGCTGAAAAATGTACACGATGTTGAGAACACTGCTCTAGAACAGCCCACTCATTCCAACGAAATAGAAAGAAAGGAGAGCTGTGAGGGGGGTGACAAAGAGGATGAAAAATCCCCCGAAATAGCAAGAAAGGGGAGCTGTGAGGGGGGTGAAAAAGAGGATGAAAAATCCCCTTCTCCCTCTGATAACAACGATAATACTGACGAGATTGGGAGCTGTGAGGGGGGTGAAAAAGCGGATGAAAAATCGCCTTCTCCCGCTGATAACAACGATAACACTGACGAACTTTCAACAATGGGGAGCAGTAACGGGGATGAACTAGAGGCTGAACAATCTGATTCTTCCTTTAACAACAACGCTAGTACAGAAGACATTGACCACAATGATACTAGCCATGCACCAACTCCTTCTATGAATAATGCAAACGATAATCCCCGTGCGGACGATATCATCGATGACGTTGAGAACGCCGTTGAAAAAAATCCTACATCTTTTGGCGATGTTGCAACATCTGGGAATAGTAAGGGGGGTGACCACGAGTCTGACAGATCCTCTTCTCCCTCTAAGAACAATGACAGTACAGGGGCCAATGATCAAGATGAGGGTAGTGACCTTGATCAGTGTAGCGATGCAACAGATACAACAATTCCAACTGCCTCAATTGTTGACGAGAATCCCAGGTCGTCGGATAGAAACAGGAACCGCAAAGAGAAGAGCAACGTTGTAGAGGGAAGCAAGAAGATCAGAAACGAGAAGGGAACCACCGACGATGATGTAATATCCAGTGTTAGGATTAAACCATATCCGCCTTCGTTTACCTTCGTACAACGATTTGAAGTTCATCATGATTGTCCATGGCGAGCAGATTCTGGTGGTTACGAAGTGAAGTTACCAAAACAGTGGGAGAGGAAACGGCGCCCAGCCATGCTGATGCCATTGATGGATTGGCTTCAGGCTCCATCTACCGACACCGAATCTAAAGTTCCTCACCACAACTTATCAACAGGGCTAATTGGTCACGGTGAAATAACCAATGCTCTCCATTCTCAGACTGAGTTTTACTACACACAGTCATTACAAGATCGTTTACCCATCGAGACGCACTCAATGTCTCCGTCCTTGCATGGGCATCCCTTATCACTCATTACTATCAACATTCAACCACTTGTGAAAAAGGTTGATTTCTTTTCAAATAGCTTGCTCATGGTTAGGCCAAAAACTCGTGCCACGTCAGTTGAAAAAGAGACAGGCAATGATTTGTTCATCGCATCGACCTACCAACCTGCGTCAAACTTCGTTTTACCGAACGAAGATGATTTGGAATTAGTGGATTATGTCACGAAGAATACAGAATGTCATCTTTGGCACTGTTCGGATTTAGAAGCATCAGGGATGCTTCGTAGAGCTGTTGCTTCTATACTACTTTCTCACGAATCTTCACCAGTGTCACCAGATTGGATGTCAAAAAACAATGACAATATGCATTTCTTAGGATTTGCTTCCGTGTACACCAAGAAACAGTCTCAATCGGTTCTAGCGTTTACCATCCAATCTTTCGTTTTGTACGAATTTGACGAACAGACAGACACAACTATCATCCGTTGTTTGTTTACCATTCATGAACTAATACGTAGCACCATGCAAGATCGTTTGTTGCAGATTCTGCAAATACTACAGGGTATTCGTCACAAATATACGAAGATATCATTCACTGTCAAAAAACCCTCCAATCAACGAGAATCACATCTTGCCATTGCTGGCCATATGGGGTTCCACGTAAGAAGTCTCCCGCGTCAATATATAGCTACTCGAAATCATATCATACCAATGTGTGCCACCACCACGAGGGTGATTTGGTGTAAATATGCTGCGGCGATATCTGTATTAACTGCAAGAGAGTACAACGAAAATTTTGTACGCAGTGGTGCGAAGCTAATGAATGACATGATGACCTCCATTCGAAATGACTGGCACCTTTTTCCTCAAGCACCATCATCTAAAGTGAGAGCTGATGTCATGTGTATTGTCAACGAAGTTCATGCTCAGAAGTATGACCAAGCCGGGACTGTTCCCGAAGAAATAGACATTGCTCAAAGTCTAATTGCACCCATACTGAAGAAGGCGGTTCAAGTGACTGAGATACCAATGTATGTGTTCACTCACCTGATAGCCGAGAGAATGAAAGCCAATGTAACGGCTCGTCGATCAAATAAGAAGACTCATCATCGCTTCCGGGAGACCTTCATGCAGTTGCTACAGCATGTGACCATCAGAATGACAGAATACGATTACCGACGTACTCATTTTCGCGGTGATCAACATAAGGTGCAGCTGCATTGCTCAACATGCAACAAGTCTTTTGGCAATGTAGGAAATATTCTGCAGGTGTTAGCTGATGCCAGACCATTCATTTTATTTCATTACGGGCTAGAACCCGCATGTGTAACCAACCAGGCCATCAATGGTTCTCCTGACGTGCTCGAAGATAAATCATTCGAAGAAACCAACAATGCGGAATTTCAATATTTTTATAATGAGTGCCCGCCTCTCTTTTCCAGTGATGGGGATTTCTACCGATCCTTTTTCAAGACTCCAACACTTATATTCACTGATGACATCGAAAGTGCATGCAGAAGAGGGACAAACGACAAAAGTCACCAACATCAATTTGAAGATGCAGTAAAGAGAGATGCATTTCACCAACGTGATGAGAGTGAAGTATGGTCAACTGATAACTGGACGATCAGCATGATTCATTATTTATTCAAGGGTGCGTCTGGGGCATTGTCTGCCTATGATAAATACCTACCTGACTCAGAGAATGATGACGGTGACAGTCCTGTTGAGCACAACGACATTGGCCAGCCACCTAATAATTTTGGTTCGAAAGAAGACAGAGTTCACGAAGATGTTAATGATTGGAAAAACATCACCAAGGCACATATTGCTTATCTGAACAATGCAAAACGTTGGTGTCACTTACTGGATGACCTGCTCATTTTCAATTACATGTGGCTCACAACAGCCGTATCTGATCTCAAACCTGATCCAAAAGCCGCGTGGAATGATCATGATGGAGATGCCATCAGTTACAGTAAAATTGGTCGTTACTTGCGACATGTTTGCATCTCTGATTTGACGGAGTTACGTGCGTTCAGGAAAGTCTATGAATCTGTTAAACATGATCCTCCGTTTAATGTGGCTTCAAAAGAATTGTTCTTGTCACCTTCCGCCAAGTATTATCGTCCTATCCAGTATGTCATGAAAAACATCGCCCCTTCTAATTTTCTGAAGCTTGGCGACGGTTGGCACGAGAACACAGTGGACAACTGGTTTGCCGAGCATACATCACCATCTGGTGTCGTTCGTCGTTCACGAAAAAAGAACACCATGACCGTCCGAGAGGCTGAAGAGGCCATGGTGATATACAGGACGGTGCATAGGGTCAAAATGGTTATTCTTGAAGATGTTACTACAAAGAAACAAACCCGATTGTTCAAAATGGATTGTGATCAGAAAAAAATGGACCAATTCGGACCAGAGGTACAACGCAGGCATAGAGCACTATTCAAGAATAATGAATTTGTCGCTAGTGATGGCATGATGAAGATGCTCAGTAAGCGTTTTGTCGATGGCCTTGTTGTTGATACATGGAAATATCTGCCTTCATCCTATATCAACACACTGAAGAAAAGTGCAGACGCTGCTGAGAAATATTCTATAATGAAGATACAAACTTGGCAGACATCTGTTGTACTCGGTGATGACAACAAGTATACGCCATCATACATATACAATGTTCTTATAGCAATCAAGGGATCAACAGTCAAGGGAAAAAGTAGCACACAAGAACGTTGGATGCTCATTGACGATGCAAGTGTACTAGAAGATTTATCTCACGAACGATGGTTACTATGCCATTTGAACACATTAGCATCTGTATCGTCCTATCGGACTGTTGTAATGGGAGATGGTGCTAGGGCGAAACCAAATAATAAGGCATGTCATAAATTGCCACCGGACAGAGGAAACAGTGAAGACCAGTGGCGGAATTTTTGGTCAGATCAAGAGAACGCAATGAAGTTTTGTGCGGAGGGTGCCGTCACAAATTTACTTCATCACATGTCAGCAATCGATGAGGCCACCACATTCAAGTTTTATTCCACCATGGATCCTCACGAATTATGTCATTCAATGGGTCTTGAAAAACTTCCAAAGAGAGTTGTTACAAAAAGTGGATTGATGAAGCCGGTGGAAAAGTGTTTGTGGTTGTTGTGTCATAGCTTTAAGTGCTGTGTCACACAGCCACTGCGTCATGAAGCCTTATGTTCGTCTGGTCAGATCATCAAAATTGTTCCTCTCTTTCGATTTCCTGTCTTGTTATCTCTCGTTGGGACAAACTCTATCAACGATCATGTGATAGTAGTTTGGAAATCCCGCATCATTGATTTTGAACATGAGTTTACGTATCCCTTCAACGCGCAGAATTTGGATTTTGCGTGTGGTGTTGGTTGTTCATTGTTGAAGGTGAAGTTTGGTTGTGGCATCATTCCTCCAAAATCAATAAGAAAGAATTGTAATAAGGTTGGCAAGAAAGATTGGGGTGGTGCTGACATCGTTCCTGGTGGTGCTTTGAGCAAATATTTCAATGTTGGACGATGATTATTATGAGTTAGACAATTTGTGTGCTTCATATGGGTATGGGTTGTAAAAAAATTAAGTATATATTTGGAGTTAATTGTGTTGACTTGGTTCAGTATTTAAAAATTATTTTGTTTAGACTTATTATGCGCTTCATCTGATGGGTATATAGATGCAATCATAGAAGTGCTTCTTCTGACTCCTCATCGGCGTATATACGATCAGAAAAGTACTTTCCCCATTGTCTATATGGTAGGACACAGAATCGCTTACTACTGTCTTTACCACCGTAATCCTTGAACACAAAGATAGCGTCGGTAATGGTTTTGACGTCCACAATGTACAAGTGATTATTGACATCACCGAGATTGAACGGAACCACAAACTGTGCCTGTAGATTATCCCAATCAAATACCGGTTCTCTTGCAGCATGAACAACGGCATACATGGTTTTATCTTTCATGTTATTGTCCTGAATTTCCTCCAGGCTATATCCTTTGTCTTTTCGCAAGTACGGGGTTGGGATACATATATCGTCGTATCGAAAGAATCCTAAAATTTGGGCTGGTGCTTCATGTTCCATGTCGTCATCGTCGACATACTTCACCATTCCGTAATCATACCATGGCTCCCCATGACAGTACTCCGATGCATGAAACAACCGCGCGCTTTCAGCATGGTTTGTTTGCAACTTAATGGAAGTGTATCCAGTGATCGAGAATTGACCTCGATAACCGTTATCGAATGCAAATTGTCGAATTGCAAGGCGCATCCGATCACTCACCCTTATCCCCATCTTGCGCTTTTTTGAATCTGACCACTCTACCGATGTTGCGCCTTTTCCTCGTGCGTCGCACTCGTGGAAGGTCACCGTATAACGTCCACGCATTTGATTTTTTGGTGCATTCTCATTTGCAACACGCTCCCAATTAAGATCTAACTGGGTTCTCATATCCGCTGCAGCATGCTCCAGAACCATCTCTTCGTAGTGCCGTTGAGCGCATTGTTCGGCAAACACTGCTGGCCGACGCTGAGTATTTTGCGCTACATCCTTCACTACTGACTTTAGAACCCGCTCGCCCACTTGTCCAGTGAAATTCATTGCACATCCGAATTTAAGCATGTAGTATGTCATCTTTGCCAAGGAGTGCATTTTCGGGACACACCAGGCATTCCCGAACTTACGTGGAAAGCAGTGTTGTATAGCCACAATCATTTCCTCGACCAACGGAAGTGATGACTGAACTTCGTGGATCTCGTTAGGGTCATTCACCCATTTTTCAAAGGCAAGTTGCAACTTAATGCAGTCGCGAAATTCCTGGTGACCAATGTTGTTCTTACTCCACCCACGACGTAACAAATTGATGCCAGTGGTGGTGTGAGCGAGGCACATAAGAATCATCATGTTACCTAGTCTTTCCGTTGCTGACATCTTCGTCCCATCGAGAACACCAGTACGCACAGACATGCGAGGGAAGTCCCGTTCGCTTTGACGAGAGCCGTCATTAACCAAGTGCTGGTGTAGGGTGTTGAAGACCTGTTTTTGTTTCTGACGACTAGTGCGTTTCCCGACGAGTTCGCATACACACTCCAATTGGTATTTGTACAGTCCATTTCCACATACATGAAGCATTTCCGCCGGACAAACGCCAAATTTTCCACGAATTTGATCAGACAATGGTGTATCGTCAAAAGCATTGTCAATGTCGTGTTTCGACCAGGACTGTAACTCAGACGCAGTGAGATTTTGCACATCCTCGAGTTTCGTTAGGTAGCATTGTGCCAGTGCATCGCTTAACTGCTGCAGCGTGCAGATACAGTCTCTGTAGGGACAGTTTGAGTTGCTTGCATTGTAGTGACCGCAGACATTGTTGTGCCCAGCCGTGTCACCAGTTATAATGTGAATCCATACCTTGACACAAACCCGACGCCCCATGACCTCAGTCCAAATGCCGCCATCCTTCTGGATTTGTTTCAGTTGTTCTGTGATGAGGCGTAAACAGTTATGTTCATCCTGCAATTTGTCGCGTGAGCTCTGGTCATCACTCTTTCCCTTCCCATGGCTCAGGTTTGGGATGTATCCTAACACACTGTGAAATGCGGAGTTACTACGACAGGACTGGTTGAAGAAGGTTGGAACGGCTATAAGCGGCGCCGTGGCAAGGGACCCATGCAAATCAGTATGAGTCTTATCATAAAATAAGACCAACCCCATTGGGAGTGCATCCGGGTCGTCTCCGCAATAATGTTGTCGTGCAGGCTCCCATGCATTTCCAGTATGGATTTCATCCAACTTCGTTGACGGACCCCTTGGTTTGCCAGTGAAGACATCGTAGTTCGACGCCATGTTTTCCTCTTTCATTACCTCAGGGTTGTTAATCATCTTCAGGAGCGTTGCCTTGACATCAAACACAGGAACAGTTGCTGTACTCCCATCGTGTAATTCGACATGGTGTAATTGTGGCTTGAGTTCCTTGAGATTGTAAACCGTTTCCAATTGTGTCACAAGCTCATCACGATTGTACAGTTTCGATGACGCGAGATCTAGATGATTATATTTGAGGTGTCTCTCGGTACAGTTTTTGATGTCATCGGTGATATTTAGATCACATCCGCGGTGTTTACGAACAGTATTTTCCATGTCAATCTGATACATCACTGCAGGTGGCAACGTGGCATGCCTACGGATGTTCGACATTTCCAATTTTATTGGATCAGATTCACCGTCTTCGTAAACATCATGATTATTGGCGAACTCTACATCATCTCTGCCGACGTATCCTGATGTTGGTTGCGACACTCGCGATACCAAATGAGCAATGGAAGGCATTGCTGACAGCCGATCCGCGGTACGAACGATTCCAGATGACTCGCATTGCTTGAATGCCAAACCGAGACGTTTGCGTTGTTGAAGAAGGGTTTCAGGGAGGAAGTACTCGTCGTGCTGTCTCTTGCGCGAACTTTTACCAAGGGATGTATTATCCCAATGAGATGGTCCCGGACAATACTGTGCATGGCTCAATAACGATTTTGGAAGGAACCACCCTTGATGACACACAGGGCATTTTTTCCGGTGCAATTGGCCGGACATGGTGTTTAATATGATGTGTGTAATTTCTGTGACAATGTGATCGATTGTCCATTTCAGTGTGAGAGAGGAAAATTGACAATGTGATGCTAGTGCTGTTTAAGATGATGTGGAGTTGGAGGATTGTGTGTAATTTATGGCGCGCGCCATCCATTTCATGTAGCTCGTGGTACAAATTGTACGATGGGTTCAAACGGGGTCTGTACGCCACCCGTACTTTATGGACGTCAGTATCACCCTACATAGGACCATTCTGGACCACTCACACATATGAAATTCGAACAGAGGTGGTTGTCAATTGGAAGATGATAATTTTACAAACTCATCTTCCAACCCATCAATTCCATACACGCCATGGCAGGACGAAAAGGAAAGAACTCCGCAACAAAGGGGAGAACATCTCCCGCATCCAAGCGCTCCGCAGATAATGACCCCATCATCAATAGCGACGGTGAGGAGAATCGCGAGGACGATGGTTCCGACAATGAATACCAGCTCTACATCAAAGGGAAAGGTGACGTGGTGTACAGCAGCTCGGAGGATGAATATGACTCTGACGATTGCAATATGAAGCGGCGGTCCAAGAGGAAGGGACAAGAGAAAACGAATCCAGCCAAGAAGAAGCACAAACAAGAAGCATCCAAAGGCTCAACGGTCACACCCCGAGCTGTCTCCGCAAAAAAAGCGCGTCCCGTCCCTTATTTGGCAAGGGTAAGTAGTGGTGGAGACGACGTTGTGACTCCGAATCAAGCCAATTTGACCATCTTGTCGACAGTCGCCAGTGAACACAATGCGGCGGCGCTTTTGGCGGATAATGCGGCCCTAAGGCGCCAAATAGAGCAGATTCAAGAGTATATAGTCCCAAGGGGCGGTAAAGGAAAGTCCGTCACACGCAAGATGCGTCGCGAGGGCTTGGGATCAACTGATCACCTTAACATTAAGGAATTGTATAATTACATCAATGTTCAGGTATGGCGGTATTTCAAAATGATGCCGAGGGGGTGGAACAAATATCGAACGGAACCAATGAGCACCTGTGCGCAAATGCTATCAAAGGTGACGGTGCCGAATGGTATGCAGCCAGAAATATACTGGAACAACTTGATTGTCGCCTTCGCCAACGACAAGCTTTGTGCTACCAGGGCAAATTTCAAGATGAACCTTTTGAAGCGGTACAAAGGTATGTGTGTGCAATGTTTCCGTATGTGTTGTATGGCATGTTGCAAAGTTTATTCATTTTGTTATTGATTCTGTTCAACATTAATTCTTAGTTGACTATGAGGCAGGGACTACATTGAAGATTGAAGACACAAAACTCTTCCCCCAGTTTAGGACCAACATAATCGAAACCAAATCCACCACGTACAGAAACTGTGAGGAATTGTTGCGCTTCTTCGACGAATATGCCGTTCATAATATTGGTACACGTGAACTGTACAAGCACACCAAGGCAAAACCCGGCGACACCTTGTTGGATTACCTGACCGTGTACGACATTGCGTACACGTTCCTAGTGTACGAAAATACGGTGAATGTTTGGGACGAGATCATGCAACACAGGGGGAAAGATAACCCAAGGACTGCAACGCAGTTGTACCACGCCAAGAGAGGTACTAAGTTGAGAGAGTTCTCTGATGGATGGACTAAGGAAGGAAGGGAGTACTATGGTCTTTTGGTAGCGATGGTGAAATCGTGGAGAAGTGATGAGATATTTTGGGAGACACTTCAAGAGCATTGGAGGGAGTATGAAAGAAACAATCATTCAAGTATTAGTGTGCGTACTCAAGCAGCCATGGAGGCTGATGATGACGTCGAACAGGATGACGAGGAGGTAGAGATGATGGATTTCACGCAGGTGTAAACAGAAAGCAATGAGAGGATTTATATACAATGATCAAATACAGAGCCTTGTATTTAAAGAGAGGGTATATGTAAATAAAGACCTTAAATAAATGTGATGCAGTAATGTCAGTTCTTAATGGGACAACATATGACCATAATCGTCCCATGCATGATATGATAAACTTTTGTTGATAGGAAATAAATAATCTGTATAAATGACATTTATAATACGATATGAAATATGAAAGTCCCTAAATGGGACAAAGCTTATGGACTAAATTGCCCCATGAATGAAAATATAAAAATTTGATAAATGGAATATTTGGTTTTGATATGGGATAGAATATTTTGTTATGAAATTAGAATGTGTGTTAGTGGGGCAAGTTATGGACTGAATGGATGTGATCAATGGAAAATTTAATTTGATATTGGACAAAAATAATTTGATATGTAAACAAAAAAAAACAATGTATGAAATTTAAAAGTCCGTAAATCGAGCACTCTGGGACTAAATTGTCCCATGGGTAGAAATATAAAAATATGATAACTGGAATATTTATTTTGATATAGGACAAAATAATTTGATATCATATTTTAAAGTCTGTAAATAGGGTATTTTATGGATTAAATTGTCCCATGAATGAAATTAAAAAATTTGATAAATGGAAAATTTAATTTGATATGAAACACAAATAATTTGATATGTGACCAAAAATAATTCCATGTATGAAATTAAAAAGTACGTAGATGGGGCAAGTTATGGACTAAATTGTCCCATATATCACCTAAATTGTCCCATGAAAATAATGTGTTGATGGG
>ERZ767285.573-NODE-573-length-12149-cov-2.968688_pt1 | contig 12149 bp, 9 predicted proteins | sample MGYA00374953_ERZ767285 | MGnify/ENA primary metagenome ERZ767285 (study PRJEB28947, sample SAMN06267186) | marine metagenome | isolation source: Columbia River Estuary | place: USA:Columbia River Estuary, USA | collected 2013-07-23 ...
TGCTGCCACGATGCTGCACTTTCACCTGCCGCCCAATGGACAAGGGGGTACTACCCCCCTGCCTAATCCGTATTTGTACCAAGCCATGGAGCTCCAAGCCTGGGGCCTTTTTGGCGATGCCTACCCCTCGGCCATGGTGGCGGGAAGCCCCTGGAGCTCCAACCACCCCATGGTCTATGTCTACCATTCAGACAGTTTGGGCGTGTCGGGCGGGGCCTTTCCCTATGAAACCCTGGTCTCCTCCAAAGCCAAAGCGGACGCCCTGATTGGTTTTGATCTCACCGTCAACATTGTCGTATGTGGCGTGCCCCTGCCTTGGCGGCTCTTCCCCAACCCGTCCTCCAACGAGGCGTGGATCACGTCCTTTGAGGGCGAGCGCCAGGTCCGAATTCTCGATGCCTTTGGTCGGATGGTCTGGAAAGCCACCGGATGGGCGCCCATGGCCCTGCCTGCCGAATCCCTGCCCAGCGGCCTGTACTACGTGACCATGGACGATCCCTTCCATCCGACGCAGCCATGGATGGTGCAGCATTGAGGGGGGTCTAGTCTTCCACCCCCTACCTTTAGGCCCATGCGTTATCCCCTTGTTCTGCTCGCAGTTCTAACCCTTGTACTTGGCGCCTGCCAAGAAAAACCTCTGTGCTGTGAGCCGGCGCCCTGCCCGACATGCTGGCAGCAATACGGCAGCCCCTACGCAAACGTTCCGAATACGGAAAACATCCTATTGTACGAGATGAACCTATGGAACCAGACTTCCGAAGGGACCTTGGCGGCGGCCGAAGCCCATTTGGACAGTTTGGTCGACCTACACATCAATACGGTCTGGCTCATGCCCATTTTTCCCCAAGGCACGGTAAACAGTGTGGGATCCCCCTACTGTGTAAAGGACTATCAAGGCGTCTCGGCGCGCTATGGCTCCTTGCAGGATATCCGCGATTTTGTGGCGTTGGCGCATAGCAAAGGCATCGCAGTCATTCTGGACTGGATCGCCAATCACACTGCCTGGGATCATCCCTGGGTGGCCGAGCATCCAGAATGGTACACCCAGGACACAAATGGAACCATTCTTCATCCCCCGGGCACCAATTGGCAAGACGTGGCGGACCTGAATTTTGAGGTAGATTCTATGCGTTTGGCGATGATTTCGGCCTTAAAATATTGGGTGCTGGAAGTAAATGTGGACGGTTTTCGCTTTGACGCCGCCGACATGGTTCCTGACGATTTTTGGGCCCAAGCATTGGATAGCCTCACGGCCATTCCGGACCGAAAGCTCATTCTGCTCGCCGAGGGCGGCAATACCAGCCACTACGCCTCCGGATTTCACCTCACCTATGGCTGGACCTTCTACAGCCGCCTCAAAGACGTATTTGTTACGGGTACTAGTGCGGGCATGCTCGCCTCCGCCCACAATCAAGAGTACGCCGGATGGCCTGCCTGCACACAGCGTGTTCGCTTTGCGACCAACCACGATGAATCCGCCTGGGACGCAACACCCTTCACCCTGTTTGGGGGCCGTTCTGCCGCCACCGCCGCCCATGTCTGCGCCACCTTTATGGGCGGCATTCCCATGGTATACACGGGGCAGGAAGTGGGAGAAACCGGCACCTCCTCCTTCTTTCAAAAAGACCCGGTTACCTGGGGCCTTCACCCAGGCATGAAGCAAACCTTCCAGGACCTGTTTGGGGTATATGCCGCGTCGGAGCCCGCTCAAACAGGGAGCCTTAAATCTTTTAGCCATCCGGACATCGTTTGCTTTAAACGAACAGCTGGAGTTGAAAATTTGCTGGTCTTTGTGAACACCCGGAATCAAACGGTCACCATGAACCTGGCCACGGAATTGAAAAATACCACTTGGACCAATGCCCAAACTGGGGCAAGTACCTCTCTGGAGACCACCCTTACCCTGGCCCCTTACCAATACCTTCTTTTGGAATGAACGTGAAAACTAAATGGTTGCTCTTTTCCATCGGCGGTTTGCTCTTGGTAGGAGCGGGATTATCCGTCATTGGGGAGGCCATACTGTTGAAAGGGGCGGGCGAAAGCTTCTTTTGGATGGGAACAGCAGGCCTCGTGCTCTTTAACGCGGGGCTATCCTTGTTTGGACAGGGAGTGGTGCTCCGCAGCAAAATGTGAGACGGCCGCAAGGTTACTTACATGCATAAAAAAAGGCTGCACGTTTGTGCAGCCTTTGCTCTCGTTGCCCCACTAGGACTCGAACCTAGACATACGGTACCAAAAACCGCTGTCCTGCCAATTAGACGATGGGGCATCGTGAATGAGAGCGCAAAGTTAATCCAACCGGGCTTTCTCACAATAGACTAAAGCGGGATGTTTCCGTGCTTCCATTTTGGGTTGTGTGCCACCTTGTTCTCCAACATGGCGAAGGCTCGAATCAGCTTTTGGCGCGTTTGGCTCGGCTCCATGACTTCATCCACATAGCCCCGGGCCGCCGCACGGTAGGGATGAGCAAAGGCCTCGGCATATTCTGCCTCCTTTTCAGCCCATGTGGCTTCCGGAGAAGTTGAATGACTAATTTCCTTTTTGAAGATGATTTCCGCGGCGCCTTTGGCACCCATAACTGCAATTTCCGCGGTGGGCCAAGCATAGTTCATGTCTGCCCCGATGTGCTTAGAATTCATCACATCGTAGGCTCCGCCATAGGCCTTCCGCGTGATGACTGTGATGCGCGGTACTGTTGCTTCCGCAAAGGCGTAGAGCAATTTGGCGCCGTTGGTAATGATGCCGTTCCATTCTTGGTCCGTGCCCGGCAAGAAGCCGGGAACATCTTCGAGGACCAGCAAGGGAATGTTGAAGGCATCACAGAAGCGCACAAAGCGTCCTCCCTTGGTACTAGCGTGAATATCCAGGACCCCCGCAAGGTAGGCGGGCTGGTTGGCCACAATCCCGATGGAGCGTCCCGCCAGTCGGGCAAAGCCCACCACCATGTTTTCGGCAAACTGAGCATGTACTTCCATAAACGACTCGGAGTCGACCAGCTCCTCGATCACTTCACGCATGTCATAGGGTTGCTGCGCACTTTCCGGAATAACCGTATTCAAGCGAGGACGCGACTCGTCCCCACCGGTATAGGGCAGGAGCGGAACCCCGTCTTCACAGTTTTGCGGGATATAGGACAAAAGTTGCTTAAACCCTTCAATGGCGGCACGCTCGTTCGCATACGTGAAATGGGTTACGCCGCTCTTCGTTGCGTGGGCACTCGCTCCTCCCAGGTCTTCGGAGGAGACTTCCTCGTGGGTCACGGTTTTGACGACATTCGGGCCGGTCACGAACATGTAGCTCGATCCTTCCACCATGCCGATGAAATCGGTCAGTGCCGGGGAATACACAGCGCCTCCCGCACAGGGGCCCATGATGAGGCTCAACTGAGGGATGACCCCCGAAGCCCGCGTGTTCCGGTAAAAGATGTCGGCATAGCCGCCCAAGGATACGACGCCCTCTTGGATCCGAGCCCCACCCGAATCATTGAGGCCAATCACCGGGCAGCCATTCTGAAGGGCTAGATCCAAAATCCGGCAGATTTTCTCGGCATGCGCTTCGGCTAGAGAACCACCTAAGACGGTAAAGTCCTGCGCAAAGGCGTAAATGGTTCGGCCATGCACCGTGCCATAGCCCGTCACGACCCCATCCCCCAAATAGGTTTGAGAATCCAGGCCAAACAATGTGCTCCGGTGGGTGACCATTTGGCCTAGTTCTTCGAAACTACCGGGATCAAAAAGTAGTTCGATCCGCTCGCGGGCGGTCAATTTTCCTTTGGCGTGCTGCGCCGCGATGCGGTCCGCGCCACCACCCAGCATCGCTTCCTCACGGAGCTTTTGCAGGCGTTCCAATGCTTTTTTCTGAGCCATAAAACGAATATACCCCGGGAAGGGCTTAGGGTGACTTAGTCGTTGAGCTTCAAGACCGCCAAGAAGGCGTCCTGGGGAATCTCGACATTGCCCAATTGGCGCATTCGCTTCTTACCCGCTTTTTGCTTTTCAAGCAACTTGCGTTTTCGAGAGATATCCCCGCCGTAACACTTGGCCGTTACATCCTTGCGGAGGGCAGATAGCGTTTCGCGGGCGATGATTTTGGCGCCGATCGCGGCTTGGATGGCAATGACGAACTGCTGACGTGGGATCAGCTCCCGGAGCTTTTCGCAGAGCCGTCGGCCAATGTCGTAGGCGCGATCTTTATGTATCAGGGCGCTCAGGGCATCAATGGGCTCCGCATTGAGCATGACATCCACCTTCACGAGGTTGGATGCCTGGTACCCAATCGGGTGGTAGTCAAAGCTGGCATATCCGCGGGAAATCGTTTTCAGGCGATCATAGAAATCGAAAACAATTTCAGCGAGCGGCATGTCAAAACTCAATTCTACCCGATCAGAGGTCAAATAGGACTGACCCGTAATCGTTCCGCGCTTATCAATACAGAGTTTCATGACCCCTCCCACGTACTCGCTTTTCGTGATGATTTGGGCCTTGATAAAGGGTTCTTCAATGCGGTCCAAGCCCGAGGGGTCCGGATAATCCGACGGGTTGGTGACCAAAATTTGCTTGGTGGGGTCCCCCTTCATAAAGGCGTGGTAAGACACGTTGGGAACGGTGGTGATCACGGTCATATTGAACTCCCGCTCCAAGCGCTCTTGGATAATCTCCATGTGCAACATCCCGAGGAAGCCACAGCGGAATCCAAATCCGAGGGCCGCCGAAGTCTCCGCTTCGAAGGTGAGGGACGCATCATTGAGGCGAAGCTTTTCCAGTGCTCCACGTAGTTCCTCAAATTCTTCCGTATCCACCGGATAGATTCCGGCAAAAACCATGGGCTTCACATCCTCAAAACCGGCTACAGCGGCTTCAGCGGGACGGCTCACCGAAGTGATGGTATCGCCCACCTTGACCTCTTTCGCTTCCTTGATGCCCGAAATAATGTAGCCCACGTCGCCGGCTCCAAGTATTAATTTGGGGTCTTTATTCAGGCGTAGAACGCCAATTTCATCGGCCTCATACGTTTTACCGGTGGCCATAAACTTGACCTTTTCGCCTTTGTGGATTTGGCCATTTTTAATGCGGAAAATCGCTTCAATCCCTCGAAAGGAATTGTACACCGAATCAAAGATGACGGCTTGTAGGGGGGCCGATTCATCGCCTTCCGGAGCAGGAATGCGTTGGACAATGGCCTCGAGCAATTCGGGGACGCCCAATCCAGATTTGGCGCTCACACTCAGAATATCCTCGCGTTTGCATCCAATCAATTCCATGATTTGATCCGCTACTTCATCGGGGTTGGCGCTGGGAAGGTCGATTTTGTTCATGACAGGAATGATCTCCAAGTCATGTTCTATCGCGAGGTACAAGTTGGAAATGGTCTGAGCCTGGATGCCTTGCGCGGCATCGACCACCAAGAGCGCTCCCTCACAGGCCGAAATACTCCGCGAAACCTCGTAGCTAAAGTCGACGTGTCCCGGGGTATCAATCAAATTCAAACGGTACTTCCCAGATTTGGTCGCATAGTCCATCTGGATCGCATGACTCTTAATCGTGATCCCCCGCTCGCGCTCTAAGTCCATGTTGTCCAGCAACTGTTCTTTTTGTTCGCGGGCGGTTACGCTTTGCGTAGCATCCAATAGGCGATCCGCCAGGGTGCTTTTCCCATGGTCGATGTGTGCAATGATGCAAAAATTCCGAATGTCCTTCATAGCCAATAGAACCGCAAAGGTACGCCCCGGGTTCCACCTAAAAATCTTGAAAAAAGCCCCGACAGAATTCCGATATTTGGACCATGTCAACACCCAAACGACCCGCCATGGGAAGGGGGCTTTCGGCCCTCCTTCAGACCAACTCTGCCACCTCCAGCCAAGATGCCGGAGCGAAGGAGGTAGTCAGCGGGGTCTTTGAGGTCGCCGTGGCCGATATTGAAGCCAACCCCAAGCAACCGCGCGTGCATTTTGAGCCCGAGCATTTGCAGGAATTGGCCGCCTCGATTTCGGCCTTGGGCATTGTGCAACCCCTGACGGTTCGCCGTCTTCGCCCTGGCAAATACCAAATCATCTCCGGTGAACGCCGATTCCGCGCGGCCCAGCTAGCTGGTTTGGAGGTGGTTCCCGTCTATGTTCGCCTTGCGAACGACCAGGAAATGTTGGAAATGGCCTTGGTGGAAAACATCCAGCGCCGAGACCTCGACGCCATGGAGGTGGCCTTGTCCTACGCCCGATTGATGGAGGAGTGTGATATGACACAGCAACAAGTGTCTGACCGCGTCGGAAAGGAGCGATCCACGGTGGCCAACTACATCGGATTACTCAAATTGTCTCCACTCGTCCAAGCGGGTCTGCGCGACCGCGAAATTTCCATGGGCCACGCACGTGCCCTTGTCGGGGTGGCTGAGGATTCTACCCGCGACCAGCTTTATCACCAATGTGTACGAGGTGGATGGTCCGTCCGTCAGCTAGAATCGGCGGTGCGTGGTCTTTCTTCGCCCAAAGCTGCACCCGCTGAAGCCGCACCCCATCCCGCCGCAGCCATACTGGCGCAGAAAACGGGACTGACCGCCAAAGTCGTCCAGAAGGCCAATGGCAGCGGTACCATCACGCTTACCTACAAGAGCGACGCTGAGCTGCAAGCGGTCCTAAAAAAGTTTTCCTAAGTAGCCTTAAGGCTCTATCACCGGAGCCGGCGCTTCGACTATATCCTCCATGGTGGCTTCTTCCGTGGCCTCCGAAATATCCGCTGAAAAATAACTTCTCAACGGGTGGTCCTGGATGTGCTGGGCCTTTTCTGCCGAATCGTACCGGCCATAAACTAGGGGGAACAAGACCACTACCACCAGGGTCCAGGCCACGAACAATCCGAGCATGGTGTTGAGCATTCGGCGCACGGGTGCCGCAGCTCCATTTGGCGCTTTCACCAGCACCCAAAGCACACCGCCTAGCGCCACCGCAAAGAGGATGTTTCCAACGAGAACCGTGATTCGGTTGGGCGTCAGGCCAAATTCCAGCATTCGGGAGCCAATCGCCCACAATCCAATGCCATCCGCCACGAGGGTCAATGCCACTAGTGCCCCTACCCCCAACGTAATGGCTGGATGCTTTTCCTCTTCAAACGCATAGTGCATCATCACCAAGCCAATGACCAAAATGAGCAGGAGGTTGAAGATGAAGAGCTGCTCACGGTTCTCCCGCAAGTTGGTCAAGCCTTGGCCAAGATAGGTGACTAAGAAGATGAGTACCACCAACAAGAAAAGCGGGATGAAGATGCGCGCAAGTGTGGGCAAAATTTTCTCCAAAATCTGCTTGTTGGTCACCCAGAGGTAGTGTCCAAAAAAGGGCAAACCGCACAGGCCCCAAATGGCCAAATTTTCAAAGAAACTTTCGGGATAATCTAAGAGGCTGAGTAACCCAGCCGTTAAGGCCATGAGTGCTCCACCCGCCAGACCTACGATAAAGGCAAAAAGGCCCACTTGCACGCTATGTCGGACAAAGTCCACACGCTCTTCTCCTGCTGATAAACGGGTGTACACATAGCCTAAAAGGCCCCAGAGCAACAAGGGAAAGTGAATTTGGACCAAGGTCTGGGCCTGACGGACCAAGGCAAAAGGATCCTCCACGTCCAGATATTCCAACCGACCGGTTTCTGAATTTGTCCTCCATTCATAGGATGGATAAGGCCAATTGCCCCAGTAGAAATCGGCTACGACGTACAAGGCCAACAATCCGATCGCCAGGGACCAAAAGGCACGCATCTCACCCCAAGCCCGGTGAATGGTTGTATGATAGGCCATCAAGGGCAGCAGGAAAACAGGTGCGATATAGGGGACGAACCAATCGTAACTAGGGGGTCCGGCCCAATCCGGGATGCGGAAAAAGAAAAAAGCCGCAAACGTCATGGCTATGGTAAACCACAAGGTGCCGTTGCCGATTTGTGGGGCCGAGGACTGTTCCGGCTCCAATCCCAATCGGTAGGTCCAGGCCAATGCGAGGGGGTCTTTAGAACGCGTCAGGCCCGCTGCCTGAAAGTCCGCTTTAAACTGATCAGAGTTCGTTTGATAGGCCTCTTCAAGGCCCTTAGGTCCAAGGTGGAGCATGGCGTAAAAGTTTGGTGTGCGGGGGTATAACGACTCAAAGGTAAAATCCGTGTGTTCCAAGCGCAAAAAAACGGCCCCCTGTTTCCAGAGGGCCGTTTATTTGTCTCACGCGCTTTTAAACGCTTGATTCACTTAGAAATGCAGCGTCATCTCATCTACCAAGTGACGGGCGCCCGCGTACTTGTCTACAATGAACAATACGTAGCGAATGTCCACGCTAATGGTGCGCTGTAGTTCGTCCTCAAAGAAGATATCCCCGGACATGGCCTCCCAGTTGCCGTCAAAGGCCACACCGATCAACTCGCCCTTGCCGTTGATCAAAGGCGAGCCGGAGTTGCCACCAGTAATGTCGTTGTCCGTGATCAAGCCAACAGGCAATTTACCATTGGCGTCCGCATACTGGCCGTAGTCCTTGGCGTTGTACAAATCCTTCAAGCGTTGAGGCACCTCAAATTCGGGGTTGGTCGCGTCCTCCTTCTGCATCACGCCGTCGAGCGTCGTGTAGTAGTTGTAGGTCACGCCGTCCTTGGGTTCGTAGGAACCTACTTTTCCGAAGGTCATACGCATCGTGCTGTTGGCGTCTGGAGACCAATCTTCGTTGGGCAACATTTCGCGCACACCGGCAGTCCACAAGCGGTAGGCCTTGCCCTCCATTTCTGACAATTCCGGATCCTGACCACCGAAGTAGGCCTCGCGGAAATCGTTGGCTACTTTGGTCAAAGGATCATTCGCCAAGGTGGCGCTGTCTGGGTTGGCCAGAAAGGCCTTGAAGCGTTCCTCGTTCATGTAGATGGACGTCGCGTAAATGTGTTCCGTGTAAGCTTTGAAATCGCCACCAACTTCACCCACATTCTTGATGAAGCGGGGCTGCTGATCCAGCGAAATGTTTTTCGCGTACATCTTCCAAAGAACTTCCATCAAATCGCGGTCGCTCTCGGCATGGAATTCCGCAAAATGGCCCGCTGCCTGAGATTCAATCGCGGGAAGCATTTTGCCCATCATTTCAGGATTGGCAACGCCACGCTCCAATGCCCGAGCTGTGCGGTAGGCAAACAAGACCGCCGAAGGGCCACGTATGACCGCCTCCATGAGGTAGACTTTGTTTTTAACGGTTGGATCCGTAGCACGGTAGTAGGCCTGCATCAATTTTAGCGTTTCGCCATACTTCGCCTGTCGCTTAGGGTCCGCCGCTACCCATGCCGCGAATTGGGCTTCGAGTTGGGCCTTTTTGTCATAGACATGGTTGTTTACCAACTGCTCCGTCTGACCGATGTAGTACTTCCAGTAGTTGGCGGTTTGTGCGTAGCTCGATGCCAACAAAATATTCAAAGCTGGATCCGCTTGCATGTAGCTTCGCATGACAGCCAATTTGGCGTCCCGGATTTCCACGACGGTGGGGTTGTAGAGGTCCACGGCTTGCTGAACACCCCAGCTAGAGAGGTAGCGGTCCGTGCTGCCAGGGTAGCCCCAAACCATAGCAAAATCGCCATCCTTCACGCCTTGCATGCTAATAGGCAAGTGATGCTTGGGCTGGTGGGGGACGTTTTCCGTACTGTACTCAGACCCCTTGCCATCCTTGCTTGCGTACACACGGAACATGGAGAAGTCTCCGGTGTGGCGCGGCCACATCCAATTGTCCGTGTCACCACCGTATTTGCCTACGCTGCTGGGAGGCGCACCCACCAAGCGAACGTCGTTGAACTTGTGGTAAACAAAGAGGTAGAACTCGTTGCCGTGGTAGAAAGACTCCACGTCGGCGTCGTATTCGGTGCCTTCGGTCGCCTTGGCAATCAACTCTTTGGCCTTTTCCGCCACGGCGGCAGCGCGCTCCGCTTCCGTCATGTCGTCTTTGAGCACCTTGTTCATGTCCTTGGTGACGTCTTCTATTCGGACCAAGAAATTGACAAAGAGGCCCGGGTTAGGAAGTTCTTCCGCACGCGTCATAGCCCAAAAGCCATCTGCCAAGTAGTTGTTTTCCAAAGTGGAATGCTTCTGAATCGCATCGTAGCCACAGTGGTGGTTGGTCAAAATCAAGCCTTCCGACGAGATGATTTCCCCCGTACAAAAGCCGCCAAACGACACGATGGCGTCCTTTAATGAACCGTGGTTCACGTCGTACAAGTCTTTGGCTGACAACTTGAGGCCAGCCTTTTTCATGTCCTTGTAGTTGAGTTTCTTCATCAACAAAGGAATCCACATGCCTTCGCCGGCATGCAACGTCGTCGTCGGCCATGCGAACGTCAACGCAACGAGGAGAATGAGAATCTTTTTCATAGGAAGGCGAATATACGAAGGGGTGGGCTTCGTCGGGGCTAGGAGGCTGGAGAGCTAGAAGGCTGGAGAGCTAGAAGGCTGGAGAGCTAGAAGGCTTGGTATAGCAACGGAAAGCCCCGGCGCGCAGCGAAGTTCCCGCGAGAAATTCATGGGCAAAAGACATGAAACGTTTAAGATTTTTGCGCGAAGCCTAAGCCTCCAAGCTCTCTAGCTAAATTGCGCGAAGCGCGAGCTTTCTAGCTCCCTAGCTTCCCACTAATCGCATCCCAAAGCTTTAGTCGCGCATCCAGGGCTTCGACACACGCTTCTTCTGCTTCCAACCACTTTTGGTCGTCCTCTTTGCAAAGGTGGTGCATCATTTGGATGGCCATGGGGCCGTGCTCATCGCCGTCGAGTTCAATATGGCGATCTAGGTAATAGACGAAGGCGCTCAGCTCCTCGGGGTTGTCCTTATAGAGCTTTTTGATGAGGGCCGTAAACATGTCCGGGATGAGGTCTTCGCGGCCAAACGTGAAGGCGGCCGCAATTTCGTGCAGCTTGCCACGCTTGATGATGGCGTGGGTGGCTTTCAAGAAGTCCAGACAATCTTCGTCCACTTCGGCGATATTGAAGCGAAGAATTTCTTTGGGTTTATAGCCGCGCTGAAGCGTTTGAACGAATCGAATGATCGGCCGCGTCTCAGCACCCACTTGACGCATAGCGTCGAGGTAGAGTTCGTAATGGCTGGCGGGCTCACCATTGAGGTCCACGTCGCTCTCTTCGGCGACCACAATTTCGTTGATGAGCTTTCGGCTCGCCCGGTCCTCGGTAGGAACCCATGCTGTATCGACAGAGGTCAGCTCACGCTGAAGAGTCTTGAGCAGGCTCATGAAGTCCCAAACGGCGTAGATGTGGTGTTCCATGAAGATGCGTACCTCCTTAAGCGACTGCATCTTTGGATAGAGTGCGTGATGGAGGATGGCGTCGCGCTGTGCCTCAATACGGCGGTGCAGGCTGAGAATTCTGAAATCGGTCTTCTTCGTAGGAGCTTCCATGGGGCAAAATTAACCTCGGTAAATAGGGACATTGCTGCAGGCTTCGCCATACATCAGTTTTTGGGCACTCAGGCGGAGGTGCATAGCAGCTTGTACATAGGCGGATGGGGGCACGGGGTACTGGCCGCAACCCTTCAAGAGTACTTTTTTATGCGCGAACGCGGACCAATCGAGGCGGCTCAACCGCTGGGCATAATACTGGCTGAGAACGTCTGCTTCACTCCCGGCTCCGATGTACAAGGCATCTTCAGCCAGTTGGGCGGCAGCCATGGGCCAAATCCACTGCGGAATGATCGTGTCGGCATCGAGCTGAACCGCCACCACGGCGTCCGCATATTCGTCTGGATTTAGGCGACTGATGAAGTCGCGCGCTTCGGATTCGCGGATGATTCCATTCGCAGCCAGGGGCGCCAGGTCAAGCGTTTTGACTCCGACGGGCGGAAAGTAATCCTCCAAGTCAAAGACGACGAGGCTTTCGTTTTCGGCAACGCGGTTTCGTATTTCTCCCTCCATGACTTAAAGTTAGGCAATGCCGTACGTGCGGTACCCGTACTGGACCCCTTCGTTGCCAATATGCTGGAGGACAGCACCTAGTACTGCAGTGACTCAAAAATCAATAAGTGAGCACAAAGGTAGATTTGGGAGGTTTGGTAGTGCCTAGAATGTCGTGAACCGGACATGACAAGGTGAGATAGGTATGTTATGTTTTTTGTTCCCCAATGAACACTGTTGTTTTGTTTTTCGTTTGTTTTTTTCTGC
>ERZ767285.574-NODE-574-length-12149-cov-2.723824_pt1 | contig 12149 bp, 11 predicted proteins | sample MGYA00374953_ERZ767285 | MGnify/ENA primary metagenome ERZ767285 (study PRJEB28947, sample SAMN06267186) | marine metagenome | isolation source: Columbia River Estuary | place: USA:Columbia River Estuary, USA | collected 2013-07-23 ...
GGTCAAGATTGTGTTTCGTTCTTCTTTGGTTTTAACGGTTCCACACCGTGGATGTTTAATAAACTGCGGGTGAGCCTTTCAGCGCTTCCTGCAGCAACCGCAATATCGAGAAGGCAGCGGTTGGTGTATCTCTCCGCAAGAATCTCTCCGCCTTCCCTCTGAAGGGCTTGCATCACATGGCGAGTCAGGTCTGGGGTGTAGCCAAAAGTGAGGTGGGCTTGAAGCACCGAAGCGCCGATTCCGGCATCCTCCACGGCGGCCCTTCCGGCGGCCCCCGCGCCCAGGCTTCCCGACTTCACCAAGTGGGGCCCCGTGCGCCGGGAGCCCATGAGCGGGGTGCGCAAGGCCACGGTGCGCTCCATGAGCCAGGCCTGGGCCCAGGTGCCCATGGTCACCCACTTTGACGAGGCGGACGTCACCGAGCTGGAGGCTTTGCGCAAGCAGTACGCCAAGAAGGCCGAGGAGAAGGGGTTCCGCCTCACCCTCACCGCCTTCCTCCTCAAGGCCCTGGCCCTCACCCTGAAGGCCTTCCCCAAGTTCAACGCCTCCCTGGACGTGGAGGCCCAGGAGATCGTCTACAAGGACTACATCCACATCGGGGTGGCGGTGGACACGCCCCACGGCCTTTTGGTCCCGGTGATCCGCGACGTGGACCGGAAAGGGGTCTTGCGCCTGGCGGAGGAGCTTCAGGAGATCTCCCAAAGGGCCCGGGAGCGGAAGCTCTCCCCCGAGGAGATGCAGGGGGCCACCTTCAGCCTCTCCAACCTGGGGGGGATCGGCGGCACCGGCTTCACCCCCATCGTCAACTGGCCGGAGGTGGCCATCCTCGGGGTCTCCCGCTCCCAGATGAGACCCCTTTGGGACCCCGGGAAGGAGGCCTTCGTGCCCCGGCTCGTGATGCCCTTCAGCCTCACCTACGACCACCGCCTGATTGACGGGGCGGACGCCGCCCGCTTCTGCCGCCACCTTGCGGGGATTCTGGAGGACCCCCTGGGCCTCGCCCTAGCCTAGCCGGAGGAGGCGCTGGGGCGTGGCGATGAGGTCCACCCGCCTTTCCGGGGGCACGGGAAGGCGGGGATAGACCATCACCGGGTGGGCGAGGGTGGCGAAGGGGGCCTCTACCCGGAGCCAGCTTTGGGGGAAGCCGTAGCCCTTGCCCACCCAGCCCCCCTCCTCGTCCACGGCCACCGCCCCGATGAGGACGAGGTCCGGCGTGGCCTCCTCCAGGGCCACCCGGACCCCGAAGCGGTAGGCCTCCCGGACCCGCTTGAGCTTCCTCGGGTCCACGTCCCTTAGGAGCAGAAACTCCCCCGGGCGGTCGGGGTGGGGGAGGAGGAGCTCCTTTCCCTGGCGCAGGGCCTCCTCCCTTAGGGGCTTGAGGACGGCGTCCATCCCCGCGAGGACCCGCCTTGCCCCCTGGAACTCGGGGGTCTTGAGGAGCCGCTCGGCCGCCCTTCTGGCTCCCAGGAAGTTGGGGTGGTGGCCGTGGGGGGGCGTGGGGTGGAGGGCGAGGTCGTAGCGGGCCAGGGCGTTCCAGACCTCTTCCCGGAGCTCGCCCAGGGTCATGGTTCCAGAAGGTGAAGGGAAACGCCGGGAAGGAGCCCTTGGGCCTGGCCCTCGAGGGCCCTTTGGTGCAGCCTTTTGTCGGCGGTCCAGAAGGCTCCCTGAAACCCTTCGGCCAGGGCCAGGTAGTGGGCGTCGTAGGCGGCCTTTAGGCCCAAGGCCCAGGCCAGTTCTAAGGCCCGGGTGTGGGTCCAGGGCTCGGCGAAAAACCGGATCCCGAGCCTCTGGAGGTGCCCTAGAAAGGTCTCGGCCTCGGCCAGGGTCATCTCCCCGGCGAGGGCGTAGCGGTAAAGGGCGTCGGCCGCTTCATAAAGGGCCAGGGTGGGGGCGGCGAGGGGGCGGTCTTCCTGCCTCCAGCCCCGGTAGAGGCGTACGGCTTCGGCCCTTGGGTCTGCCGCCAAGAGCAGGCGGAGGAGGAAGCTAGCGTCCAGCACCACCCAGCTCACGGTCCCGCTCCTCCCTCAGGGCGGAAACCACCTCCTCAGGGGGGGTAAGGGGCCTGCCCAAGCGGGCCCGGATGGCCCGGTTAAAGGAGAGGAGGGCCTCCAAGGGGTCCTCCTTCCCCGCGGTGAGGCGGGCGTAGGCCTTCACGGAGAGGATGACCGCCTGCGGCCTGCCCCGCCCCTCCACCACGATCACCTCCCCTTCCTCCACCCGCCTCAGCACCTCGCCGAAGTGGACGCGGGCCTCGGTGGCGCTTAAGACGCGCTTGCGATGCATCATTTCATGCATTAGTTTAGCCGCCCCGGTCCCTCCCCGCAAGGTAAACTGGGGACCATGGGCCGCAAGCTCCGCTTCGCCCACCTCCACCAGCACACCCAGTTCTCCCTCCTGGACGGGGCGGCGAAGCTTTCCGACCTCCTCAAGTGGGTCAAGGAGACGACCCCCGAGGACCCCGCCTTGGCCATGACCGACCACGGCAACCTCTTCGGGGCCGTGGAGTTCTACAAGAAGGCCACCGAAATGGGCATCAAGCCCATCCTGGGCTACGAGGCCTACGTGGCGGCGGAAAGCCGCTTTGACCGCAAGCGGGGAAAGGGCCTAGACGGGGGCTACTTTCACCTCACCCTCCTCGCCAAGGACTTCACGGGGTACCAGAACCTGGTGCGCCTGGCGAGCCGGGCTTACCTGGAGGGGTTTTACGAAAAGCCCCGGATTGACCGGGAGATCCTGCGCGAGCACGCCGAGGGCCTCATCGCCCTCTCGGGGTGCCTCGGGGCGGAGATCCCCCAGTTCATCCTCCAGGACCGTCTGGACCTGGCCGAGGCCCGGCTCAACGAGTACCTCTCCATCTTCAAGGACCGCTTCTTCATTGAGATCCAGAACCACGGCCTCCCCGAGCAGAAAAAGGTCAACGAGGTCCTCAAGGAGTTCGCCCGAAAGTACGGCCTGGGGATGGTGGCCACCAACGACGGCCATTACGTGAGGAAGGAGGACGCCCGCGCCCACGAGGTCCTCCTCGCCATCCAGTCCAAGAGCACCCTGGACGACCCCGGGCGCTGGCGCTTCCCCTGCGACGAGTTCTACGTGAAGACCCCCGAGGAGATGCGGGCCATGTTCCCCGAGGAGGAGTGGGGGGACGAGCCCTTTGACAACACCGTGGAGATCGCCCGCATGTGCAACGTGGAGCTGCCCATCGGGGACAAGATGGTCTACCGCATCCCCCGCTTCCCCCTCCCCGAGGGGCGGACCGAGGCCCAGTACCTCATGGAGCTCACCTTCAAGGGGCTCCTCCGCCGCTACCCGGACCGGATCACCGAGGGCTTCTACCGGGAGGTCTTCCGCCTTTTGGGGAAGCTTCCCCCCCACGGGGACGGGGAGGCCTTGGCCGAGGCCTTGGCCCAGGTGGAGCGGGAGGCTTGGGAGAGGCTCATGAAGAGCCTCCCCCCTTTGGCCGGGGTCAAGGAGTGGACGGCGGAGGCCATTTTCCACCGGGCCCTTTACGAGCTTTCCGTGATAGAGCGCATGGGGTTTCCCGGCTACTTCCTCATCGTCCAGGACTACATCAACTGGGCCCGGAGAAACGGCGTCTCCGTGGGGCCCGGCAGGGGGAGCGCCGCCGGGAGCCTGGTGGCCTACGCCGTGGGGATCACCAACATTGACCCCCTCCGCTTCGGCCTCCTCTTTGAGCGCTTCCTGAACCCGGAGAGGGTCTCCATGCCCGACATTGACACGGACTTCTCCGACCGGGAGCGGGACCGGGTGATCCAGTACGTGCGGGAGCGCTACGGCGAGGACAAGGTGGCCCAGATCGGCACCCTGGGAAGCCTCGCCTCCAAGGCCGCCCTCAAGGACGTGGCCCGGGTCTACGGCATCCCCCACAAGAAGGCGGAGGAATTGGCCAAGCTCATCCCGGTGCAGTTCGGGAAGCCCAAGCCCCTGCAGGAGGCCATCCAGGTGGTGCCGGAGCTTAGGGCGGAGATGGAGAAGGACCCCAAGGTGCGGGAGGTCCTCGAGGTGGCCATGCGCCTGGAGGGCCTGAACCGCCACGCCTCCGTCCACGCCGCCGGGGTGGTGATCGCCGCCGAGCCCCTCACGGACCTCGTCCCCCTCATGCGCGACCAGGAAGGGCGGCCCGTCACCCAGTACGACATGGGGGCGGTGGAGGCCTTGGGCCTTTTGAAGATGGACTTTTTGGGCCTCCGCACCCTCACCTTCCTGGACGAGGTCAAGCGCATCGTCAAGGCGTCCCAGGGGGTGGAGCTGGACTACGATGCCCTCCCCCTGGACGACCCCAAGACCTTCGCCCTCCTCTCCCGGGGGGAGACCAAGGGGGTCTTCCAGCTGGAGTCGGGGGGGATGACCGCCACGCTCCGCGGCCTCAAGCCGCGGCGCTTTGAGGACCTGATCGCCATCCTCTCCCTCTACCGCCCCGGGCCCATGGAGCACATCCCCACCTACATCCGCCGCCACCACGGGCTGGAGCCCGTGAGCTACAGCGAGTTTCCCCACGCCGAGAAGTACCTAAAGCCCATCCTGGACGAGACCTACGGCATTCCCGTCTACCAGGAGCAGATCATGCAGATCGCCTCGGCCGTGGCGGGGTACTCCCTGGGCGAGGCGGACCTCCTCCGGCGGTGTTTGGCGGAGGGAAGTCTGGTCCTGGATGCGGCTACGGGTCAGAGGGTGCCCATAGAGAAGGTGCGGCCCGGCATGGAGGTCTTCTCCCTCGGCCCCGATTACCGCCTCTACCGGGTCCCGGTGCTGGAGGTTCTGGAAAGCGGCGTCCGGGAGGTGGTGCGGCTCAGGACCCGGAGCGGCCGCACCCTAGTCCTCACCCCTGACCACCCTCTCCTGACCCCGGAAGGGTGGAAGCCCCTTTGCGACCTGCCCCTGGGTACGCCCATCGCTGTACCTGCCGAACTTCCTGTGGCCGGACATCTCGCCCCACCCGAAGAACGGGTTACCCTCTTGGCCTTGCTGCTAGGGGACGGTAACACGAAGCTCTCCGGCCGCAGGGGGACGAGGCCGAACGCCTTCTTCTACTCCAAGGACCCCGAGCTCCTGGCCGCCTATCGGCGGTGCGCCGAGGCTTTGGGGGCCAAGGTCAAAGCCTACGTCCACCCCACCACGGGGGTGGTGACCTTAGCCACCCTGGCCCCGAGGCCCGGGGCCCAGGATCCGGTGAAGCGCCTGGTGGTGGAGGCCGGGATGGTGGCCAAGGCAGAGGAGAAGCGGGTACCCGAGGAGGTGTTCCGCTACCGCAGGGAGGCCTTGGCCCTCTTCCTTGGCCGCCTCTTCAGCACCGATGGCTCCGTGGAGAAAAAGCGCATCTCGTACAGCTCGGCCAGCCTAGGTTTGGCGCAGGACGTGGCCCACCTCCTCCTCCGCCTGGGAATCACGAGCCAACTGCGCTCCAGGGGACCTCGAGCCCACGAGGTTCTGATCTCGGGCCGGGAGGATATCCTTCGCTTTGCTGAGCTCATCGGCCCCTATCTCTTGGGGGCTAAGCGCGAACGGTTGGCTGCCTTGGAGGCTGAAGCCAGAAGACGCCTTCCTGGCCAGGGCTGGCACCTTCGCCTCGTGCCTCCTGCGGTGGCCTACCGCATCTCGGAGGCCAAGAGAAGGAGCGGGCTTTCCTGGAGTGAGGCGGGGAGAAGGGTCGCCGTAGCGGGGAGCTGCCTCTCCAGCGGTCTTAACCTCAAGCGCCCCCGCCGCTACCTCTTCCGCCACCGCCTCTTCCTCCTGGGGGAGGCCTTTGCCGACCCGGGCCTCGAGGCCTTGGCAGAAGGTCAGGTTCTGTGGGACCCCATCGTGGCGGTAGAGCCTGCGGGAAAGGCCCGCACCTTTGATCTCCGGGTGCCCCCCTTCGCCAACTTCGTGTCCGAGGACCTTGTGGTCCACAACTCCATGGGCAAGAAGAAGGTGGAGGAGATGAAGTCCCACCGGGAGCGCTTCGTCCAGGGGGCCAAGGAAAGGGGCGTGCCCGAGGAGGAGGCCAACCGCCTCTTTGACATGCTGGAGGCCTTCGCCAACTACGGCTTCAACAAATGCCTCCCCGCCCGGGCCCGGGTGGTGGACTGGTGCACCGGGAGGGTGGTGCGCGTGGGGGAGATCGTCCGGGGCGAGGCGAAGGGGGTCTGGGTGGTTTCCCTGGACGAGGCCCGCCTCCGCCTGGTGCCGCGGCCCGTGGTGGCCGCCTTCCCGAGCGGAAAGGCCCAGGTCTACGCCCTCCGCACCGCCACGGGCCGGGTCTTGGAGGCCACGGCCAACCACCCCGTCTACACCCCGGAGGGGTGGCGGCCTTTGGGGACCTTGGCGCCTGGGGATTACGTGGCCCTGCCCCGCCACCTCTCCTATCGGCCTTCCCTCCACCTGGAGGGCCACGAGCTGGACCTTTTGGGCTTCGCCCTGGCCGAAGGCCATCTCCGTCACCCTTCCGGCGTTTACCTCTATACCTCCTCCGAGGAGGAGCTCGCCGCCATGGAGGAGGCTTTGCGGGCCTTCCCCAACACCCGCATCCGGGTGGTCTGGCGCCGGGGGGTGGCCCACGTTTACGTAGGCCGCGTGGACCGGAGGCAAGAGGCGGGCGCGGTGGCCTTCCTGAGGCGGATGGGGCTTCTCGGGCTTGACGCGAAGACGAAGCGCCTTCCCGAGGCGGTCTTCGGCCTACCTCCCGAGGAGGTGGCCCGCTTTTTGGGGCGGCTTTGGACCGGGGACGGCGGGGTGGACCCGAAGGGGAGGCTCATCCACTACGCCACCGCCTCCAAGGAGCTCGCCTGGGGAGTGCAGCACCTCCTCCTGCGCCTGGGGCTCCAGTCCCGCCTGGTGGAAAAACGCTTTTCCGGGGGGTACAAGGGGTATGCCGTTTACCTCCTGGGGGGGCTGGAGGCGGCCCGCCGCTTCGCCGAAACGGTGGGCCCCTACCTTGTGGGCAAGCGGCGGCAAGACCTCGAGGCCCTTCTCGCCTCCTGGGAAAAGGCGGGCCGGAGCACTAGAGATGTCCTCCCCCTCGCCTTCCTGGAGGAGGTGAGGGCGGCGGTGGCCGAGGTGGCCCAAGGGCAGGTGGCGGACCTTCTCCGGGAAGCGGGCTTGGCCGAAGGGCTCCTCTGCCTCGGCAGGGGGCGGCGGGGGCTTTCCCGGGCCACGGTGGGGCGGCTTGCCGCCCTAACGGGGAGCCTGGCCCTTCTCCGCCTGGCCGAGGCCGAGGTGTATTGGGACCGGGTGGAGGCCGTGGAGCCCTTGGGGGAGGAGGAGGTCTTTGACCTCACCGTGGAGGGGACCCACACCTTTGTCGCCGAGGACGTCATCGTCCACAACTCCCACGCTGCCGCCTACAGCCTCCTCTCCTACCAGACCGCCTACGTGAAGGCCCACTACCCCGTGGAGTTCATGGCCGCCCTCCTCTCCGTGGAGCGGCACGACTCCGACAAGGTGGCCGAGTACATCCGCGACGCCCGGGCCATGGGCATAGAGGTCCTTCCCCCGGACGTCAACCGCTCCGGGTTTGACTTCCTGGTCCAGGGCCGGCAGATCCTCTTCGGCCTCTCCGCGGTGAAGAACGTGGGCGAGGCGGCGGCGGAGGCCATTCTCCGGGAGCGGGAGCGGGGCGGCCCCTACCGGAGCCTCGGCGACTTCCTCAAGCGGCTGGACGAGAAGGTGCTCAACAAGCGGACCCTGGAGTCCCTCATCAAGGCGGGCGCCCTGGACGGCTTCGGGGAAAGGGCGCGGCTCCTCGCCTCCCTGGAAGGGCTCCTCAAGTGGGCGGCCGAGAACCGGGAGAAGGCCCGCTCGGGCATGATGGGCCTCTTCAGCGAAGTGGAGGAGCCGCCTTTGGCCGAGGCCGCCCCCCTGGACGAGATCACCCGGCTCCGCTACGAGAAGGAGGCCCTGGGGATCTACGTCTCCGGCCACCCCATCTTGCGGTACCCCGGGCTCCGGGAGACGGCCACCTGCACCCTGGAGGAGCTTCCCCACCTGGCCCGGGACCTGCCGCCCCGGTCTAGGGTCCTCCTTGCCGGGATGGTGGAGGAGGTGGTGCGCAAGCCCACAAAGAGCGGCGGGATGATGGCCCGCTTCGTCCTCTCCGACGAGACGGGGGCGCTTGAGGCGGTGGCCTTCGGCCGGGCCTACGACCAGGTCTCCCCGAGGCTCAAGGAGGACACCCCCGTGCTCGTCCTCGCCGAGGTGGAGCGGGAGGAGGGGGGCGTGCGGGTGCTGGCCCAGGCCGTTTGGACCTACGAGGAGCTGGAGCAGGTCCCCCGGGCCCTCGAGGTGGAGGTGGAGGCCTCCCTCCTGGACGACCGGGGGGTGGCCCACCTGAAAAGCCTCCTGGACGAGCACGCGGGGACCCTCCCCCTGTACGTCCGGGTCCAGGGCGCCTTCGGCGAGGCCCTCCTCGCCCTGAGGGAGGTGCGGGTGGGGGAGGAGGCCTTGGGGGCCCTCGAGGCCGCGGGGTTCCGGGCCTACCTCCTGCCCGACCGGGAGGTCCTCCTCCAGGGCGGCCAGGCGGGGGAGGCCCAGGAGGCGGTGCCCTTCTAGGGGGTGGGCCGTGAGACCTAGCGCCATCGTTCTCGCCGGGGGCAAGGAGGCCTGGGCCGAGCGCTTTGGGGTGGGGAGCAAGGCCCTCGTGCCCTACCGCGGCCGGCCCATGGTGGAGTGGGTCCTGGAGGCCCTCTACGCCGCGGGGCTTTCCCCGGTGTACGTGGGGGAGAACCCCGGCCTCGTCCCCGCGCCCGCCCTCACCCTTCCCGACCGCGGAGGCCTCCTGGAAAACCTGGAGCAGGCCCTGGAGCACGTGGAGGGGCGCGTGCTCGTGGCCACCGGGGACATCCCCCACCTCACGGAGGAGGCGGTCCGCTTCGTTCTGGATAAGGCTCCTGAGGCGGCCCTGGTCTACCCCATAGTGCCCAAGGAGGCGGTGGAGGCCCGCTTTCCCCGGACCAAGCGCACCTACGCCCGCCTCCGGGAGGGGACCTTCACCGGCGGCAACCTTCTCCTTTTGGACAAGTCCCTCTTCCGGAAGGCCCTTCCCCTGGCCCGGCGGGTGGTGGCCCTGCGCAAGAGGCCTTTGGCCCTGGCCCGCCTCGTGGGGTGGGACGTGTTGCTGAAGCTCCTCCTGGGCCGCCTCTCCCTCGCCGAGGTGGAGGCCCGGGCCCAAAGGATCCTGGGGGTGGAGGCCCGGGCCCTCGTCACCCCCTACCCCGAGGTGGGGGTGGACGTGGACCGGGAGGAGGACCTGGTAAGCTAGACCCATGCGCACGGTGAGGGAGCTTCGCCTGGCCGGGCTTTTCGCCTACCTGGCCTCCCTGGTCATCGCCCTCCTCCTCTCCCTGGCCCTCCACCTCCTCCTCGGCGGCCAGGGGGAGCTGGGCTGGGAGGGGTTCAACGCCTACGGCCTCCTGGAGGGGCTCCTCTTCCTCCTGGCCTTCACCTGGTCCCTGGCCCTGGGGCAGAGGGCCACCCGCATCCCCTGCTCCACCCTGCTCACCGCCGGCCTCTTCGGCCCGCGGGCGGCCAAGCGCCTCGCCCGCCCCTTGGCCCGGGTGGAGGGGGTGGAGGCCTACGAGGGCCGGGGCCTCGCCCTCCTCTACCAGGAGGGCCGGCCCGTGGGCCTCCTCGGCCTTTCCGACCACATCCTCCCCCTCGAGGAGGTCCCCAGCGTGGAGGCGGAGACGGCGGTGACGGAGCTCGCCCCCCTCTTCTTCCAGCACCCCATCGTCCTCGTGGTCCAGGGGGAGGAGGTGCTGGGGGCGGTGCCCCGGGAGGCCTACTTCCGCTACCTCGGGGCCTAGGGCTTGACAGGGGCCGGGTTGCCCTAAAATAGGGGGGAGCGGTTGCTCGGGAGGTGAGGAATGCCGCACGTGATCTGCGAGCCCTGCATCGGCGTCAAGGACCAGTCCTGCGTGGAGGTCTGCCCCGTGGAGTGCATCTACGACGGGGGGGACCAGTTCTACATCCACCCGGAGGAGTGCATTGACTGCGGGGCCTGCGTCCCCGCCTGCCCGGTGAACGCCATCTACCCCGAGGAGGACGTCCCGGAGCAGTGGAAGTCCTACATTGAGAAGAACCGCAAGCTCGCCGGCCTAGAGTAAACGCCCCGCCCGGAAGGCCCCGGGCGGGGCGTGCCTTCCCTTGCCCGGGTGGCCCCAAAGAAGCCTCCACCTTTTGCTGGGACCCCTATGCTGGCGCAAGCCCGCAGGGGGTGGTGTCAGAGGGGCCGAACGTACCAGGTAAGGGTCGGCCCCCCGTCCTTTACGTAGCGGAAGCCCTGGGCCTGGAAGAAGGCCTTGGCCTTGGGGTTGTGGCCGTAGACCACGGCGTAGAGGCGGCGCACCCCGTCTAAGCCCGCCGCGAAGCGCTCCAGGGCCTGCCGGCCCAGTCCCCGGCCCTGGTGGTCCTCCCGGATGAGGAGGAGGCTTAGGGTGGCGTCCTCCGCCTCCGGGTAGCCGAGCTTGGCGTCCAGATAGCCCACCGGCTCCTGGCCGAGGAAGAGGAGGAAGGCGCGGCGCCGGGGGTCCACCTCCAGGGTCTGGAGGTCCCGGACCACGTCCTCCAAGGTGGGAAGCTCCATCCCGATGAGGGCGAAGTAGCTCGGGCTCAGGTGGAAGACGCGGTGGAGGAGGGGGGCGTCCTTGGGGGTGACGGGCGCGAGGTCCAGGGTCAGGACGTGCATCGCCCCCATGCTACCCCGCACCCCCTGAGAGGCATGTGAAAAAGGCCCTGGACCCAGTCCAGGGCCTTGGCCGTCCTATGGCTTAGCGCCGCGCGGGCTCCACCACCGTGACGTTGACCGCCTGGGGGCCCTTGCCGTTCCGGCCCGGCTCCACGTCAAAGGTGACGATGTCCCCCTCGTTGAGGGTGCGGAACCCCTTGGCGTTGATGGCGGTGTAGTGGACGAAGACGTCCGTGTCGCCTTCCCGCTCAATGAAGCCGTAGCCCTTTTCCGCGTTGAACCACTTGACCCGACCCTTCTGCATACCGCTCCTTCTTTCCCCGGGCCCGAGGGCCCGCATCCGGGGCTTAAGGGTTGGCTTTAGACCCTTGGGGTCACCCTGAAGCGACCCGGAATGCCCCACTATACCACGGAAGGCCCTACTTACGGAAGAACCCCTTGAGCCTTTCCCAGAAGCCCTCGGGGGCCACCTCCTCCCCCACCTCCTCGGCGTAGGCGCGGAGGAGCTTCTGCGCCTTGGGGGAGAGCTTCTTGGGCACGGCGAGCTCCACCACCACCCGGAGGGTGCCCCGGCCCCGGCCCCCAGGCAGGGGCAGGCCCCCGCCCTCCAGGGCGAACACCTCCCCGTGGCCGGTCCGGGGGCACCTGCACCCGGACCCGCTCTTCCCGGGGCACCCGGCCCCGGCCGCGGCAGGCGGGGCAGGTTTCCGCGAGGAGGTAGCCCCGCCCCTTGCAGTGGGGGCAGGCCGTCCGGGTGACCACGGTGCCGAAGAAGCTCTGGCGGTAGCTCTCCACCACCCCTTGGCCGCGGCAGGTGGGGCAGGGGGTTCGCCTCCCTCCCTCGCCGCCGCAGGCCTCGCAGGGCACGAGCCGGGTGTAGCGCACCTCCTTCTCGGCGCCGTGGAGGAGGTCCTGGAGCTCCACCTCCACCTCCGCCTCCAGGTCCTCCCCCCGCGGAGGCCTCCTATGGCCGCGGACGCCGAAGACCTCCTGGAAGAAGAGGTCAAAGAGGTCCTCCGGCCGGTACTCGGGGGCCTCGAGGTGGCCCCGGTCGTAGGCCGCCCGTTTCTTCGGGTCCGAGAGGACGGCGTAGGCCTCGTTGATCTCCTTGAAGCGCTCCTCCGCCTCCTTGTCCCCCGGGTTCCGGTCGGGGTGGTACTTGAGGGCCAGGCGGCGGTAGGCCTTCTTGATCTCCTCCTGGCTGGCCTCCCGGCTCACCCCCAGGATGGCGTAGTAGTCCTTCATCCACTTAGCACTTTACAAGCCCGGGGAGGCTTTGCTAAAGTGGCGCGCAATGAGGCCCTCGCGAGCTCGCCGGTAGGGGGTCCCTTCCTTCGGGAAGGGGCCCCCGGGGCGTGCCCGCGGGGGCCCGGCCTTTTTGAGGGAGGCTTGGATGCTGCTTCTGACCCCTGGACCCACCCCCATTCCCGAGCGCGTGCAGAAGGCCCTTCTCCGTTCCATGCGCGGCCAC
>ERZ767285.588-NODE-588-length-12003-cov-3.865252_pt1 | contig 12003 bp, 9 predicted proteins | sample MGYA00374953_ERZ767285 | MGnify/ENA primary metagenome ERZ767285 (study PRJEB28947, sample SAMN06267186) | marine metagenome | isolation source: Columbia River Estuary | place: USA:Columbia River Estuary, USA | collected 2013-07-23 ...
CTGAAGCATTGTTATGTATCATTTCTTTTAAAGATTTATCAACTTGAATTCAATCAGCAATTGCAATCCTTCCTTGATAACCAGTGTTTGAACAAGTATCGGATCCAGAAGATATAAATACTTTTTTATCAGAATCTAAATTAAATAGCGCAATAGATTTTTTTGGAGGAGATTCTTCTTTTTTACATTTTAAACAAAGCCTTCTGACCAGTCTTTGTGAGATTATGGTTCTTAAACTAGACGCGAGAAGAAACGACTCTATGCCCATATCTCTTAATCTAGTTATAGCAGCCACAGCACTGTTAGTATGGACCGTAGATAATACAAGATGGCCTGTAAGACTTGCCTGAATGCCAATCTGAGCTGTTTCAACATCTCTCATCTCACCAACCATGACAACATCAGGATCTTGACGAAGTATAGCTCTTAAACCTTTTGCAAAGGTATATCCTGTTTTTGTGTTTACCTGTGTCTGACCAATCCCAGTTAGAGTATATTCAATAGGATCTTCGACAGTAAGAATATTTTGAGAAGAGTCGCTGAGATACCTCAGACCTGAATATAATGTAGTTGTTTTACCTGAGCCTGTTGGTCCTGTAAATAAAATTATACCTTCAGGATTTTTTAAAGACGATTTATAGTTTTTTAGGATTGCTGAAGGTAACCCAAGATCATCTATATTAATTTGAGAAGCTTGCTTATCTAAAAGTCGCAAAACTATTCTTTCACCATAAGATGATGGCAATGTAGAAACTCTAACATCAATATTTTTATCTCCAAGCGATAAAGACACCCTTCCATCTTGTGGTAGCCTTCTTTCCGAGATATCGAGGCCTGAAATTATCTTTATTCTTGATATTAGAACAGAACTAATTTTACTATCTTGCTTCAAGATTTCTTTTAAAATTCCATCAACTCTAAATCTTACAATAAGACTTTCTTCATATGGTTCAAAATGAATATCGGATGCTCTATTTTTTACCGCCTGGCTAATTATTCCATTTATTAACTTTATTATTGGAGTGTCGTTGCTTCCACTTAATAAATCTTCTGTAGCAGAAATACTTCCAGCAAAACTTTGTAAATCAAATTCATCTGTAAGTTCTTCAGATAATGCAGTTGAATCATTATTGATAGAAAAGCTACTTGTTAGTAAATCATTAAAATAATCAGACTTGCATAGTGAAAATGAAAAATTAGATTTAAGAAATCTTTGTATTTCATGATAAATGTTGTCACTTAAACTGTTTGGCGATATTACTGAAAATGAATCCCCTTCATTGAATGCTAAAACATCATTTTCTTTTACAAAATCATATGGAAGTATGTTGGTGAGATGTTCTTGATCCTTATAATTATTCATTATTAAGATTAGTTTTTAGGCTGCGTAAGGTCAATAAGTTGTGATGATTCTCCAGTAAGTACTTGCCTAGCTTTAATATAATTATATTTATCATTAGATAATTGGTTTGATATATCAGAGTCAAGAATAATAGTGGGTCTTAAAAAAACCATTAAGTTTTTTTGAACTACGGTAGATGAAGAGGACTGAAATAACTTACCAAGCAATGGTATTGAACCTAAAATTGGTACCTTTGAAACTGTTTCTTGTGTATCTTCATCAATTAAACCACCAAGAACTATAATCTGACCATTATCAACAAGCACAGTTGTCTCTATAACTCTCTTATTCGTAATTAAATCTATGCCACTTGTGATGACACCAGCAACTCCTGATACTTCTTGCTTAATATTTAGAATTACTGAGCTGCCTTCATTTATTTGTGGTGTAACTTCTAGTTTAATACCAACCTCTTGTCTTGATGTAGTTCTAAATGGATTAGCATTACTGGTCCCCAGGCTTTCGCCTGTTGTAATTGGTATTTCCTGACCAATAACTAGATTTGCAGTTTCATTGTCCATTGCCAAAATTGACGGAGTTGATAAGATATTTGAATTAGTATCTTGAGCAATAGCATTGATTATTCCTATAAATTTATCACCGCCATCAGAAAGATCGCCAAACCCAGTGACTAGTCCTTGTGTATTTAGAAGAGAAGATAAAGCCGAGGTATTCAAATTTACATCCTGATCATTGCTAGCTGCACCCACAATTGATAGCAGATCGGGTCCAGCTCCACCAAACCTTGTGATTCCTATAGGAATACTATCGCTGTCAGTGCCATTATAAAAAGTTTCAACACCTAGATTTCTTGCGGCTGTCTCAGACAGCTCAACTATGATAGCTTCAACAAGAACCTGGGCTCTTCTAATATCTAATTTCGAAATAATATTTTTTATCGTGCCAAGATTAGTTTCATCAGATGAAATTATTAAAGAATTAGTTTTTTCGTGATGTGTAATAACAGTTTTTTTGCCATCCGCATCGGCAATAAAACTACCTGATACAGAACTAAGTATTGCAGAAATATCTGTAGCCTTTGCATATTTTAAATAAATAACATCCACTGAATCATCAGAAGTCACATCAGCATCAAGTGACTTCAGGGTGAAGTTGATATTATTTGTAACAAAATCATTTGCAGATATTATGACTGAATTAGTTGGGCTAAAAGGGATTGCAATAAACTTACTTATTGTTGGATTATTTTGTGCTTTCAACTTATCTAAAATTCTTACAGCCTCTATAGGTGATAAATTATCAAGCTTGGTTATTGATATTTTTGCAGTATTATTTTTATCAAGATCTAAAATAAGTCTTTTAACCCTCTCTACGTTGCTACCTCTATCTACCAAAAGAATGGAATTAATTGATGAGATGCTAGATAGATGAGCCTGCCTGCCAGTAATAGGTTTTATCATAGGGAGAATCTCATCAGCAGACCTATTAATGAGTGGCATCACAAATGTTTCAAAGTCACCTGAGGTTTTTGTTGGAATGCTTAAGTCTCTTGTGGCCTCATTTTCAGGAATAATTCTAACAAAACCATTGTCTGAAATAATGCTGAAACCATTTACCTGGAGTGTTCTAAGATACACATTCCAAACTTGATCCCTATCTAGCTCTGCATTGGAATAAATAGTAATCTTACCCTTCACTCTCGGATCTAGGATTATAGTTTTTTTTGAAAACTGTGCTATGTCTTGAGTTACTTTTTTGATATCGACATCCTCATAATTTAATATGAAAGAATCATCTGCAAAAAGCTGTGATGAGGAGACAAAAATGCAAAGTATTAATATTTGCTTTAAATTTAAATTCATTTTATTTACCCACTAAATTTTCAATTTTATATAACTTGTTACCATCTTTAAAAATTACTTCATTTTGATTAACTTCTATTAACTCAAAAACACCCTCTAGCTTCTGGCCAATAGATACAACAAATTCCTTATTAGATTTTTTTACAATCACAGAAGCATCTGACCCGCCAGAACGGTAACCAATAAGTTTATATTGAAAGGATATATTTGATTGTGTACTTGCAACATTATTAGCCACATCAATTTCAGAATTTCTGGAAGGGCTAACGTCAACAGCACTAACTATTTCAAAATTTTTAATCTTTAGGTTAGTCTTGAATTGAGTAACAAAAAATATAAATAATAGCACCGATGGTATAACGGTTACTAAAATTAGAATTTTTTTTATGAGCTTGAAATTAAACATACTAAATATGTTTTAAGTGTAGCTTATTTTAGAAACCTAAATAAATATTTACGAGATAATTTAAAACAAATGCTATTTGTTTAATTAGTAAGATAATATTTTGTAAAAATAGTAACTTAGATGAAGTAAGTTAAAACTCTTATCTAAGACCAGATATCTTTACAACCTTATTAAGTCTTCCTGCTTTCATAAAAGTATGAAATTTTTTCCATATTGTCTTAACCATCAAAACACTCCAGTATGTGTATTTCATTAATGTAACACTTATGTGACATTTGTGTGACAGAATAATATAATTTATAGAAAAAGTAAAGTTACTACTTTCCTGCTGGAAGTGTAAACCAAAAAGTAGAGCCTTCAGGTGACCCTGACGAAACCCCAACCTCTCCGTTGAGACTATTAACTAGATTTTTTACAATAGCTAGGCCTAGGCCACTTCCTTTATTATGTGAGGCTCTTGCTGATGCAGCTCTATAAAATCTATCAAAGATATGTCCTTTATCAACTTCTGAAATTCCAATACCATTATCAGATACCATAACCCTAACATTATTATCATCTTGCTTGGTAGAGATCTCAATGAAAGATTTTTCAGGAGAGTACTTGAAGGCGTTATCAATCAGATTAGTTAAAATTCTTTCAAGTGCCTGAACATCAGCTTTAATTTTTGTTTTATGTGCTGGCTTGTATGTAAGATTAATGCCCTTCTTTTTTGTGAGGCTTTCCATGGATAAAATAAAAGGTTCGATAAAACTATCAAGATCGATCGGAACAATATTAAGTTTCAAGTCACCATATTCAATTCTTGATAAATCTATTAAATCGGAAACCATTAACGACAATCTTTCAGAGTTATGTAAGATGGCTTTAGCAAATACCTTTGCATCCTTTTTATTGTCTAATGCGCCATCAAGTAGAGTTTCTGAATTAGCCCTAATAACACTCACAGGGGTTCTTAATTCATGAGATAAGTTCGATATAAAATCTCTTCTCATTGAGTTAAGCTGACGAAGTTGAGTTATATCATGAACAACTAAAATAAATTCTCCAGTGGTCTTAGATTGATTCATTGAACCAAGAACCCATTGAGTATTTTTGTTATCTATTTCAATTTCAAATTCAATATCTGCACTTTTTTTATTTTTTACTCTCTTAAAAAGATAATTAAGAGCTGGAATATCTAATTTTTTTATATTTGTATTTGATAAATCGTCTATATGCAAAATAATTGATGCTTGCTCATTAGTAAAAACAACGTCACCTTTTTTATTAGTTACAATAATACCTTCTCCGAGATCATCTAAAACTAAACCAAATTGATCTCTTTGTTTAGCAATCATTTTTATTTGATTTTTTAGATCTTCAGATATTTGAGATATTGATCGGGCAACAGTGCCAAATTCATCAACTCTTTGAGTTGGTAATGCTTTCAAATTATCATTTTTAAGAACACCTTTGGAGATACTATTAGCCGCTTCAGCTAAATCCTGAATATTTGAATATAGGAAATTGGCAGCAACACCACTTGCGATAATTGATACAATAAATACAACTGCAAATAGCAAAATAACAGATAGACCTAGTGTATCTGTAACTTTGTCCAAATAATTTAAAGGTACTGCAACTCTAATTATATTAGGGTTGATTTCTTGGTTATCTTTAATTGCAAAATATAAAAGATCTTGATTAAGGGTATTGCTGTACCTAGATGACCAACCATAACCATTTTTTAAGGCATCAATAAATTCCTCTCTTGAAGCATGATTATCAAGAGATGATATTTGCTCTATTTCTAGCTGCGAATCACCAATTACGTCACCATTATTAGTTATAAATGTTACTCTTGAGTTTGAAGCTTTGCCTAATTCATTAGCTGCATTATCTGCATCATTTATATTAGAAAATTTATTGAGATTATCAACTGAGGCAACAAGAAGGTTAGCTTGTTTTTCTAGTTCATCAACTATTTGAAGTTTAAAAGTTCTAGTTAGATCTCTTTCAGCAACCACATATGTAATTGCAATGCTTACTGTTAATAACAGGAAAACAATTAAAAATATCCGGGATCTAATTCCCATATATTTTACTCAGGCGTTCTAGAGAATTTATAACCAACTCCTCTGATCGTTTGCACATATTTTCCCATTGATCCGAGTTTTTCTCGAAGCCTTTTTATGTGCGTATCAACAGTTCTTGTTGTTACATCTGAGCTATAACCCCATACATCTGAAAGAAGTTGGTCTCTTGATTGAACTCTCCCCCTTCTGTCAATAAGTTGTTTTAATAATCTAAACTCCAAGGCAGTCAATACTACTTGCTCTTTATTAACAAAAACCTCATGAGAGTCTACATCAATAACAAGATCTCCAAATTGACGTTCTATTTCTACTGTTTCATGAGTTTCTTTATTACCTCTTTTTAAGATGGCCTTAATTCTTAGAATTAACTCTCGAACACTAAAAGGTTTAGTTACATAATCATCTGCACCCAGCTCAAAACCAACCACTTTGTCTACCTCGTCATCTTTTGCCGTCAATATAACAATAGGAATATTTGATAAGGTTTTATTAGATTTGATTTCTCTACATAAATCTAAACCAGAGCCATCTGGAAGCATAAGATCTAAAACTAGTAATGCAAATGAATCATTAAGAATTGATCTACCCTCTCCAATTGATGCTGCGGTATAGATTTCGAAACCTTCTCTTGCAAGATTGTATTCAATTGTCTTTCGAATATCAGGCTCATCTTCAATAATTAGAATTTTTTTAGACATAGTAATATTTAATAATCACAGCAATATTTATACTCTTTTTGCAGAATATTTAAAGAGTTTTTTCAAATTTGCTTGAAAATTCTTTTCTAAGCAGGGGCTTATCAAATTTTCCAGAAGCCAGTCGCGGTAATATAGAATCAGAAAAATATATTTGTAGCGGTATTTTAAAGGCAGCTAATTTATCTGCCAAAAATAACTTTAGATCTTCTGATGTCATGACTTTATTATCTCTTAATACAATTGAAGCACATAAAATCTCACCCAGCCTTTCGTCAGGTATCCCAAATACACATGCTTCAAGAATATCTGAGTGTTCGTATATTGCTCCTTCAACTTCAGGGCATGCAATGTTCTCACCCCCTCTTATAACCATATCTTTAACTCTGTCTATAATATATAAAAATGGTCCGTCAAATTTACCCAAGTCGCCTGTCTTGAACCAACCATCATCATTTATACATTCCTTAGTAGCTTCTGGATTCTTCCAATAACAAACCATATTTGCCATAGATTTAATGGCTATTTCACCCAAGCCACCTTCCTCAACGTCATTCCATTCGTCATCAATAATTCTTATCTCTGTGACAGGAGGAACTACCCTACCAGCTGATGATGGGTTGTTAATATACTCATCTCCATTTCCTAGAGTCCCGCACGCATTAGTTTCAGATAAGCCATAGCCAATACCTGGCCTGCCTTCGAACTCCTCATCAAGCAACTTAACATGCTCTGCCGGCCTTGGACCACCTCCCCCGCCAAGAGTTTTTAAGCTTGATAAATCATAATTTAGCCTATCTGGATGGTTGAGTAATTCCCAAGTTTGAGTTGGAACACCTGTTATATCTGATATTTTTTCATCTTCTATTAACTTAAGTGCATGGCCAGCATCCCATTTCCTCATCATTACTATTTTTCTACCAGCCAATATAGACATTAATAGCCCAGCGTGGCTTCCAGTAACATGAAAAAGAGGCACACAATGAAGAATAGCAAGATCAGGACCCACAACAGGAGTGGCATCTGGATCATTCATTTTTGCAACCTCTCCAGTAACAGCAGAATAGCAGCCCCAGCTAAACATAGTTGCTATTACACCTTTCTGTGATGAAAGTACCCCTTTTGGTCTACCTGTTGAGCCAGAGGTGTAATAAATAGTTGCGTTATCATTTCTTTCAATATTTATTTCTGGGAAACTAGAATCATGACCATTGATAAAGTCATTAAATAATATAAAGGAATCATCTGGTGCATATGTTGTAGAGATTTTTTTAACTTTTGGTAAAGATTCAAGGCCTTTTAATCGTCTTTCATCGGCGATTAATAATTTAGCATCAGAATGTTCAAGTCCATATATAACTTCAGAGGGCACCCACCAGGAATTTAATGGGACACAAACAGCGCCAATTCCCAGAATACCAAGGTAAGAAAAAACATATTCAGGATTATTTTGCATACAAATTGCAACTCTATCTCCTTTTTCAATTCCAGCATCAATTAATGCATTACCTAACTGAGCACTTTTTTCAAAAACTTCTTTATATGTAAATCTTTCGCCTTCATATACAAGCCAGTCTTTATCACCATGAGCAAGCCCAAAATCTAAAAAACCTCTTAGGCTATCAGGAAAATGAACATACTCTTTAAATGTTACTCCTTGGTCGTTTATTACATCTTTAGTTTCAAAAAGTTGGCCTGGAGCAGTTTGAGATTTAAGAACCTCATTATAGATATCATTCATATTCATGTTTTTGTATATTTATTTAAAGTTATTTATTTTACTATCAGAAAAGTTATTATAGCCACTCAATTTATAAAAAATAAACTTAATTATGCTTAATTCTAACGATCTTCATTTTGCAAATATTTGGGAACATGTTTCAGATATTATTCCTAATCGTATAGCAATAGTTTGCGGTGAAAATAAGAAGACATGGAGAGAGTACGAACAAGACTCAGCAAAGTTAGCATCTTTTTTATATTCACAAGGTATTAAGGAAGACTCAAAAGTTGGTCTATATCTTCATAATAGCAATGAGTACCTCGAAGCACAGTTTGCAACTTTCAAAGTTATGGGAGTGCCAATAAATGTTAACTACAGATATAAATCTGCAGAATTAATTTATCTTCTTGATAACTCAGACGCCGAAGCAGTTTTTTTTCAATCATGCTATGCAGATCAAGTTGAAGAAATTGTAAAAGAACTTCCAAATATTAAAACGTGGATTCAGGTTGGTAATGATTCTATTAAAGATCTCCCATTTGCTATTAAATATAACGACATACTTAATCAACATCAGCAGATGGAAAGAATCATAAGAAGTGAAGATAATACTTATATGATTTATACAGGTGGAACCACAGGCATGCCTAAAGGTGTTATGTATACTCATGGAGGTTTTGCAACTTCTATGTTTGGAACATTAAAACAGCAAGGGTATGAAGTTCCTGATGTTAGAAATAGAGACAATCTATTAAAACTAGAGCCAATACTAAAGAAAATGGATAAAAATAATTTATTGAATAGCTGCCTTATAGCCTGCCCTTTAATGCATGGAACAGGAATGTTTTTAGGTGGTTTTCTTACTCATGTCCTTGGAGGCACAATCATTACCGTCCCTAGTCTTGGACTTGATCCAGAATTACTCCTTAATCAAGTGAAAACCTCAAAAGCAAAAACAATGGTTATAGTTGGTGATGCATTTGCAAAACCAATTCTTGCTGAACTTGATAAAGCAAAAGAGCATAATAAACCCTATGACATTTCAAGCTTACAAACACTAATCTCAAGTGGTGTCATTTGGAGTGCAAAGGTAAAAGAAGGTCTTCTTAAACATCATGATATGAATTTATTTGATTCAATGGGCTCGAGTGAGGGTGGCATGGGTTCATCAATGTCTTCAAGAAATAAGCCTGCGCAAACAGCAAAATTTAAAATGAATAGCAACGTTATAGTTTTAAGCGATGAAAATAAGCTTGTTGAACCTGGATCAGGTATAAGAGGAAAAATTGGAACAAGTGGATTAGTTCCTATAGGTTATTACAAAGATCCAGAAAAATCTGCATCAACATTTAAAGATTTTGATGGAATCAGGTACAGCTTTCCTGGAGACTATGCCATGGTCGAATCTGATGGCAGCATCACTCTTCTTGGAAGAGGTAGCAATTGTATAAACTCTGCAGGTGAAAAAATTTACCCAGAAGAGGTTGAAGAAGCAATAAAGCTTGATTCGAATATATATGATTGCTTGGTGGTAGGCATAGATGATGAAAGATTTGGTCAGAAGGTTGTCGCTGTTGCATCATTTGAAAAAAATAAAGAAATACTTTTTGATGAATTAATAAAAAACACTAGGAATCATTTATCAGGGTATAAACTCCCAAAAATGATAAAGTTTGTTGATGAGGTAAAAAGAGCTCCTAATGGTAAAGCAGATTATAAATGGGCCCTAGAAATAGCAAAGAGTTAAAACATGATAAATTTAAATAAAATATATTCTATTATTCTAGCAACATTATTTTGCTCAACTTTATCAACTCAATCATTTACTGCAATAGGAACAGTAAACCCTGCTAAATACATCCCAGAACAAAAAATAATTGCGTTTGGTTCCAATGGAATGGTAACTACCCAACACTATCTTGCAACAAAAGTGGGTGAAGATATTTTAAATCAGGGTGGTAATGCATATGACGCTGCTATTGCTATAAGCTTCACTTTAGCAGTAGTACTTCCAAGGGCTGGAAATATAGGCGGCGGCGGGTTTATGGTCCTTCATGACATTAAATCAAAAAAGAATTATGCAATTGATTACAGAGAAAAAGCGCCGTTACTATCAACCACAGACATGTATTTAGATGAAAATGGTACCGTGATTCCAAATAAATCAACTTTAGGATATTTATCAAGCGGAGTTCCTGGAACAGTTGCAGGCATGTGGGCTGTTCATCAAAAATTTGGATCAATGGAGTGGGAGAAGTTATTAAGGCCTGCAATAAAATTAGCATCAGATGGTTTTAAAATTTCACCCTATATGTCAGATATGCTAATTAAATATAATGCAAAACTTTCTGTTTTTGAGGAAACAAAAAATATATTTCAGAAACAGTATCCAATATTTAATGGTGAGTTATTTGTTCAGGTTGATTTAGCTAAAACTCTATCTGTCATTGCAGATAACGGACGTGACGGTTTTTATAAAGGATCTATTGCTAAAAAAATTGCAGATGACATGAGTAAGAATGGTGGAATAATCTCCATCAAAGACCTAGAGGAATATGAACCTAAGTGGAGGGACCCTTTAGTATCTGAGTATAGAAATACAAAAATTGTGACAATGCCTCCTCCATCCTCCGGCGGAGTTCACATAATACAAATGCTCAACATTCTTGAAAACTTTGATCTAAATTCTTTAGGTCATAACTCAAAAGAATATATTAATGTTCTAGGTGAAGTTATGAAGTACGCATATGCAGATAGATCAAAATATCTAGGTGACCCTGACTATTTCAACGTTCCGATAAAAAATCTTTCAAGCAAAGCCTATGCTAATAATATCTTTAATAAAATAGAAATTGGCAAAGTTATGCCATCAACTAAAATCAAACCAGGCAACTACTTAGATACAGAAAGTAATGAAACCACACATTTCTCAGTTGTAGATAGTAGTGGGAATATTGTCTCATCAACTTATACATTAAATTCAAGTTTTGGATCGGGAGTTGTTATCAAGGGAACTGGGATCTTGATGAATAATGAGATGGATGACTTCTCAGTATCTCCAGGAGTTCCAAACCAATATGGACTCCTTGGAGCAAAAGCAAATGAGATTATTCCAAATAAAAGACCTTTAAGCTCAATGACTCCAACAATAGGTTTTAAAGATGGTGATTTTTACTTTACAACTGGATCACCAGGTGGCGCAAAAATTATTTCAGCAGTTCTTCAATCAATTTTAAATATGGTAGATTTTGACATGAGTGTGGAAGATGCAATTAAAGTAAGAAGAGTCCATCATCAATGGCAACCCGACTTACTTCAAATAGAATTTAATATTGAAGAGAATTCTAAAAATTGGTTGCTGGATGCGGGTTACAATATAAAAATAATTGAACCTCAAACTAATTTACAATTAATTATGAAAAAAAATGGGTCTTACTATGGATATGGTGATTTTAGAAGACCGGATAGTTATGCCTCAGGAGATATTAAATGATTGATAAATTACTTGTTATAGGTGCCTATGCTATTCCAGCAATTCTATTATTATTATTTTGTACTTGTATTGGAGTAGAATATCTGTTGTTGTTTTTATTTTGGTAGCATACTTTGCTTTCAGCGCAACCCAAAAGGCTGAGCAAAACCAGGTTTGGGTGGGGATGTCGAAAGAAACGGCACACCAGTTGGGTACACCCATTTCGTCGTTAATGGCCTGGACCGAGCTTTTAAAACTTAAAGATGTTGACCCTGAATTGATCAAAGTCATCGGCAAGCTCAAATTTCGAACCAGCTATGCCCAGAATGTATTGCAACATTCTGTTGAAGTTGCTTTTTTATCAGGTGCCATTGCTGCAGAACTGGGGCTTGATATTAAACTGG
>ERZ767285.594-NODE-594-length-11959-cov-3.206868_pt1 | contig 11959 bp, 13 predicted proteins | sample MGYA00374953_ERZ767285 | MGnify/ENA primary metagenome ERZ767285 (study PRJEB28947, sample SAMN06267186) | marine metagenome | isolation source: Columbia River Estuary | place: USA:Columbia River Estuary, USA | collected 2013-07-23 ...
AGGCCCCCTGCCTGGTGGTGGAGGTGGTGTCCGAGGCCACCGAGGCCATAGACCGAAGGGAGAAGCTCTGGCGCTACCGGGAGATCCCGAGCCTACAGGCTTACCTCCTGGTGGACTCCCGGGAGAGGCGGGTGGAGGGCTACTTCCGCCAGGGGGAGGGCTGGCTCTACCGCCTGTGGGAGGGGGAAGGGGAGGTGGAGGTGGCTTGCCTCGAGGCTCGCTTTTCCGTTTCTGCCCTCTACGAGGGGGTAGCCTTCTAGAGGCCCTGGTACACCTCGGCGAGGTCCAGGTGCCCCCCTAGGCAGGGGAGGGGAAGCGTGCCTACCTCTGCCTCCCGGTACACCCAGCCCTCTCCTTCTCGGTAGTAGCCGAAGGCCCGGGGGGTGCGGGAGTCCAGGAGGAGGTAGGCTTGGAGGGTGGGCAGACCCAGGTACTTGCAGAGCTTTTCCCTCCGGTCCGTGGCCTCCGTGGAGTGCGAGAGCACCTCTATCACCAGGCAAGCCTTTTCCTTGTAGTATTCCCCGAGGTCTTCTTCGCAACATGAGGTCCGGGTAGTAGACCGTGGCCGCGTCCACCTTGAGCCGCATGTCGCTGGCATAGAGGCGGCAGCCCCGCTTCCGGGCCAGGGGGCCAAGGGCCAGGACCAGGTTCACCACCACCCGGTTGTGCCGGTCGCCCGTCCCGGCCATGGCGTGGGGGAAGCCTTCCACCAGCTCGTGCTTCACCGGGGCTTCCCGCTCCAAGGCGAGGTACTCTTCCAAGGTCAGGGGCCGCACCTGTTTGGCCGCGCCCATGGCTAGAGTGTAGGGCAGGCCGGAAAGCCTACGCCGCCTCATGGCGGGACGGCCACCCCCGCGCCGCCCGAGGGCTTAGCGGAGAAAGGTGAGGACGGCCAGGGCCGCCGCCAGGGCGGTGAAGTAGAGCATGAGCTTGTTGAAGGCGGTGTTGATCTCCGCCTTCACCTCCTGGCGGAGGCCCGCCATCTCCTGCCGCAGGCTTTGGATTTCCCCGCGCAGCTCGGTGGTCTCCGCCTTCACCTCCTGCCGAAGGCTCTGGATTTCCCCCTTAAGTTCCTGGCGGAGGCCGTTGAACTTTTCCTCCACCTCCCGGCGCAGGCCCCCGATCTCTTCCTTTACTTCCTGCCGCAGGCCAACGAGCTTTTCCTCCACCTCTTGGCGGAAGCTTGCCATTTCCTGGCGGAGGCCCGCCATCTCCTGCCGCAGGCCCCCGATCTCTGCCTTCACTTCCTGGCGGAGGCCGTTGAACTTTTCCTCCACCTCCCGGCGCAGGGCCCCGATCTCCGCCTTGACCTCCTGGCGTAGGAGGTCCACGCGCCCCTCCAGGGAGGTGACCTGGCCCGGGAGGGTGGCCATGACCCCCTCCACGATCCCCTCCAGCTTGTAGAGGCGCTCCTCCGTGGTCATTGCCCTCAAGGTAGCACAGGTTGGGGGCGGGGGGTGGGGAAGGGCGGCGCCCTATCCAGGCCCGGAAGGGCCAGGTTCAGCGCCGCCCGGTCGCCCGCTGTGGCCATGGCGTGGGGGAAGCCTTCCACCAGCTCGTGCTTCACCGGGGCTTCCTGCTCCAGTGGGTAGACTCTCCCCCGTCCAACCCATGGCTTACGGAAGACTTGTAAGCGTTCCGTCTGAGCTCTTGTAAACCACTTTTTTTAGCGCGGCCCCGTCTAGTGAAGCCTCTATAACGTAGTCCAGGGCATTGAGATAGGTGATGGTGCACGCCGTTACAGTCTTGGGGCGCTGGCCAAAGCCACTCAGGCAATCGGTAAGATGGGTGGGGAGGGCTCCCGTGGAGGGGTCCCGCTGGGCTTCCAGGGCTAGGGCCACGTTCCGGACGTAGCTTTGCCCGGCCGCGAGGTTAGCCTTTTTACGGGCTGTAGCCGTAGGGAAATAGGAGAGAGTCAGGAAGAGGCCCAGCAAGACCATCACAATAAGGAGCTCCATCAAGGTGAAGCCTGCGCGCGTCTTCATCATCCGTATTGAGAAAAAGGGTCGGGAACACCCGACCCTTTAACTAACTTAGGCTGCCTCGTTACTGGAAGCTAAACTGCCCGGTGGAGCTGTCAAACGAGACAGAACCGTACCGGGCCCCGGTCAATTGGGCGGTAACCGTGAAGTTGACGCCGTCGTTGTTAGCTGTAACGTTGCATTGCGTGACCGAGGCAGGGGGGTTTGCGACGAATTGGTCACAGGCCTGAGGAAGCTGGGGCAACGCTCCAGTGGTGGGATCCCTTTCGGCCTCCACCGCCGTAGCCACGTTGCGCACGTAGGCCTGGGCGGCCGTGGTGTTGGCGTTCCTCCGAGCGTTGAGAAGGTTCGGAATGAGAACCGCAGCCAGGATGGCGATGATGGCGATGACGATCAGGAGCTCAATCAGGGTGAAGCCTTTCGCGTTCCGCATACCTCTCTATCCTCCTAAGGTTTCCCGCGCCTTCATGTATCGCGCGGCCATGAGTGCCTAGAGCCGACTTACCTGTTTTTCGCTTCACCTTACCTGCCTTCCCGTGCCTTTCTTACCCCTTTCTCACCTCCTTCCGAGGGTCATTCTTTCCCTTTGCCCCCTTGCTGTCAACTCCCCCTTTTGGGGGAGTCAACTTCAGGATGGGGGAGGGGTGTGAAAACGGTGTGAAAGCCGGACCCACCCCGCCGCCTGGAGCGGGCTTGGGCTAAGGATTACCTCCGGCTCAGGACCACGGGCCGGGGCCGGGTGCCAGTCTCTGTGTTGGGCAGGTCGCTGTTGAGGGCGTTGGAGTTTTGGATGTAGAACTGGCCCCCGCCGTTTCGGATGGTGCCCCCGAGGCTCACCGCCCCGCCGATAAAGGCCCCGGTGCCGTTGAAGGTGATGGTCCCTCCCGCCCACAGGAAGGCGTGGGTGTCCGCCCGGCCGTTGAAGGTGATGTCCCCCTCGCTCACCACCAGGAGGGCGCGGTTATTCAGCAGGTCGGCCCGGCCGGTGAAGGTAAGGGACTGCCGGGAGGCGAGGGTAGAGTCGCCCCGGAAGGTGGCGCCGTTGTTCAGGTTGAGGGTTCCCCCTGTGTAGAAGCGGCTGTCCGTGGTCTGGAGGTCCCCGAGGTTGATGCCCGACCCGGCGGCCACGCTCACCCCGTTGAGGGTGACAGTCCCGTTGACCTGGAAGGTGCCGCCCACGTAGAAGGTAACGTTGCCCAAAGAAGTGCCACCTGGAAGAGTAACGTTATTCTGAACGCACACCCTGAGCCCACTCCCGTTCAGGGCGTTGAGCACTAGGGGAAGGAGCTGGTTGACGTCCTGAGGGAAGCTCCCGGAGATGCCCCTACTCAGGAGGAACTGCGTGAGCTCGCCAGCGTTTCCTGGGTCTAGGCTGGTGAAGCGGACGTCGCAGAGGCGATTCGTGGTGGCGTCGGTGTAGGGGCTGCTGGCCCTGACCCCAAGGCGGTCCTTGCTGATCGCGTCCACGTCGGGCTTGCGAATGCGGGTGGCCTGGTCCCATCGCACTTGCCTACCTGTGACGGCGTCCAGGCACGTGAGGTTGGGGTCGGAGGGGGTCTGATACACCGGGCAGACCTTATACTTGGGCGCGGAACCATCGCAGACCACCTTGTTGTTCCCGCTCGCGTTGCACTGGGTGTCCGTGACCCCTTGCCCTCCCGTGATGGGCGGTGGGTTGACCTGGTTAAGGTTTTTGCAGTTTTGACCTGAGCTGTCGCAAACCCCGATTTGGCCCGAGAGGTTGGCGTAGCCTTGGTCGGCGTGGAGCCGGCTTCCCCACAGGTCCACCCCCCCGTTGATGGTGATGCGCCCGCCGCTGATCCATCCCTGGCCAAACAGGGGGTTTTGCGCCTGGGCGGGAACGGGCTGGAGGCGCACCACGGCCACGGCGGTGTGCCGGGCGAGGCCCATCTGCCCCTGGCTTTCTATCCGGATCTCATCTCCCTGGGGGTTCTGGGGGGTGAGGGTGACCTGGTAGCCTTGGCCGGAGAGGGTTTTGGGGGCGCTTAAGGCCGTCTTGCCGTCAAGGTAAGCCAGGGCGTGGTCCACGCCCGCCTCCGCCCGCTGGCGGGCCTGGGCCCGGTTCAGGAGGTCGCTCCCGGTCTTAAGGTTGCCTAGGGCGCTTTGCACCATGGCCAGGGAGAGCATGAGGATCACCGTCATCCCGATGAGGGCCACCACCACTGCTATGCCTTTCCGGTTCATCCCGTTCCTCCCTTCAGCGGGCCAGGTTGGGGGTCTGGACGATCCAGAGCTTCTCGGCCCGCAAACGTCCGTCGTTTGGCGCACCGGGAAGTTCCAGAAGGCTGGAGGTAAGCCCAGGGGGGTAGCTCAGGGTGCTCCCCGGGGTGAAGGCCGGGGCCCCGCCCCGCACGGGGACGGAGGCCAGGAGGTAAAGAGCCAAGGCGCTTACCTTGGGGCTTGCGCCTTCTGGCCTTAGGTTCACGGCCTGTGCCTGGCGCTTCCAGGTGCCCCCTTCCAGGTAGGCCACCCGGAAGGCCTCTACCTGCACCTCGTCCCCTCCAAGAACGGGGTTATTGGGTAAAGGCGCGCAACCCTCACCCTTGCAAGCGCCCCAGCGAAGAGCCCCCTGGTTCACCTCGTAGCCCGTGCCCCTTACCTCCCCCATGCTTTCCCCACAGATCTCCTCCATACCCGCTTCGCACAGGAACCACCCCTGGACCCCGTCTCCCTGAGAGCTAGGGCTTAGCACTAGGGCCTGGCCCGTGAGGCGGTAGCCCACCGTGTAGAGCTCCCGGGCGAGGACGGTGGCGGTGAGGCTCAGCTCGTCGGCGAGCCGCCCCCTCGCCCTTTCCCGCTCCCTTAGGGTGGCGCTGGAGTTTTCCAGGGCCAGCACCACCAGCAAGAGGCTCCCCATGAGGACGGAGGCCAGCAAGAGCTCTAGGAGCGAAAACCCGTGCCTTCTCATGGCCGATACACCACCGTTTCCAGCCGCTTTTCTTCCACCCTCAGGACCACCTGGAAGGCCCGCACGTCCCCCGCGGTGGGGCAGGCGAGGCCGCCGTCTTGGGCTACGTTGCAGGGGATAGCGGTGCAGGTGCCCTGTTTTCCCCCGAGGGCTAGGGCGCCGTTGCAAAGGGCGGGGATGCCCTGGGGGTCCTGCCTAAGCCTTTCCATAAAGTTTTCCATCTCCCGGACCACGGTCTGGAGCTCCCGACCCTGCTGGCCCGCGCGTAGGCTTGCCACCTGCAGGGAGGTGAAGGCCAGCACCACCACGGCGAGGAGCCCCAAAGCCAAAATTACCTCCAGTAAGGTGAGACCTTTACGGGCACCCATCCCCACTCACCTCCCGCACCCTTCCTCCCATGGCTACGCACAGGGTGAGGGTCCGCCCGCCCAGGCGCAGGGCCAGGCGCGCTCCCGTGTTGGGCCTCCCCAGGGCGTTGAAGCGAAGGCCGGGGGAGAAGCCGCTCCTTAGGTCCAGGGCCGCGCCGTACCCTCCCGGGTCAAACCGGCGCAGGACAGCTTCCCTCGCATCGCACGCCCGGTTTCGGTTTTCGTCCACGCAGCTTAGGAGCCCCCGGCCCTCCGGGACCACCGCCACCCCCGTTCCCCTGCGGATGGCCTCGGTGCGGGCGGCGAGGAGGAAAGTCTTGAGCTCGGCCCCCGCCGCCCGGAGGCGGTAAGCGGTGCTGTAGTTGGTGTAAGCAAGGCTGCCCAGGATGCCCAGGACGGCCAGGACCACGAGAAGTTCCAGCAAGCTGAGGCCGTGTCTCACCCAAGGAGCCATTTCGCTAAACCACTTTAGGAGCTCGCCCTCGGGTGCGCATCCCCCAAATGGGGGTCACTCCAGGCGGGCCCGGCCCTGCTGGGAGATGACCACCTTGCGGGTGGCGCCCCCTGAGGTGAGGACGAGCGTGGCGGTGATGGGCTTGGCCGGGATGCCCCGGGGGTCAAAGAGGAGGGGCATGTTGCCGAGGGCGCTCTTCTCCGGGTCCAGGCGCACTCGGGCCCAGTTCCCTTGGCCGAAGCGGGTCGCGCCGAACTCCTCCCCGGGGTCGTAGCGGCGGTTGGCGTTTTGGTCCACGAAGAGCAGGTAACCCCCCGCTCCTTCGGTGAACACCTGAAGGCCCACGAAGGCGTTCCGGCGGATGGCCTCGAGCCTTGCCCGGGTCACCTGGGTGGCGAGGGAGCGGGCGGCCTGGTCCAGGGCGAGGCGGTTGGGGGAAAGAAGTGGAAGGGCCAGCCCTAGGAAGACCCCCAGGATGCCCAAGACCAGCAGGAGCTCCAAAAGGGTAAGGCCCCGCCGAGTCATCTTCGGTTTAAGTCTAGCGAATGGAATCCAGAACCGGGAGGCGTGTTTGAGGTTTTTCAAGCTTCAGGCCAGGAGGTCCGAGGACGCGGCCCAAGCGTCTGGGCCCTTGTGAGCCACCCCACGGGGGAGGCCCGTCCGTTGCCGTAAACTCAGGGCCATGGTGGACGTCCTCGTGGTGGGCGCGGGTCCCGTGGGGCTTTGCGCCGCCCTTTGGGCCAAGCGGCTCGGCCTCTCCCACCTGGTCCTGGAGCGGGGCACGGTGGCGGAGACCGTCTACCGCTTTCCCCGGGACATGGTCTTCTTCTCCGAGGCCAAGAACATTGAGATCGGGGGCCATCCCTTGGTCGCCCAAGGCCCCAAGCCCACCCGCAAGGAGGCCCTCCTCTACTACCAGCGGGTGGCGGAGCGGGAGGGGCTAAGCGTCCTCACCTACACCGAGGTCCTGAGCATCCGGGGCCGGGAGGGGGCCTTCCAGGTCCTGGCCAAAGACCGCAAGGGGGAGCGGGCCTTCTCGGCCCGGTACGTGGTGGTGGCCACGGGCTACTTCGGGAACCCGAACCGCCTGGGCGTCCCGGGGGAGGACCTCCCCCACGTCCTCCACCGCTACGAGGAGGCCGCCCCCTTCTTCGGGCGGGAGGTGGCGGTGGTGGGGGGGTCCAACTCGGCGGTGGAGGCGGCCTTGGACCTCTACCGCGGCGGGGCGAGGGTCACCCTCGTCCACCGGGGAAAGTGGGTCCGGCCCTCGGTGAAGTACTGGCTCCTCCCCGACTTTGAGAACCGGGTCAAGGAGGGGAGCATCCGGGCGGTCATGGAGGCCCGGGTGGAGGCCATCACCCCGGAGGGGCTTTGGCTTTCTAGGCCCTCTGGGCGGGAGTTCCTGCCCGCCGACTTCGTGGTGGTTCTCATCGGCTACCGGGCGGAAGACCGCCTCCTTAGGGAGGCGGGGGTGGCCTACGAGGGGGAGAGGCCCTGGCTTTCCCCGGAGTGGGAGACCTCCGTTCCCGGCCTCTTCGCCGTGGGCTCCTGCGCCTACGGGCCCGACACCCGCTCCGTCTTCATTGAGAACGGCCGGGAGCACGCTAGGGCCGCCCTCACCGCCATCGCCGCCCGGGTGCGGGGCTTGACACCGAGGCCTTAGGGGGCTATCCTTAGCGGCAAGATGCGTTCCGGGCTCGCCCTATCCCTAGCCCTGGTCCTAATCGTAGGGCCAGCGGGGGGTAGGGCGTAGCGCTTTAGGGCGCATCCCATAACCCCCCGGGCCAACCGGGGGTTTCAAGTTTAAGGAGGGGTCCATGAAGGGAGCGGAGGCACTTTTAAGGGCGCTGGAGCGGGAAGGGGTGGAGGTGATCTTCGGCCACCCGGGCGGGGCGATCATGCCCACCTACGACGCCCTCTACGACAGCCCCATCCGCCACATCCTGGTGCGGCACGAGCAGGGCGGGGTCCATGCGGCCACCGCCTACGCCCGCGCCTCAGGCCGGGTGGGGGTGGTCATGGCCACCTCGGGCCCCGGGGCCCTGAACCTGGTCACGGGCCTCGCGGACGCCATGATGGACTCCACCCCGGTGGTGGCCATCACCGGGAACGTCCCCCGGGCCCTCATCGGCACCGACGCCTTCCAGGAGGCGGACGTCACCGGGGTTACCATGCCCATCACCAAGCACAACTACCTGGTCCAGGACGTGAACGAGATCCCCCGGGTGGTGAAGGAGGCCTTCCACATCGCCGCCACCGGCCGCCCCGGCCCCGTGCTCATTGACATCCCCAAGGACGTGCAGCTTGCGGAGTTCACGGGGAGCTTTGACGTGAAGCTGGACCTCCCCGGGTACAAGCCCACCCTGAAGGGGCACCCCAAGCAGATTGAGAGGGCCCTGGACGCCCTGGAGAAGGCGGAGCGCCCCGTCCTCATGGTGGGGGGTGGGGCGCAGCACGCCCACGCCGAGCTCCTCGCCTTCGCCGAGAAGACGGGGCTTCCCGTGATCACCACCCTCATGGGCCTCGGGGCCTTCCCCGGGAACCACCCCTTGTGGCTCGGGATGCCGGGGATGCACGGCACCGTGGCCGCCAACCGGGCCATCCACCACGCGGACGTGATCCTCGCCATCGGCCTCCGCTTTGACGACCGGGTCACGGGCAAGGTCTCCCGCTTCGCCCCCCACGCCCACACCATCATCCACGTGGACATAGACCCCGCCGAGATCGGCAAGGTGGTGCGCACCCACATCCCCATCGTGGGGGACTCGAGGCTCGTCCTCAAGGAGCTCCTCAAGGGGGCGAAGGCCTTGAGGCTTGCCGCCTGGTGGCGGGAGCTCGAGGAGTGGCGCACCCGCTACCCCTTGCGCTACAGGCCCAAGCCCCACCTGCAGAGCCAGGAGGTGATCCGGGCCTTCTACGAGGCCACGGGAGGACACGCCATCGTCACCACGGGGGTGGGGCAGCACCAGATGTTCGCCGCCCAGTTCTTCCCCGTGACGAGGCCGAGGAGCTTCCTCACCAGTGGGGGCCTCGGCACCATGGGGGTGGGGCTTCCCTTCGCCATCGGGGCCAAGATCGCCCGCCCTGAGGAGCTCGTCATTGACTTTGACGGGGACGGCTCCTTCCAGATGACCCTGCAGGAGCTGGCCACGGTGGTGAAGTACAAGCTGGACGTGAAGGTCGTCATCCTGAACAACGGCTACCTGGGCATGGTGCGCCAGTGGCAGGACCTCTTCCACGCCAAGCGCTACAGCGAGGTCTACCTGGCGGACTCCAACCCCGACTTCGCCCGCCTCGCCGAGGCCTACGGGATCAAGGGGGTGAGGGTGGAGCGGAAGGAGGACCTCATGAAGGGGGTGGAGGCCGTCCTGAACGCCGACGGCCCCGTGGTGGCCGAGTTCAAGGTCTACCAGGAGGAGGGGGTCTTCCCCATGATCCCCGCCGGGGGCGCGGCCGAGGACATGATCCTCGAGCCTCCCGAGGAGAAGGAGGAGGTGGGGGCGTGAGGCACGTCATCTCCGTTTTGGTGCAGGACCACCCCAGGGTCTTGAACCGCATCACGGGCCTTTTCGCAAGGCGCGGCTTCAACCTGGAAAGCCTCGCCGTGGGCACCACCCACCAGCCGGGGCTTTCCCGGATCTGCCTCGTGGTCTCCGGGGACGACCGCACCCTGGAGCAGGTGGAGAAGCAGCTTAACCGGCTCATTGAGGTGCTTAAGGTCACGGACCACACCGAGCCCCACGTGGAGCGGGAGCTCTGCCTGGTGAAGGTCCACGTGGCGGGCCTCGAGGAGCGCCTCGCCGTCAAGGACATCCAGGAGGCTTTCCGGGCGAGGGTGGTGGACGTGGCCCAGAAGAGCCTCATCCTGGAGCTCACCGGGGACACCCAGAAGGTCAACTCCTTTATTGAGGCCTTGAGACCCTACGGGATCCTCGAGGTCATGCGCACCGGCGCGGTGGCCATGAGCCGGGGAGACCGGGTCTTGAAGGTGCGGGAGAAGAAGGAGGCGGTATGAAGATCTACTACGAGCACGACGCGGACCTTGGCTTCATCCTGGGCAAGAAGGTGGCGGTCTTGGGCTTCGGCTCCCAGGGGCACGCCCACGCCCTGAACCTCAAGGACTCGGGGGTGGACGTGCGCGTGGGCCTGCGCAAAGGGTCTAGGAGCTGGGAGAAGGCGGAGGCCGCCGGGCTTAGGGTCCTCCCCGTGGCCGAGGCGGTGCGGGAGGCCGACGTCGTCATGGTCCTCCTCCCCGACGAGAAGCAGGCCCAGGTCTACCGGGAGGAGGTGGAGCCCAACCTCAAGGAGGGCGGGGCCCTGGCCTTCGCCCACGGCTTCAACGTCCACTTCGGCCAGATCAAGCCCCGCAAGGACCTGGACGTCTGGATGGTGGCCCCCAAGGGCCCGGGCCACTTGGTGCGCTCGGAGTACCAGAAGGGAAGCGGGGTCCCGGCCCTCGTGGCCGTGCACCAGGACGCCTCGGGAAGCGCCTTCCCCACCGCCCTCGCCTACGCCAAGGCCATCGGGGCGGCCCGGGCCGGGGTCATCGCCACCACCTTCAAGGACGAGACGGAGACGGACCTCTTCGGGGAGCAGGCGGTGCTTTGCGGGGGGCTCACCCGGCTCATCCGGGCGGGGTTTGAGACCCTGGTGGAGGCGGGCTACCCCCCGGAGATGGCCTACTTTGAGACCGTCCACGAGGTGAAGCTCATCGTGGACCTCATCTACGAGGCGGGGCTTAAGGGGATGCGCTACTCCATCTCCAACACCGCCGAGTACGGGGACTACACCCGGGGCGACCTCGCCGTGCCCCTGGAGGAGACCAAGCGCCGCATGCGGGAGATCCTGCGCCAGATCCAGTCCGGGGAGTTCGCCCGGGAGTGGATGCTGGAGAACCAGGTGGGAAGCCCGGTTCTGGAGGCCAACCGCAAGCGCTGGGCGGCCCACCCCATTGAGGAGGTGGGCTCGAGGCTTCGCGCCATGATGCCCTTCCTCAAGGCCAGGGTAATGGAGGAGGTAGGCTAAGGGCTTGGACGGGGCCCCTTCGGGGGCCCCTGTGCGCTTTTAGGGAGGTGAAGGAAGATGGAGAAGGAACGGCACATCCGGATCTTTGACACCACGCTCAGGGACGGGGAGCAAAGCCCAGGGGTGGCCCTCTCCCTGGACCAGAAGCTGGAGATCGCCCAGGCCCTCGCCCAGCTCAACGTGGACATCATTGAGGCGGGCTTCCCCGTATCGGGGCCCATGGAGTTTGAGGCGGTGCGCCGCATCGCCACCGAGGTCAAGGGCCCCATCATCGCCGCCCTCGCCCGCACCCACACCCTGGACATTGACCAGGCGGCCAAGGCCCTGGAGAAGGCGGAGAAGCCCAGGATCCACGTCTTCACCTCCGCCTCCAAGGTCCACCTGCAGTACATGCTGAGGAAGACGGAGGAGGAGGTCCTGGAGATGGCGGATAGAATGGTCCGCTACGCCAGGAGGTACGTGGACGACGTGGAGTTCTCCGCCCAGGACGTGATGCGGGCGGACTGGGAGTTCGTCAAGAGGCTTTACGAGGTGGCCATTGAGGCCGGGGCCACCACCATCAACATCCCCGACACCACGGGCTACGGCACGCCCCAGGAGTACGGGGCCCTGATCCGCAGGATCCGGGACGAGGTGGTGCGGGGGCGGGACGTGGTCATCTCCACCCACACCCACGACGACCTGGGCATGGCCACGGCCAACGCCCTGGCGGGCGTGGAGAACGGGGCGGGCCAGATTGAGTGCACCATCAACGGCATCGGGGAGCGGGCGGGGAACTGCGCCCTGGAGGAGGTGGTCATGGCCCTCTACGTCCGCCGGGACTGGTACAAGGCCTACACGCGGATCAACACCCGGGAGATCTACCGGGTGAGCCGCCTGGTGGAGCGCTACACCGGGATGCCCGTCCCCCCCAACAAGGCCATCGTGGGGGACAACGCCTTCGCCCACGAGTCGGGCATCCACCAGGACGGCGTGCTGAAGGAGCGCACGACCTACGAGATCATCAACCCCCGCGACGTCGGCGTGCCCGATTCAGAGATCGTCCTGTCGGCGCGGTCGGGCCGGGCCGGGCTGCGCCACCGGCTGGCCGAAGTGGACCCGGACAATGAATATGTAGTCACGGTGCGAGGCTATGGGTTTCGGTTGGATCTGGGCAAAGGTTGAATATAATTCTAACTGCTTTCTAAGCTTGTTCTCATGC
>ERZ767285.595-NODE-595-length-11946-cov-3.825343_pt1 | contig 11946 bp, 7 predicted proteins | sample MGYA00374953_ERZ767285 | MGnify/ENA primary metagenome ERZ767285 (study PRJEB28947, sample SAMN06267186) | marine metagenome | isolation source: Columbia River Estuary | place: USA:Columbia River Estuary, USA | collected 2013-07-23 ...
ATCAAGTTAGGCGGATAAATATATGGTTGCTCTGAGACTATGGATTGCCTACGGTATCGTTCACCACTACGCCAAGCTCTGCTTCTAGTACAATCGCAAAGCTCATTTTTTTAAAGGTTTCAAACACCATTAACAGGCCTGCCCGTTTATTAGGGAGCTGAACTTCTTTTGTGGTTCCTTTTTCAGCAAACGCGTCTTTTATCGATTCATTTAATTTTAAAAGAGTAAATTGTTCTTTTGCTACTCTTTTGCTGACTGCTTCAGTATCATATCCACTTTCAACAAACTTATTTAATAAATTGATTAAATGAGGTCTATAATCTGTATGAATAGATTGAAAGATTTCTTGTATTTGTTCGTGTTCGTTTATGTATTCGTTTGTCGATTCTATTGTGTTACTTTTTACGGCATCATGAAAATTGGCACTATTCCACGCTTCCAATTCACGTACAAAGTTTTTCGCACTGGCTTTAAGTTTATGTCTAAAAATGTCATGCGTCATCATGTTATCCATCTCCAAAAGCATTGAATCAATTTGACCTAATAACTTTTTTACGCTTTCGTTATGTTGCAAGTATTCAAGTTGTTTCAATTTTGCTTTATTCATAACCTCCTTATATTCTTGAGGTCTTTTTACGGCTAATTCGTTTGTAGTTAGTTTATTTTCTCCCATAATAATAAAATTTAATTTTTTATTATTGCTTAGGATTTTAGGTCTCTTGGAAATAAGGTGTAATAAGTCTTTCCTAGTTTTAAGCCTTTCCAATTGTCAATATCAAATTCAATAATAACTAAGCCACTAGTGGGAACATTATCTATATATTTATCGCCGAAGGTATTAACAAAATCTGTTAAGGCATGATTATGCCCAAAAACCATAAGTGTATTAATTATATCATCACAAGATTTAATAACTCGCACAAGACTTTCTCCCGAAAAATCGTACAAATCATGAGTAAATCTCACTATACTTTCATCAATATTTAAGTTTGATATAAAAATTTCTGCCGTAGTTTTTGCACGTATAGCATCACTAGAAATAATAAAATCAGCTGTTAAACTATTATTTTTAAAGAAGTTAGAAACCATGTAAGCATCTTTAAACCCTCTCTTTTTAAGAGGTCTTTGATGATCTGTTACATCATATTCCCACGATGATTTTGCATGTCTTATTAAAACTAATTTTTTCATAATATTCGATTAAATACATTTTTTATCGATTAAATGTTGTTTTATTCAATAAAATTCAATTTATTTGTAGGATTAAAACACATAAATACAACATTAATTGAAACTTAAAAAATTAAAATATTGAAATCCAGTAATTTATAAAATAAATGATGTGATGCAATCAAATGTACCACCTAAGAAGGTCAATTAAACTGTAGATTATATTTTTACACAGTAAAAAAATAATCAATTTAACTCAAAAAATAAAGTATTAATTATCAATTACTTAATGATTTATAAAAATAAAATACACGACAAAAGACATATTATGACGATAAAATACTTATTTTATCTGTTAATCGACTTTAAAAGCGATTTATCACCTATATTTGGCCAATTAAAAAGATTAATGTTTTTTTGTGATACCTGCAATAAATTTAAAATTATGACCCCGAATCTAATTTCTAAACTAAATAAGGCATTGTTAGGCAATAATGCTCACCCATCAAAATTACTTCCCTCTAATTTTCTTTTATTACTTTTTATTACCCGTTAACATTAGTTACTAGTTGTAGCCAGTGTTTCTCTGGATTATATTAAATGAAGTATATATATAAATAACATTACTTATATCATGAAAAATAAATCAACTTTAAAATTTTACACCTGTTTATTTGTGGTGTTTATTTACTTTTTATCCATAGAAAGTACGGTAGCACAGGAAAAAAATATTTTCGAAATCTCATCAAAAACCGAAAAGCAAAAAAAACCAAATAATAAAAAGAATTCAAAAAGTAGAACAGAGTTTTATAATCTTGCCCTTAATTTAGGAACCACTGTTTACATAGAAAATAATTTGGAAAAAAATGTTTATGGTAAAGGTTTAATTTCGAAAGTAACTATGATTGACACTAAATCATTTGAGTTCTTAAAAAGTAATGAGAATAAATATAAATCTGCCAAAATAATAATTGTTGAGGTTAACTCAATTAATGAACTTAAAAAATCATTTGATTTAACAGCGCTAACAGAAATGAGTCATTTAAAATATGTTTTTATAAAATGTAGCTTTAAATGTCAAAAAAAGGATATTGAAAATTTTGTTAAGGTTAATCCTTCCGTAAGGGTTTTCTATAATGCAGAAAAACCATCTTAAGCAGCCTCAAATCAATTTAAAAGATTACCAAATGGAAAAACTATACATTAATAAAACATCAGCGAATAATAAACGGTCCATAAAATTTATGGCTTTTGTTGTTTTGTTTTTAGGCGGACTTATAAATAGTTATAGTCAGGTAAGAGTGCCTTTTGCACCAAGAACCGCAAGTGCTACTCCAGCAACTACCATTTATACAATAAAAGGGGATTTTACCATGATGGGTAATACAAATCTTACTTTACAGAATTATTCAGCCACGGCAAATAATAATGCTGCTATGGTTTATGTTGATATTGATGGAGATCCTAATACTTGGAATTCATCTTCGGCAACGTTATCTTTTTCGGAGGAAAATAATGCTATTCCTGATTGCTCCAACATTATTTATGCAGGATTATATTGGACAGGTAGAGCGGGTACTGATGAAATATTTACAGTAACAAATGGTACAGATACAAAAGAATTTGATAAACGTAAGGTTCAACTAAAAAAAGGAATTACAGGTGTTTACCAAGACGTTGTCGCGACTACTACAACCGATTTAAATAAAAACATTTATTTTCCTTCTGGTCTCGATGATAATATATACTCTGCATATGCTGAAATAACTGATTATGTTGTAGCTAACGGATTAGGAGAATATTTTGTTGCTGATATTGCAACACTAGAAGGTGATGGAGGAAACTCCGGTTATTACGGTGGATGGGGAATGGTTGTTGTTTATGAAAATTCTAAAATGAATTGGAGAGATGTAACCGTTTTTGATGGTCATGCTTTTGTGCGAAGAGAGGGAGCTGCAGGAACAAGCACCAATTACACCTTTGATATTGACGGTTTTAAAACTTCGGAAAACGGTTATATAAATATTAAACTTGGTGTTATGGCGGGTGAAGGCGATGTAGGAGTTTCCGGAGACACTTTTGGAATATTAAACAGAACTAATAGTTTATATGAATCTTTAAGCCATAGTGCTAATACACCTACTAACTTTTTTAATTCATCCATTAATACTGAAGGAAATATTAGGAACCCGGATTTAGTAAATAATACTGGGGTTGATATAGCCATGTTTAAAATAGACAATGGTAGTAATCTTGAAGGTGATCTAGACTATAATAGATATATAACTAATGAACAAACTTCTACCTCCTTTCAATATGGTACTAGTCAAGATACTTATGTGATTTTTAATGTAACGTTTTCTGTAGATTCGTATGTGCCAGAAACTGAAATTATTGTTGAAAACACATCAACAAACACGTCCTTAGTCCCTGGTCAATCTGCAGGTTTTAAAATAGATATAAAAAACACAGGTACTGAAGCAACAAAAAATACAACCCTTACTATTCCGATACCGCTTTCGGTAGATCCAGCCAATTTGACTTTTACTGAAAGTGTGAACCCAATTTATTCTCCTTTGGTTAATTCTTCACCTCCAACAATACTGCCTGCAACCGCTGGAAATAATGGAACTATTGTTTGGAATATGGGTACGCTTCCTTTACCAAATAATCCGGATGATGTTATTGCTGAAATAAATTTTAATTATAACGTTACAACTGATTGTGCCACGTTAAACGACTCTGATTTTTATCCGTATGTTACTCTTTTAGGAATGATTAGTGGAACTGGAGAAACATCGGGCGAAGATTTCGATTTTAATTTAATTCAAGGATATGAAACGAATGGTATATGTGAAGGAGAACCTATTATTGCACCACTTGAAATTCCAATTAATTTTAATAATTATGTTAATGAACCACCAACAGCAAGTAATCCTACATCTATTAACGTAGAATGTATGGATGATGTGCCTGCTTTTGATATAACCGTAGTTACGGATGAAGCGGATAACCAAGGAACTCCTATCGTTGCTTTTGTATCGGATGTATCCGATGGAAATACGTGTCCAGAAACTATTACTAGAACCTATAGTGTTACTGATGACTGTAATAACTCAATAAATGTTACACAAATTATTACAATTTCGCCTATAGCAATTACATATACGGCTCCGAGTGATAATATTTCTGATGCTTGTGATTATGTGGCTCAGAGTAACTTAGATACCGCCTTTAATAATTGGGTAGATGCACAAACTGCTGCGTTTTCTATTGCTAATGGATGTTCGCCTGTATTAACTAATGATAGTGCTACGGCTTCTATCCCTGTGTTATGTGATGGTGGTGCAACCACTATTACTTGGACCATTACGGATTTATGTCAAACCATTACGGAAACTGCCGACTTTACGGTTACGGCTCCAGTAGCGATTACTTATACAGCTCCGGCGAGTGATGCTTCAAATGCTTCTGAGTTTTATGATCCTGATGCAACTATTGCACAAGCAAATTTAGATGCTGATATTGCTGCTTGGTTAGCAACTCAAAATGCAACAGTTAACGGAAGTGTAACTGATGGTTGTAACCCTGTTATTACTAATGATTACATAAATCAATCTATTTCGTTCTGTGCTTCTGATAGTATCACCGTTACTTGGACTATTACGGATTTATGTGAAACTATTAATTTCAGTGCTACATATACATTTACACAACCTGACGGTATAAGCTTTACAGAGCCTTCTAGTAGAAATACTAATGCATGTGATTTTGATAATGATGATATTACTGTTGCGCAATCAGATTTAGATGCCGATATCGCTACATGGGTTAATAATCAAACTAATATTATTATTAATACTCTTACAGGAGGTTCTCCTACTGTTACTAACGATTTTACGAATCAATCTCTAGATTTATGTACTGGTGGTAGTATTACAATCAACTGGACTATTGATGATATTTGTGAAACCATTAATAAGTCAGCTTTATATACGGTTACTGCTCCTACTGCAATTACTTATACTAATCCTGCGGACGATACATCTGACGCCTGTGATTATACAACTCAGAGTGAAGTAGATACTGCCTTTAACAATTGGGTAGCTGCTCAAACTGCTGCTTTTTCTATTGCTAACGGTTGTTCACCCGTATTAACTAATAATAGTGCTGCGGCGGCTATTCCTGTTTTATGTGATGGTGGTGCAACTACCATTACTTGGACCATTACTGATTTATGTCAAACCATTACGGAAACTGCGGACTTTAATTTAACAGCTCCTATTGATATTACTTATACCAATCCTGCTGACGATACATCCGACGCATGTGACTTTGGAACTTCTGATTTAACAGCTGCTCAAAGTAATCTTGATTTTGCCATTGCCACTTGGGTAACTAATGAAACAACTAGAGTTAATGATAGTTTTAGTGGTGGGTGTTCATCGACTGTAACAAATGATTTTGTTGCGCAATCTATAGATTTCTGTATTGGAGGTTCTATAGAAATCACTTGGAGCATAAGTGACTTATGTAGCACTACAAATGTAAGTGCAATGTATACATTTACACAACCTGATGCTCCAACATTTAATCAAAGCACATTACCTTCTGATATAACGGTAGAATGTGATGTTATTCCAGATGCAGAAGCACTTACTGTTTCAAATTCATGTGGCAATTTAGATGTGATTTTTAATGAAACTATCACAAATGGATCATGTCCTAATGCATATTCTATTTTAAGAACTTGGACAGCAACAAATATCTGTGGAGTATCTATTACTAATACTCAAACTGTTACTGTTGAAGACAACACAGCTCCAGAACTTACATTACCAGCTAATATAACTGCTGAATGTAGTGATGACTTAACGCCTATAGCTTTTGGTACTGCAACTGCTACTGATAATTGTGATGCAAATCCTATCGTAACTTTTAACGATGTTATTGTGGACGGCACTTGTTCCGGTAATTTCACAATCACTCGTACTTGGACTGCTACTGATGCATGTGGAAACACAGTTAGTGCGAATCAAATCATATCAACAGCTGATACAACTGCTCCAGATTTTGATCAAACTACGCTTCCAGCAGACTTAGTAGTAGAATGCGACGGTATACCTGCTCAAGAAATTTTAACAGCAACAGATAATTGCGGTATTGCAACAGTAACTGTGAATGACGTTAGAACAGACGGGAATTGTCCTAATAACTACATAATAACGCGCTCTTATACAGCTACGGATGAATGTGGTGTTACTAATACTCACGTTCAAATAATTACAGTACAAGACAGTACACCTCCTGTTTTTGTTGAGACATTACCTAATACAAATATTGTAGTTGAATGTGACGCTATTCCTGTAGCAGAAACGTTAACAGCTACTGATAGCTGTAATTCAGCTACTGTATCAGTTAGTGATTCACGAACTGATGGAAATTGCCCTAACAGCTATACTATAGTTCGTACTTGGGTAGCTACTGATGTTTGTGGATTAACAACTACACATACTCAAAATATAATTATTCAAGATACTACGCCTCCAACATTTGTAGAATCTTTACCAAGAGATACAACTGTTGAATGTGATGCAATACCTGATGTAACTAGTTTAACGGCTACTGATAATTGTGGCGATGCCCTAGTAACAGTAAGTGACGTAAGAACTAATGGAAATTGTCCTTCAAATTATTCAATTGCTCGTACTTGGGTTGCTACTGATGATTGTGGATTAACAACTACCCATACTCAGGTTATAAACGTACAAGATACAACTGCACCAGTACCTACATCAACTTTTGAAACAACACTTGATGTAAGTTGTACCGATATTCCTGATGCACCCGAGGTAGAGTTTACCGATAACTGTTCTTCAAATGTAATTGTTGTTTTTGATGAGACAAATTCATTTGACGAAAATGTAATTACAGATTATCAAATTATAAGAACTTGGACAGTTAGAGATGCTTGTAATAATGAAGAGGTATATACTCAAACATTAAATGTATCACTTGATGAAGTTTTAAATGAAGTTGTTGCTGAAGACAGATGTTTTGATGAAGGTGTTTTGAACTTAGATAATTTCTTAGCAGATGATGTTTTTGGTGGTACCTGGGAAATTATTGAAGGTAGCACAATAGCAACTATAAACGGTAGTATTTTTGACCCTACTAATTTAGATTCTGCATATTCCGAAGAGTTTAATCCTAATACTGATGGAATTCAATATGTATTAAGATATACAGGATTCCAAAGCGGGTGTATAAATATTACTGATGTAATTATGGTTGTTGATGCCAAATGTAGAGTTTTACCTTGTGGTGAAAAGGATATTAGTATTTCAACTGCAATAACACCAAATGGAGATGGTTTTAATGAATCGTTTGATATTCAGGGCATAGATTTATGTGGTTTTGTTGCTGAAATAAAAATATTCAACCGTTGGGGAGCTCTTGTGTTTGAGTCTAACGATTATACCTTGGGTAGTTTAAAATCGGGATCTGGTGTCTTTGGAGATTGGAATGGATCATCACCTAGATCATCTATCGGGAACAACGGACAATTACCAAACGGAACCTATTACTATATCATTAATTTAAGAAACAGTGGATTGAACCCATTAACAGGTCCAGTTTATTTAGGAACAAAATAATATCTTAACCTATGAAACTTTTAAAACATAATATAATCGCTATTGCGTTGTTAAGCTGTACGGTAGGGGTTGCGCAACAATTACCGCAATTCACACAGTATATGTACAACACAATCTCAATAAATCCAGCTTATGCAGGAAGTAGAGAGGCTTTAAGTATAGTTGGATTACATCGAAGCCAATGGGTTGGATTTAAGGGAGGTCCTATTACACAAACACTGTCTATACACACTCCGCTTAGAAATGATAGGATAGGCATAGGTTTGTCGTTTATTGAAGATGATTTAGGGCCCCAAAATTTTACCTATGTATACGGTGATTTTTCATATAGTATTCCAACAGGCAAAGATGGAAAGTTAGCATTTGGTTTAAAAGGTGGATTTACACAGTTTAGTTTTGATACAGATTTTCGTCTAAATGAAGACAATCAAAATGACCCACTAATTTATGGAACAGAAGATAGATGGGCTCCAAATATTGGTGCTGGTGTTTATTGGAGTACAAATAAGATTTATGCTAGTTTATCTGCTCCAAGAATATTAAATAATGATGCCAATAACGCAAATGATTTTGAAGCATTAGATCGTATAAGTTACTATTTTACAGCTGGTGGTGTAATTGATGTAACAAAAAGTATAAAGTTTAAACCAGCGGCTTTAATTAAAGCTACTAATGGTGCTCCTATATCATATGACTTAACTGGAAATTTTTTATTTAACGAAAAACTTTGGTTAGGTGCTTCATATAGAATTAATGAACAAACTGCTGCTATTGGTGGTATTGTAGATTTTCAAGTATCCAGACAATTACGAATTGGTTACGCTTATGAAAAACCAATATCTGAAATTGCAGACTATACTACAGGAACGCATGAAATACTTCTTATGTATGAGTTTAAATTCTTGAGTTCTAAATTAAAATCACCTAGATATTTCTAATACAAATTTGTCTATGAATACTAAAAATTACATATTAGTTTGTGTTGCGTTTATGCTTAGTTTTTCAGTGTTTTCTCAACAAGGAAAGCAAAAAAGAGCTGATACATTATTCAATAAGTTTTCTTTTGTAAAAGCTGCAAAACTTTATACAGAACTTCTTCAAGATAACTATAACAGAGACTATGCTACAAGAAAGCTTGCAGACAGTTATGCGTTTCTAAGAGATCCAAGAAATGCTTCAAGATTTTATAAAAGTGTTGTTAAGCAGAAAAATGTCCCATTGGATTACTATTACAAGTATGCACAATCACTTCGTGGAATGAAAAAATATGATGAATCTCAAATTTGGCTTAAACGTTATAAAGATTCTGGTGGTGTTGTTAATGCCAATGATTTTTCAAAAGATATTAATTTTATAACCAGCGTATTTGGCGCAAAACAACAATATTTTTTGGACAGAGTTCGCTTCAACTCTAAGTATAGTGATTTTGGAGCCATTGAACATGACGGAAAAGTATATTTTGCTTCCGCTCGTGATGAAGGCGTTGCGATAAAGCGATTATATGGATGGAACGAACAACCTTTTTTAGATATATATGTTACTAAAGCTGGTTCTAAAAGCAATGTTGACCATACAGCAAAACTACCCGGTGATGTAAACTCCATTTATCATGATGGTCCGGTTACCATCACAAAGGATGGAAAAACCATGTACTTCTCAAGAAATAATTTCAAAGATAATATTGAAATAAAGGATAAAAAAGGGTTAACCAATATGAAAATCTACCGTGCGACATTTGTTGATAGTTTATGGACGAATGTTGAAGATCTTTCTATAAATGGTGATAATTTTTCAACCCAACACGCAGCTCTTAATACTGATGATACTAAATTATATTTCACTTCTGATAGACCAGGAACTATAGGTGGGTCTGATATTTGGACTGTAGATATAGCTCAAGACGGAACACTTGGGAATATAGAAAACTTAGGAGATATTATCAACACAGAAAGTGCAGAAGGATTCCCTTTTGTAAATAATGAAGGTGTTTTATTCTTTTCTTCTGATGGACATACAGGTTTAGGCTTGCTAGATATCTTTGCAACCATAAAAGGTGATGATGAAGTAAGCATCGCAGATGTAATAAACTTAGGAGTACCTGTTAACTCGAATAAAGATGACTTTGCCTTTACCATGAATCAAAATGGTATAACGGGATATTTTGCCTCAAATCGCCAAGGAGGTCTTGGTAGTGATGATATTTATGCATTCCACAGAGAACCAGTTCTTCATGTCGAGGGTGTTGTAACTGACGCTATAAATACCAACCCTATAGTAGCAGCAAAAATAACTTTATTTGATGACCAAGGTAATCAAGTGGCCTATATGGAAACAGATGAAAATGGTTATTATCAAATAAATATTGATAGAAATAAAGATTATAAAATAGTTGCTAATCAGGATAAGTACATTGAAGATTATAGAGAATTCACCTCAAAAAATATTCAAACTGAATTGATTACCATTACTGGGAATTTACTATTAAACCCAGTACAAAATGTTGTTAAACTAGCTGAATTAAATACCAACAATTTAGATTACGAAAACAACTTGATGGGAAACGATTCTACATCTGTAAAAAATGCGCAACTTAAACCTATTTATTTTGATTTCGAAAAGTTTAATATTCGTAAGGAATATGCCCTTGAGTTAGATAAAATAGTAAAACTGATGACGGATGACTACCCTGAAATGGTTATTCGAATTGAAGCTCATACAGATTCTCGCGGAACTTTTGAATACAATGACATCTTATCAACTAATAGAGCTAAATCAACCTATAACTATTTAATATCTAAAGGTGTAAACTCATCAAACATTACAGAATATAAAGGTTATGGAGAACGCAGGTTAATAAATGAATGCGCTGATGGTGTAGCTTGCGATGAAGCGAAACATCAATTAAACAGACGTACACAATTTATTGTAGTGCAAATGGAATAGATCACGCAAAACCTAATTGCATATAGACATATATTATAAGATTTTTTAATGAAATAAGACCCCAAATGAAATTAAAAAACGACATAACAACAGGTATCGCTTTGCTCATCACTATCTGTGCTTTTGCACAAAATGATATCCAAAAAAGAGCAGATAATTTATTTAATAATTTTGCTTTTTTTCAAGCTATTGGTGCTTATCACGAATTAATTAATGAGGGTTTTAACACTGATTATGCGACCAGGCAATTAGCTGATAGTTATGCTTACTTGAGAAACCCAGACAGTGCCGTTGTATATTATAAAAAAGCAGTAAAACAAAACAACGTTCCTATTAAATACTATTATAATTATTCACAAGTATTACGTGGTGTTAAGGATTATGAAGCGTCCCGTTTATGGATGAAACAGTTTAAAGATGCTGGCGGAAATATTAAAGAACAAAAGTATTTAAAAGATTCAGATTTTTTAAACTCTATTTTCAACGCTAAGAAACAGTACTTTTTAAAGGAAATTAAATTCAATTCAAAGTTTAGTGATTTTGGTGCCTTTGAGCATGATAGTAATATTTACTTCACATCATCAAGAGATAAAGGTCATTTAAAAAAACATATAAACGGTTGGGATGAAGAACCCTTTCTTAATATTTATGTGATTGATAAAAATTCTAATGATAGTATCGTAACTGGTAAATCTAAAATAAAAGGACAAGTAAACTCTATATACCATGATGGCCCAATAACTTTAACTAAAGATGGTAAAACCATGTATTTTTCTAGAACTGATTTTATAAAAAATGTTTTAGGAAGAAACAATGAAGGTGTTTCAAATTTAAAAATATACAAAGCGTTGTTAGTTGAAGATAAATGGACAAATATTGAAGAACTCCCTTTTAACAGCAATCATTATTCAAACGGTCACCCAGCATTAAGCGAAGACGAATCAAAACTGTATTTTGCTTCAGATAGGTCTGGTGGCTTTGGTGGGTCTGATATTTATTATGTTGATATTAATAAGGGTTCTTACGGAAAACCAAAAAATCTTGGAAGCTTGGTTAATACAGATAAAAACGAAAGATTCCCTTTTATTAATAGTGAAGGAGCTCTTTTCTTCTCCTCTGATGGTCACCCGGGATTAGGCTTATTAGATATTTTTGGTACAGTTTCAGAAAAAAATAG
>ERZ767285.600-NODE-600-length-11907-cov-3.654353_pt1 | contig 11907 bp, 6 predicted proteins | sample MGYA00374953_ERZ767285 | MGnify/ENA primary metagenome ERZ767285 (study PRJEB28947, sample SAMN06267186) | marine metagenome | isolation source: Columbia River Estuary | place: USA:Columbia River Estuary, USA | collected 2013-07-23 ...
AGGCCTTTTTTGCCTCTGACTTCAACAAGAGGTGCGCGGCATCCATGGAGCGCAGCATGGACTCCTGCTGGAAGTCACTGATCAACTCACGATTCGGGTTCTGGTCGATGAGCTTGCGGTAATGTTTGTAGCGGTTAGCAAAACGGCCGGGCTCCATCCCCTTGGGCGGCTGCACAGAGCGAACGGCATCCTGCGGGAAGGGCAGGTTCATCGGACCATACTCGCTACCAAAAAATCCTCCGGTGGTGAAGGCCTTGAGCTCTTCTTTCTCCCCCACGCCTTCAAGACGCTGGCCGATGTTGATGAAGGGTGGCATGACTGGGTTTTTGGGGCCGAGTACCTTGGCCATCCAGGCACCGATGTGAGGGGCCGCGACAGTGAGCGGTGGCACGTAGCCAGTGTGCCAGTGATACTGGTGGCGAGAGTGAAGGATGTGTCCGAGGTCCGGCTGCACAGCGGAGCGGATCAAGGTGCCGCGATCCATGACTTTGGCGATGTTCTCCAGCCCTTCACTGATCTTGATGTGGTCCACTGAGGTATCTATCGCGGGAAAGGTGCTCAGGATTTTGTTTACATCCAGGCCCTTCTCAAAAGGCAGATAGCGCTTCGGGTCAAAGGTGTCAGGCGCTGCCATACCTCCGGCGAGCCAGATGAGAATGCAGGAGTCTGCTTTGGCTTCAGGATGGGTCGGGATCTCGCTATTTGATTCACCCCAGCTACGTGTGCCTCCGGTGGCGAGCGCAGCAAGGGAGGCCGCACTGAGTTTTTTCAGGAAGTCGCGGCGGGCAAGGTGTTCTTCGGGAGTGGTCATGATAATCAGTCGGGGAGCGATTGAAGGAGCGGGTCAGGAATAGATTGAGGGATGGATGGCCCTTAGCGGATGATTTGAAACTCGGGCTGCATGAAAACAAGCCAGAGTAGGTCCTCAATGGCGTGGGCCTGCCCAGAGGCATCTGCTGCGGTATTGACGTTTATGATCTCCTCGAGGACCTTCTGTTCTCCGGAGGCGAGTGGTCGTGACAAGCTGTGGCGATACAACCAATCTATGAGATCCTGGGCACCCATGCCCTTCTGCTGAAGTGCCTTGGCGCCCATGCTCAGATACCCAGCCAGCTGGTCCCCATTCGCCAAGTCAATAGCCTGAAGGGTAGTCAGGTCACGCGGCCGAGTGGTCACTACCTGATCTCGGTTCGGGCGACCCAGTGAACGGGTCAAAAAGTCGCTTTCAACCAAGGAAACTCGGACCGGCAATGATTTCGCTGCGGGGTCTTTGGGCTTACGATCGACCTTGGCTGTGGCCTTCTTGGGATGAGCCCCCAGCACTTGCCAGACGGAATCAACAAACTGCTCCGCGGTCATGCGCTTGGCAAGTGGACCAGCGTAGCGGTAGTCCTCACCCGGCTCCTTTTTGAGAATGACACTGCGGGACTGATAGGCCTTCGAGCTCATCACAAACCCGAGAAAGCTGCGCAAATCATAGCCATCTTCAGCAAATCGGCAGGCGAGATAATCAAGCAGGTCCTCGTTCCAAGGCTCGGCATCCATCGCATCTACGGGATGAACAATACCACGCCCCATCAAACGCTCCCAGATGCGATTGACCACGGTCCGAGTTAGGCGCCCGTTTTCTGGGTGAGTCATCAAGCCAGCCAGCTGCTTAAGCCGCTCTTCCTTGGGTGCCTTCGGATCGATGTCGCCAAGCTCAGGGAAAATCCATTTGGGCTTGGCCATCTTTCCTGTCGGTTTGTCACAGCGATTCAGCTCCAGAGGCTTATCAGAAAAAATCGCCGCAAGGTTATAGGCTTCCTCCAGTTTCCAGTTGTCAATAAAGCTGTCATGGCAGCTGGCACACTTCATATTAATACCAAGAAACACCTGGGAGATATTTTGAGAGAACTGAATCTCGCGAGTCTGGCTTGCGTTCACATCTCCGCGCCACTTGATGCCGTTGATGAAACCTGCAGACTCTGGCGTGGGGGCAATCAACTCGCGCACGAACTGATCGTAAGGTTTATTTTCCTTGAGTGCTTGGTAGAGCCATCCGGTAATTTGTTGGCGCCCCTTGGTGATATAACCCGTGCCGGTATAGTCGTTACGCAGGAGGTCATTCCACATGGTGAGCCAGTGGTCCGCGTAGGACACATCGTTGGCGAGGAGTTTACGGACATGGCTCTCTCGTTTCTTGGGCTCGGTGTCTGCAAGAAATGAAGCGAGTTCATCAGGGGTGGGCAAAAGCCCGTGCACATCCAGTGTCGCTCTGCGAATGAAAGCGGCATCGGTAGCGGCAACAGGAGGTGACTGCTCACGCTTCTTCATATCAGCATCAAGGATCCGGTCTATCGGGTGCTCGCGGCCTTGTTGCGCGGCAGGCAACTTAACCTGACGAGGCTTCAAGGGCGGCTGCCATGCTGCCTCGCCAAGACGAATAGATTCATCCCACTTCATTCCCTCGTTGATCCATTTCTCCAGAATCGCGATCTCCTGCGGGTTCAAGCGGGGGCCCTTCGGCGGCATCCATTCATCATCGTCCGTGGAGTGAATGAGCTCAATCATCAAGCTGTCAGCCGCATCGCCGGAAGTCACCACATCTCCAAACTCCGACCCTTCGAGCAGTTCAGCTCGCGTATTCATCGCAAGCCCGCCTTTTTTCTTTTTACCCGTGTGACACTCCGCGCAATGTTCCTGTAACACCGGCATCACCTGATGCGCAAAATCAACTTCAGCCAACAACGCAGCTGGAAGGGTTAACAGGAAAGATGATATTAACAGCCTAGATAACATGTTGTTCGGGTGTGACAGAAGCATATTGCATTGTTAATTGGTGTTACGCGTAAAAATCAAATATCTTGCAAGATCATATCAAGTAAAGAAACCAACAATCAATCAATCATAGCAACGGCGGTGGTCCGGCGGACTTGCCGGTTTTTTTATCGAGCGGATACTTTGGCTGCCAGGTAGGGTGTTTCTGGCTGAGCCAGGCGTCGATCTTCTTGGATAATTGGGCCGCGATCCTGGGCTTGTCCGCGATCAGGTTGTTCTCCTCCCCGATGTCCTCGCTGATGTTGTAGAGCTGCCAGGCATCCGCCTCGTAGAAGTAGAGCAGCTTGTAGCGCTTACCGCCGACTTCATCGATGGCCACAACACAAGGTTGGGCACGGATGTCCATGTAGCCGGGAAAGAGATAGAAGATGGGAGCGCGTTTGCCCTCCATGTCCAGATTGCGCAGGACCTTGGCAAAGGACTCGCCGTCGAGCGGGTGGACGTCTGAGGAAGGGGTCCATTGTTTACCGGCGAGCTCGAGACAGGTGGGGTAGAGGTCAATGCCGTGCACCATGCGGTCGGTCACGGCATCAGTCGGAATCACCCCAGGCCAAGAGGCGATCAGCGGCACGCGGATACCACCCTCGGTGAACATGCCTTTGACGCCACGTAGCGGGTTGTTGTCGAAGTGGGTACCCCCATTATCGGAGGTGAAGATGACCACGGTATTGTCACGAATACTGTCACTGGTGTCGCCGTCACCATCCGGGTCATCGAGAGTTTTGATGAGACGCCCAAGGGTGTGGTCCATACCGGTGATGAAGCCGGCCAGCTCGGCCTTGTTTTTCTTTTTGTTAGACAGACGCTTTATCGCCTCTTCTTTCAGATCAGGGCGGGAGATCACTGGGCCGTGCACGGCGTAGGCGTGCAGCTGTAAGTAGAATGGTTTGCCTCCTGCATGGAGTTTGCCCACGGTTTCCTCCATGGCATCGGCGAGGGCATCACAGACATGCTTGGGCTCGCCGATCTGGCTGGCGGGGATGCTGTGTTTCTCCACGTATGCCTCGTCGTAGGGCTTGCCAAAGCGATCGAGGTCACCACGCGCGAGCCCAGGGAAGGTCCATTGACCTTTCTTCTTTTTGGCAAAGCAGACGGGCTGGTGACCCTGTTTATAGCCGCCGATGTTGATGTCAAAGCCCTGGTTCTCAGGCAGAGTGGCGTCACCACCTTCATGTCCGCCAGCGTGATACTTGCCGATGTGTGCGGTGGTGTAGCCGTTTTTTTGCAACGCCTCAGTAATAGTGACTCCCGCGGCCGCAACGTCTTGGTTTTGCTTTGGGCCTTTGAATTTCGCCTCTTGCTTGGAAATACCAGGTGCCTTATTTCGGTTCAGGTTGCCCACCACGTAGACCCCGTTGTTGACCCGCGCCGGATATTGACCGGAAAGAATGGCCGCCCTGCTCGGCGCGCAGTTTGGCTGCATGTAGGCGTGGGTGAAGCTGAGCCCATTCTTGGCGAGCTTCGTAATGTTAGGAGTCAAAAATTCTTCTGTGTGCGTGCCCATGGTCGCTTTGGAAGCACTGATCTGGTTCCAGCCAAGATCGTCGATCATGTAGATGACGATATTCGGCTGATCTGGCTGGCTTGGCTCATTAAGCTTGGCTTTTGAGTCAGCTGCCGGTTCTGCCGTGGCTGCAAGGCTGGCCGCGATAGACAAGCTGAACAGGGTGGATATAATCTTCAATTTCATCATGTTGCAAAATCAATACATAGCATACCGCTTCATGATGACAAATCTTACACACGTCCTCTCTTTGACAGAGCGATCAAGCTAAGGATTTTTTGTACAGCATTAACAAAATGAACCGCCGACTATATCCGGGTCTTCGACAGAATTTTTTATGCGATGGTGACCATTTGAAGTCGAACAGACATTTACAGGGCAGGCATCCTCTGTCCAAATCTCTCTAGTTTGGTTACCCTACTAACTTTGACACCCGTGTGTCAGGCCTCAGTCGGGAGGGGAGAAGGATGCTTGATTTTTTTTCCAGAAACCGGCTGCGTTTTGATCTCCGTTATCCACGGCTTTCTTGATCCATTCTTTTGCTATTAAGCGATCCTCGAGAACACCGCGACCCTCATAATAACAAAGACCAATACGATGTTGGGCAACCGCATGATCCTGTTTTGCTGCCTTGAGCCACCACTGCGCCGCTTCCTCGTCATTCTGCTCAACCCCATCACCATCAGCATAAGCAAATCCGAGGTTTGATTGGGCCTCGGCATAGCCTCGCTCCGCGGCCTTGCGATACCACTGCAGTGCTTCTTCGCGATCTTGTTCAACCCCCACGCCGATGTCGTATCGAAGGCCCAGCCTATAATGGGCTTCGGCATGACCATGCTCCGCCGCCTTGCGATATAATGTCACCGCTTTCTCATCATCCTGCTCGACGCCCGTGCCCTCGGCGTAACATTTGCCAAGATGAAACTCGGAACGGTAACACTTTTTTTCCACAGCCTTGCGATACCAGCTCACCGCCTCTTCGTCATCCTGCTCGACGCCCTTGCCCTCGGCATAACATCTACCGATATAGTGCCAAGATCTAACATAATTCTGCTCAGCGGCTTTACGATACCACTTTATCGCCTTGTCATGATCAATACCCGCTAACTCGGCATGAGCGTAATGCCACCCGAGCTCACACTGGGCTCTGGCGTATCCTTTTTCCGCAGATTTGTGATACCACTTTCGCGCCTCCACATCATTCTCCGCCACTCCACTACCGCTGGCATATAAGTATCCGATCTGATACAGAGCTTCGCGTTGTCCTTGAGCTGCGGCCTTGCGTTGCCATTTCATCGCCTGCTGATAATCCTGCTCCACGCCCTGGCCCCAGGAATAACGCTTCCCGAGCGCATACTGAGCTAAGGCTTGTCCTTGCTCAGCGGCCTTGCGATACCATTTTATCATCTGCTGATAATCCCGCTCCACGCCCAAGCCCTTGGAATAACACCTCCCGAGCGCATACTGGGCTAAGGCTTGTCCTTGCTCGGCGGCCTTGCGATACCACGCTACAGCCTGCTGATCATCCTTCTCCACGCCCTTGCCCATGGAATAACACCTCCCGAGCGCATACTGGGCCGAGACATACCCCTGCTCAGCAGCCTTGCGACACCACGCTAGAGCCTCCGCATCATCCTGCTCAACTCCCGTGCCTTTGCTGTAACAATAGTAAAGATTATACTGGGCGCTGGCATTCCCTTGCTCCGCCGATTTGCGGTACCAAACGACTGCCTGCTTTGGGTCACGCGCAACCCCTTTAGCTTTGTTATAACGCCAGCCGAGATCAAGCTGTGCCTGGGCACCCCCTTGCTCCGCTGCCTTGCGGGACCACTGGATCGCCTGCGCCTCATCCCGTGCCACCCCTCTACCCCCAGAATAACATCTCGCGAGATCCAACTGGGCCATGGCAAATCCTTGTTCAGCAGCCTTGCGATACCACATTACAGCCTTCGTCAGATCCTTATCAACGCCCTTGCCAATGGAATAAGACCAGCCGAGATCATGCTGAGCCTTGGCATCCCCTTGCTCGGCGGCCTTACGATAGCCCTCAACGGCTTTTTTTTCTTTCTCTCCACCGCTGCAGGTGAGGCAGACAAAGCAAAACAGGCTGAGGCAGAGAAGGGTATTACGAACCATGACTGCTTTTTTGTTAGCAGAACCGCCCTCATCTGCAAATCCTATTACCCCTATTTTTGCCCCGTCAAGGTAAGGCCGTTTGTTGCTTTTGATATTACTGACAAACCATGCTCTAAAAAAGTAGCTCTGCTAAAAAAGTCGTTAGTGCATGAATGCTCATTTCAACTTAATCCCTGAGTAATGGCGAAACCGTCAGATAAGCATCCGCCCAGCTGGCGTGATCGCCTCCCCCACCATTGCCACCATCGGTGACGATCAGGGTAAGTTTTTTGGCGTTTGTTAATGGAATATTAAGAGCTTTTGTCTGGTAGGAGGCACTGGGAATTTTCCCACTGCTGAATACCTCCTTGTCATCTACGAGGATCTTCATCTCAACGAGCCCGCCCTTCTCAGTGCCAGGCACGACATGGAAGGTTTCGTATTTACCCTCCAATGGGAAAACGAGCTTTGAAGGAGCATGGACACCGAGGCCACGGTCGTAACTCTTACCTCCGACACGGATTTTCTCTTTCCCCTCAACGGACTTATCCTGCATCACCCGCCAGAAGCTGTCGACTTCGCCAGCCATCGCTGGGGTCAGATAGTAGCGTCCCTGAGCATCCGGCTTGAGCTCGGGAATGACCCACTTGAATTCGGCAAAGACAACCTTGGTGATATCCTCACCCGGCTTAGGACTCATCCCGATCGTACCGGCAGCTGACCAGTCACTGAGTGACACTCCGTTGTTGATGAATTGGTTCGCGGGAATGGTTATCTGCTGCCACTCGTTAGAAGCCGTGATATCAAGCTCTGTGGAGTAGCCTTTATCGACACTCATAATGAGCTTTTGTGGCTGGGTGCAGTAGAACTTGAAGCTAAGGCTAGCACCACGGGGTGCTTTGTACTTGGGATCACTGAATTGGCTGCTGCTGGTCCCACGACGATTATCAATCGGGCGGAAGCCACTGATACCACCGACACCCTCTGCTGGAGCACTATGTTTCCACTTGTCCGCACCACCAGGAAGTTCATTGGTCTTAGTATCTGTGGCGATGGCATCACCCAGCTTGGCGGGGATCACGGCCTCAAAGTCCGATGAGACCACACAATCATTCTGATAGCGAATGTTCGCGTAGGAGAAGACGTAGTCATCGACATTCATGACTGGCAATTTAGCGATCCAGGTATCCCCTTTGCGCACCGATTTTACATCACGCCAGTAGCGTGCGATGTTGTTAGCTTCTCCGAGGCATTGATAAATTTGCAGCTCTTTGATCTCCCCTGCATCGGAAGGTGTTAGATGCAGCTCGGGCACACCATCTGAGCCAAGAACTATTTTTGATTGAGGGCGCGCAGGCCAGAAGTGATCCTTGCCGAGCACGTGCTTTTCCAGCCACAGCTTGCAGTTGTCTCCCAGCTTCTCGGTGTTGTGATGCCCACGTGCTTGGACGGCAAAATCCCACGGCACACTCGACTTAAAGGCCTCAAAGGTCTGGCCGGCGCGCTCGTGCCCACCGTGGTGGTCATTGGAGCCATTGAGCCACAAACTAGCCGCGGTAATGTGTGGTGCGTGTGCCTGCGGAGCAACGGCGGACAAAAACAGTTTCTGACCCGGTGACTGTTCCGGTGCTTGGTAGGGATTGTTATACCTCCACACCGCATGATCTCGGTAGTAGGTGATCCAACCGATGCCGAAGTAAGCAACAATAGCTTTGACCCGAGGATCCATGCCAAGATTCCACATGATCGTGCCACCATAGGAATAGCCTTTGGCACCGATGCGCGCCGGGTCGACTTCCTTCTGGGCAAGCAGGTAGCTGAGTGCTCGGCGCTGAACCGCATTCCAAAGGTAATGCGAGGTCGCTGTCGGATCCCTCAGCTGGCTACCGTCCGGCATGCGATCGTAAATGAGGCTATAGCCCATCTTCTTGGCCTCCATGTGCCCGTGCCCCATGGCCTCTGGATACTTGGTGTGGTGAGGGCGCTTAGTGATTCCTGAATAGTCATGCGACATCACCGCCCAGCCATCGTTGACATACTTCATGTCGATAGCGGGCCCACTCATCCAGCCATGCACATTCATCAGACCAGGTGCTTTTTTCGCCCCCGCTTTGACAGCGTATTTACAGAAAACACGAACCTCTTCACCGTTGATGTAGGCAGAGATGTAGGCGTCTTTGTAATAGACTCCGTCTTTGGTTTCCTCTCTAACGACCTCCTCTTTGAAGTCCCCCGCAACCGGGTCGTAATTTTTCCAGACCTCTGGTGGCGTAGGCAGATTACTTGCGGCATCAGCCATAGCAAATGGTGCGGCAGCGAGTGAGATCAAGGCAATCAGTGCGCTAAAAAGGAAAATTTGTGAGATGATGATTGGGACTTTATGTACATTCATAGGTGCTAATTACTTCACTGTATTTGTCAGTTGTCCGGCAGCAAGGCCAGAGTTGTGACTATCATACGCAAATTACCTTTCTTTTATTTCCGTGTTTATTCGCATGGCGGGCTCGAAGGCAGGGTGTAATCCAAACAGCGGCCAAAGCCGACACGGGAACACCAAACCCTAAAATATCGGAGCTTAGATTGGACGGATGATTCCAGCCTGAAATGCACTTAATGATCAGAAGAAATAAGAGCTGCTCAGCCTTTGTATTTGCACTCTCAAAAAGCCAGCGATAAGATGAAGCTCAAAATTTGATTCGACAAAGAGGCGAGGATTTACGATGATAACTATCTCAAGCACATGCTTTTACAATTTTTATTCTTTCAAACTCACCTGATAACCTCCTAAAGTAAAACACAGGAGCAGACAAACGACGCCCACGGGATCAATGCACATTTTGATCAAATCATAAATCCTCAGATCGATGCCCGAAGCCATGCAAGCCGAGCAACCCGAAGGCTTTTTCCAATATCTGCCGCCTAGTCAGTATGACCAGGTGATTGGCTTCTCTATCACCGACTTTGGCTGGACACATATCGGGCCCGGCATGCCCTACCCCCCTTGGCAGCACCCGACAGAATTCTCATTCATCAGCACGAAGGGTAGACTTCTGGACGAATATCAGCTTGTTTATATCACCCGCGGCCGAGGCACTTTTTGGTCGAGCATCACCGGTACTATTGAGATCAGCAAAGGCATGGCTTTCCTGCTCTTCCCAGGTGTTCGCCACAAGTACAGCCCGGACCCGGAAACCGGTTGGAATGAACAATGGTTTGGCTTTAACGGGGATATGGCTCGTCGCATCATGGAGCACTACTTCGATCCGGTACATCCCGTACTTCAGCTGGGTATTCAATCCGAGCTGTTCGGCCTCTTTGAAAAGCTGCGCACGACTTCCCAATCTGGCACGGCTGGATTTCGCCGCATCATGGCCATCACCGCACAAGAAATCATCACCCGTCTCCATGTTGCCAGCCATGCCGACTCCGCCATCAATGACGACATCGAGTCAGCCTGCCTGCATATCGCGGAACATTTCAAAGAGACCATTGATTTCGAGGCTTATGCCGAATCAAATGGGCAAAGCTACTCAAGCTTTCGCAGGCACTTCAAGCAATATACCGGCCTGGCACCACACCAATACCAACTGGCGGCCAAGCTGCGCAATGCCAAGCAGCTACTGGATAACTCCAGTCTAAGCGTTAACGACATCGCACAGTCCTCCGGCTTCGAGAGTCCCTTTTATTTTTCCCGTTATTTTAAGACGGCCACCGGGCTCTCTCCTAGCAAGTATCGAAATCGTGCGGAGCTATCCGCAGACGACTAGCCGGATGTTTGCCGCGTCTACTGCTGGAGTTCCCGATGTCGTTTCCATCAACGCTTTGGGCGTTCCTTAAGCTTAAGCGCTTCGATGGCGGCGAACCAGCGATCGGCCATGAGGTCATACTCTTTATTAAAGGGATGGTTGTAGTTGTTGGAGTGTTTTCCCGGGGCCACGGGTGACTCGTAGTCGTTGATGTCGGCCAGGAACAGGGAATACATGTCCACCGTACTGACCTTGTGCCCCTTCTTGGTAAACTCGGGAACAAGCGTATCGCGAATGTAGACGTTATAATCATAGACCAGCTTGTTCTTGGCCAACTGTGTATCCACATAGGGGGTGATCTGCGCCACGATGAGGTGGGCATTGGGTTGATCAGTCACGATGGTTTCCACCAGCCCGCGGATTCTGGCGGGGCTATCTTTGCTGATGCCGTTAATACCAATCATGAGCAGAATGAGGTCGGGCTTATTCTTCGACACCCAGCCCTTGAGGGCCCCGATCGGCGCACCACCGCCACCCTGATGATGGTCCTGCCCGAGATCACGCAGATCAAATTTCGGTTTGTAGGTGCCGCCATGCGTAGGGTCCCCGCTCGTCTTGTTCCATGGCTGCGGGGAATCCCCGACAAAGGTGAAGTGATAGCCGGCACCCTTAAGCAGCGTGTAGAGCCTGCTGCGGTAACCAAACTTGAACGGCACTTTCCAGTGTGGGTTATCGGTGTAACCCACGGTGATCGAGTCTCCCAGGCACATGATCCGTAATGGATCCTCACTGGATTGAGTCAGAGAATTTTGCTCTCCGGAAAGTACTTGCCCACCCACTGTGTTCAGGAGGATTATACAAATTAGGGCAAAATAGCCTTTTCGTTTAAGATGCATCTAGCTATCTCATGAGCTTATTTACATCTACTGCAATCCTATTCAATAACGAAGTATAAAACATGACCCTGAAGTGGGTTGGTAGCCTCTCAATCCCTTATGAAAAAGGGGCGAATTCTTGATTTTATTTTAATTTGATTCCTATATTTTCACTCAATAATTATTGCTTATATTCTTTGAGTTTATTTCAAATATTTTTCCTCGATACCTACATCATTTGGAGAACATATCACCCTATACAGAGCGAATATTTTTTTGGTTCATTTAAAAGTAAGGGACTCTTATTTGGTTTTGAGCTTCACTTGATAGGGTGTTTTTGCTAGGTGATATGTCTAATTTGTTGTGCTGTTTAATTGATAGTCAAGCACCTCTAATTTTCTCCCAAACATTAAAATTAAAATTATTATGTCTATTCGTTCGTTCGTTCCTTCCACTCTTTTGTTGGTATGTTCATTAATGGGTGTTCATCCTAATTCATTGCTCTTGGAGGCAAAGAATACGGAGGTGAAGTCTTATTCCTGGACTACGGATCACATGCATGTGGGTGTGCGTTGGCAACCGTTTGGCTTGAATGGATGTGATCTGTATGATGCAGGCAGACCCATAATCTCTGAACACAGCAGTTATGCTCAATTTTGGGTGAGTTGGAGTGCGGTTGAACCCACTACCAAGCATACAGATTATAAGAACAATATCTCGGGTTACCTGAAGGGGATTGAAAATGCGGTCGATGCATGCGTTGCTCGGGGAGTCAAAACGGAATTGGTGATGTGGCACTGTCCGGGGTGGGCATCCGAGTCGGGAAAGTCTGGAGGGTGGAAGCCAA
>ERZ767285.609-NODE-609-length-11745-cov-3.683493_pt1 | contig 11745 bp, 8 predicted proteins | sample MGYA00374953_ERZ767285 | MGnify/ENA primary metagenome ERZ767285 (study PRJEB28947, sample SAMN06267186) | marine metagenome | isolation source: Columbia River Estuary | place: USA:Columbia River Estuary, USA | collected 2013-07-23 ...
GATCGGAAGAGCGTCGTATAGGGAAAGAGTGTGCAGAGCCGACTTGATCTCGCTGGGAGGCCCGCCGATCAGTAAAAAAATTTCGGGACACTCCGATCTCCTCCGAGGTGATTGACGCCCTCATTGCTACGGCAGGAACCGCTCCGTCAGGGGCAAATAAACAACCTTGGACCTTTTGTGCCGTATCAGATCCCGGGCTAAAACGGCGAATTCGTGAAGCTGCTGAAGAGGAAGAAAAGGCGTTCTACGCGGGTCGTGCTCCTGACAGCTGGCTGGAGGATTTGGCCCCCATTGGGACGGATTGGGAAAAGCCCTTTTTGGAAACGGCCCCCTGGCTTATTGTGGTCTTTAAGCATGTCCAGGACGTCCGCCCCGACGGAGAGGTCCGGAAAAACTACTACGTGTCCGAATCCGTTGGGATTGCTTGTGGAATGCTCATTGCCGCCATACACGAAGCGGGTCTTGCCACTTTGACGCATACCCCCAGTCCGATGAATTTTCTGCAGGATCTGTTGAACCGTCCGAGCCACGAAAAACCCTATCTACTCTTGCCGGTCGGCTACGCCGCCTTGGACGCCACCGTTCCGAATATTTCCCGAAAACCCTTGGATGGCATTCGCGTGACCTATCCCCCGAAGGACTAGGTGGTCGGCTTCGCGGAAGTCTCCGCCACCCAGGCCATGACCTTTTTGGCCTTTGCAGGCCCCACTGCATTTTCCAGCGCTTCGGCACTCGCCCTTTTGACTCCTGCTGCCGACTTAAAGGTCTTCAATAATACTTCGATCGTAGCCGGACCTACACCCGGGATGGCCTCGAGTGCCGAGCCAATACTCGCCTTGCTTCGCTTGTTTCGGTGGAACGTGATGCCAAAGCGGTGTGCCTCGTTTCGCGCCTGTTGTAAGACTTTAAGCGTTTCGGAACGCTTATCTAGGTACAAAGGCACGGAATCCCCTGGGAAGTAGAGTTCCTCCAAGCGTTTGGCGATACCAAGAATGGCGATTTTGCCCCGTAAGCCTAGTTTATTCAGTGCCTCCACCGCCGCACTCAGTTGCCCTTTTCCCCCATCAATCAAGATGAGCTGGGGTAGCGATTGGCCTTCGTCCATCATGCGTTTGTAGCGCCGGTACACCACCTCTTCCATCGTAGCAAAGTCGTCGGGCCCTTGCACGGTTTTCACATTGAAATGGCGGTATTCCTTTTTGGCGGGCTTCGCATTTTTAAACACGACACAGGCACTCACCGGATGCGTGCCCTGAATGTTCGAGTTGTCAAAGCACTCTATGTGCTGGGGTTCTTCCGACAGGCGAAGGTCCTGCTTCATTTGTGCCAAAATCCGATTGACATGGCGATCCGGATCAACAATTTGCATGTTCTTCAGGCGTTCCAAACGCTGGGCTCGGGCATTGCGTTGGGATAGGGCAACGACCGCGGCCTTATCGCCGCGCTGTGGAACCTGGAATTGAACCCCGGCCAAATCCAATTCGACGTCGTGGGAAAGGAGGAGCATTTTTGCGTCGGACCCAAAACGCAAGCGAATTTCTGGGATGGCCAACTCGAGCATTTCGGCCGGCGTCTCCTCCATTTTCTTCTTCAACTCCAAGGTATACGATTGAAGTACCGCCCCCTCCCGGACCATCAGGAAGTTGACATACCCGTACTCGACATCGTCGATCACCGAGTACACATCAACTTCGCCCACGGCAGGATTGAGCACGGTGCTTTTGGCTTGGTACTTTTCCAAGTGGTCCAACTTCTCCTTGCAGGCCTGGGCTAGTTCAAACTCTTGTTTGGCCGCATGCATCATCATTTGGCCGTGCAACCGTTGCTTGATGGCGGACCACTCGCCCTTTAGGAGCTTCCGCACGGATGCGATGTCCTCCATGTAGGCAGCTTCCGTTTGGCGTGCTTCACAGGGTCCTAGGCAGTTGTGCATTTGGTATTCCAAGCACACCCGATACTTCCCGGCATCGACGGCCGATTCCGAGAGATTCAAGGCACACGTTCGCAATGGATAGAGTTGTCGAATCAAATCCAACAAGGTCCCCAGCATCCGCCCTGAGGGATAGGGGCCGAAGTACTCGCTGCCATCCTCAATGCGCTGACGCGTACTAAAGACCCGCGGGAAACGCTCCTTCTTGATGCAAATCCAGGGATAGGTCTTTCCGTCCTTCAGGTTGATGTTGTACCAAGGCTGATGCTGCTTAATGAGGGTGTTTTCGAGCAGAAGCGCGTCGTATTCCGTCTCCGTGACAATGACGTCAATGGACACTACGCGTCGAACCAGCATGCGCAAGCGCGCTTCGTCATGGGTTTTGCTGAAGTAGCTACTGACCCGTTTTTTGAGGTTTTTGGCCTTGCCGATGTAGAGAATCCCGCCGTCTTTGTCCAAATGCTTGTAGACCCCAGGCTTTTCAGGCAGGGTTCTCAGCAGCTGTTTGATGCGGTCCAAGCGTTCCATACGATTCTCTCAACAAAAAAGGCCGCCTCGCGTTCACGAGGCGGCCTTGAAGGTACAGTGTGAATTTGCTTAGTTCGAAAGTAGGGTCACGTTACCCGTCAATTCGAGGTGCGCACTGTTGGGGTTGTCATCCAAGCGAAGGATGTAGAAGTACACGCCGTCGGCCAATTTATTCCCGCGGTTGTCTTCGCCTTTCCAAGGATTGGCGTTGTCGTAGGCATCGTTCTCGTAGACCACCTTACCGTAGCGGTTCATGATCATTAAGTAGCGCCCAGATGAGTAACTCATCGCCCCCTGAATGCGGAAGCCATCATTGACACCGTCGCCGTTCGGCGTCACCACGTTGGGTACAATCACCGTATCAATCGGAGGGATCGGGGGAACGGGCTCACCAAACTCAATCCAGTTGGAATAAGCCGTGTCCTGCAAACGGGTCGGATTGTGGGTGCGGACGCGGATCGAGTATTGGCCCGGGGGCAAGTTGGGGTACTCTACCGTGACAAACGTATCGAGCTGTGATGCGCCGTAATCCTCCCAGATGTAGACTCCAGGCTGACCAGCGATACCTCGGCCAAATTCCACTTGGTACATGGGATTGTTCCACCCATTGTAATCCGTCCAGACCGATGGAATCGATGCCGTGTTGCTCATGTCTCCGCGCAGCCAAATGCTCTTGACTTTATTGGTCGGCGGCTGTTGCAAACCATTGATAATCGCTTCGACATAGTATCGATAGGATTTCCCGTCGACATCTGCGGCACCCAAGGTATTGTCCACCCAATCGCGCTGGGCCGAATCGGTCAATGACGTGATTTGATTCCAGTTTGCTCCGCCGTCTCCTGAACGGTAAATGCGGAAGTTGTTGAATAGGAAGGATGGGAATGTGGCTGGATCAATTTTCCAGTAGATGTGCGGGCGCTTGTCTTCGTCGATGGACACATTGGTCAACTGCATGTCCAGGTTGACACAGTCATTCACCAAGAGAACAATAGTATCAAACTCATCCATGGCCTTTCCACACTTGTTCAAAAGCGTATTGCCGTCATTGCCCACTTTGGAATAGAGGTAGTATTCCCCATTCATGGACAACGGCTTAAAGAGCTTGACTCGCATGGAGTCCGTTTCGCCGTTTACGTTGGGGAAAGGAACGAGTTTTTGAATGGGAATAGGCTGACCATTCGGCGCCGTTAGTCGGAAATCCGAACCATCAGAAGAAATGGACACCACCTCAACAGACAAGGTGAAGTAGAGCATTACCGTGGAATCCAAACACTTGTATTCCACCTGCTGCTTGCCGTCAGGACGAAGTGTCACGCCCGGAGCGTTTTGGTCCAGCTTCACCCCTTGGTTCACAATTGGGTTACAGTTGGCCGCGACCGAAACCTGAATTTCTCGGTTGGACGATCCCACTTTCTCCCAGAATAAATAGGTCGAGTCAAAACGGTATTCATTGACGCGAATGGCTATCACCGATGTTTCCTGCGTATTCGCAATGAACGTGATGTTACCTGTTTGGGTGTTCAAGGTGAATGGTCCAGCTGGATCGGTGTGGATGGGCTGCAGATAGGTAAATCCGGCGGCATACCCAACGCTGACACCACCATTTCCCCATGCAAACTCACGTGCGGGGATTAATTCGTAATTGATGGAATCGCCATCCTTTTCATAGGCGTTTTGAAGGTAGTTGATGTATCCGCCCGTGCAGATATAGCTCAAAGGAACCGATACAAAGGCGGGGGCTGAATTATATCCCAAAGTGTTGTTGAGTTCCGCCTCAAAGTAGAACCCAGCACCTGACGAGTTGGCGATTCCGGTGACGCCGAAAGGACGGCAGCAGGACTGCCAATACATGACGTAATCGTTGCAGATTTGAGTGAGCGTGACATACCCTACGTAGATATTGACCATGGGGCTGAAGAAGGAACCACTCGTGCCCTGAGGAATACAATCGTAGGCACCAAGTGAGGCCGCACTGAACTCTGGTTGAGCGAGGCTACACGTTACGTTGGTGGTCAAATTGCAACTGGGCGCGTTGATGGTCACAGTTTGAGCCGTACCCAATCCCACACCGGACTGCTCCCGGTAGATCACCAATTTTATGCGGTATTGACCCGTTACTCCTGTGGAGTCCCCCACGTATTTGTACTGGATGTCCCCACCTAGAATGTGTGAAGCTTCCGCTTGGAAGGGAAGAAAAAGGGCGCCCAACAAAAAGGCAAACAATAGACGTTTCATACGAAAGATATTTTTCAGCCTTACGAAAATAGGTGTTTGGTTCGGACTTCTCGCACAAATCCACCGAATGTGGCATGCGATTGATTGAACGCCGTATTTAAAGTGTTTTGCGCAAGCGCGCCACGGGAATTCCGAGTTGTTCGCGGTACTTCGCCACGGTGCGGCGCGCAATCGGGTAGCCCTTGTCTTTGAGGAGTTTAGCGAGGGCATCATCCGTCAGAGGATCCCGAGAATCTTCCTCCGAAATGCTGTCCTCTAGAATCTTTTTGATTTCGCGGGTAGACACCTCCTCCCCCTCTGAATTCAGCATCGATTCACTAAAGAAATTTTTAATCAAAAAGGTCCCAAAAGGCGTCTGAACGTATTTGTTGCTCGCAACCCGGCTGACGGTCGAAATATCCATCCCGACTTCGTCCGCAATGTCCTTTAAAATCATCGGCTTCAACTTGCGTTCATCGCCCGTCAGGAAATACTCCTCTTGAAAGCGCATGATGGCGGACATCGTTAAAATCAACGTTTGTTGGCGCTGTTTGATGGCGTCGATAAACCACTTCGCCGAATCCAACTTTTGCTTGACAAATTGAAAGGCCTCCTTTTCTTGTTCTGAACCAAACTGCTTCGCCTTTTTGTAGTGCTGCAGCATGTCCTTGTACTCACGGGACACATTGAGTTCGGGCGCGTTCCGGCCATTCAAGCGCAATTCCAACTGGTCGTCCACGACTTGAATGACATAGTCGGGAATCACGGTTTGGGTGGCGTGGCTGCCCGTTTCGGCCGTGTGCCCTGGCTTGGGATTCAACCGCCCAATTTCGTCCAGGACCGCTTTTAACTCTTCCTCTGTGATATCCAACTGGGCCATCATTTTGCTGTAGTGGCGCTTGGCCAGTGCATCAAAATGTTCCGTAACCACGGTCTTGGCCAAGGCTGCCGTCGCTCCTGAGCGCATCTGAAGTTGGATCAGCAAGCACTCTTGCAAATCTCGGGCCCCGACACCTGCCGGCTCCATGCCTTGAATGACGTACAAGGCCTCCTCCAGCTCCCGAACTTCGATGAAAATACCCAGGGAAAAGGCCAAGTCATCGACAATGTCGACCAGCTCCCTGCGTAGATAGCCATCGTCCTCCAGCGTGCCGATAAGGTATTTGCACAACGCTTCCTTCTGGGGCGCCAGTGAGCGCATGGCGAGCTGTTCTTTGAGCAAATCGCTCATGTCCTTGCCTACGACCACGGGCGCTTCATAGGCTTCGTCGTCCGCAGAAAAATTGTTGGATTGCAACTTATAATCCGGGATGTCGTCGTCGTTCAGGTAGTCGTCCATCGGATCGTAGTCCTCTTGACCCCCCTCTTCTTCCCATTCGTTGCTCAAATCATCCGCGGGCTCAGGCGAATCCATCCCTTCCTCTAGGGCTGGATTCACTTCCATTTCCTCCTGAATACGCTCCTCCAAAGCCTGCGTAGGCAGCTGAATCAACTTCATCAGTTGAATCTGCTGCGGCGAAAGCTTTTGTTGTAGCCGTTGGCTGAGCGATTGCTTGAGCATGGTGTGAATCAGAATTCGGCGTTGCCGGGCGTTCGAGGAAAGGGAATGACGTCGCGGATGTTGCCCATGCCTGTGACAAATTGGACCATGCGCTCAAAGCCCAGGCCAAATCCACTGTGCACACAGGTGCCAAACTTGCGGGTGTCCAAGTACCAGTCGAGGTGCTCCGGATCAATGCCGACCGCCTTCATTTTTTCGACCAACACGTCGTGACGCTCCTCGCGTTGACTTCCTCCGACGATTTCACCAATACCGGGGAAAAGAACATCCATGGCGCGAACCGTTTGGCCGTCTTCGTTCAGCCGCATGTAAAATGCTTTGATTTTCGCAGGGTAATCAAACAAGATCACGGGGGACTTAAAGTGCTTTTCGACGAGGAAGCGCTCATGTTCAGATTGGAGGTCTGCTCCCCAAGTCTCGATCGGATACTTGAATTGCCCTTTTTTGTTGGGTTTGGACTCTTTGAGGATATCAATGGCCTCGGTGTAGGTGCATCGAACAAAGGGATTGTCGAGCACAAACTGAAGCTTTTCAAGCAAGCCTTGTTCCGCTCGCTGCGCTTGAGGTTTGCTTTTCTCCTCCTGCTCCAGGCGCTGGTCCAAAAAGGCCAAATCTTCCTGGCAGCGCTCCATGACTGCTTTGATGATGTGCTTGCAGAAGGCCTCCGCCAAATCCATATTGTCGGCCAGGTCGTGGAAGGCCATTTCCGGCTCAATCATCCAAAATTCACTGAGGTGCCGTGTGGTGTTGGAGTTCTCTGCACGGAAGGTGGGACCAAACGTGTAAATTTTTCCCAGAGCCATCGCCCCCAATTCCCCTTCCAATTGGCCACTGACCGTCAAGTTGGTGGGCTTTTCGAAGAAATCTTGGCGGAAGTCCGTGAGGCCTTCGTCATTTTTCGGGGCGCCGTCGGCGGGAAGCGTGGTCACTCGGAATAACTCTCCGGCTCCCTCCGCGTCACTCGCGGTAATGATGGGTGTGTTGAGGTAAAAGAACCCCTGCTGGTTAAAAAACTCGTGCACGGCAAACGCAGCTGCATGGCGAACCCGCATGACCGCGCCAAACGTGTTGGTGCGCATGCGCAAATGCGCAATCTCTCGAAGGAACTCCAGGGAATGGCGCTTGGGCTGCAGCGGATAACTATCGGCCGGGCAGTCGCCCAAAACCTCGAGGGTCTTGACCGCCACCTCCACAGCCTGGCCACTTCCTTGGCTTGGTACGAGTTCTCCAACCACCGCCACACTGGCCCCCGTCGTTACGCGACGGAGCAGGGCTTCAGGGAATGCCTCAAAGTCCACCACGCATTGAATGCTCGCCTGACAGCTTCCGTCATTCAAGGCTAAGAAGCGATTGGATCGGAAGGTCCGAACCCATCCCTTGAGTTGAATCGTCGCTCCCATAGCCGGAGCGCGAAGAATGTCAGAAACCGAATGTGTTGGCATGATGTATGATGCAAAATGGGACTTTCATTGCAAAAATGGACAAATATTCCCAGTCTGCGCCCACCGGTGGGGGACTTTCAAGGGGGTTAAATCAAAAAATATTCGCTTTTTTTCACTTTCCAGGAAACATTTTTACACACTAAATGTTTCCAATGGGTAAAATGGCACGACCTTTGCCACCCCGAAGGCGCCACGTGCCTACGACCTATGGAAAACGACCCCCGACATAGTATCCTCACCCGAGCGATGGAACTCTTCCAACGCTTTGGCCTTCGTGCGGTCAATATGGACGATGTGTCGCGCGAGTTGGCCATGAGCAAGAAAACGCTCTACACCTTCTTTAGCAACAAGTCAGACCTCGTGGACCAAGCCGCTAAATACCTTTTTGCGGTGAAGTCCAAGCAATTCATCGAGCAAGCGAGCATCTTTGAAAATGCCATTGACGAGTTGTTTGAAGTACAACGCATCCAACAAGAGGTCCTGAAGAATTACGGCACCCGCTTACTCTTCCCCCTAAAAAAATACCACCCCGAAACCTACGACTGGGTCATGCATGCCCGCCGTACCATGATGATTCAGGCCACGACCAAAAATTTGGAACGCGGCATCCAGCAAAAACTTTTTCGAGAGGACCTTCAAATCGCCCACGTGGCCTTGATCCGCTACAATACGATGGTCGGCATCATGGAAGACCCCGACATGGGGGATGATCCCGGACCTCGTGGCGAGCTGCTTCATTACAGTCTTCTCATGCACATTCGATCCATTGCCACTGCGCAGGGACTCGCGTATTTACAAGAACTCCAATCTCCCAAAACCAAATGAAACGTAGCTTCCTCCTCTTGGCTCTAGCCATGGGTAGCCTGTCCGCCTTGGGGCAACAGCGCATGGATCTGTCGTTGGATCAGGCCATTTCCTATGCCCTGGAACACAATGCCCAGATTCGCGTCCAATCCCTTGAAAAGAAGGCCGCCGAAAAAGTCTTGATCCAGAATATTGCCTTGGGCCTGCCCTCGGTGAGCATGGGCGGCAATTACACCGACAACATCGAATTGCCTGCGCAATTCTTTGACATCAACCAAGATGGGGTTATTGACAAATTGCAATTTGGCACCCGATACAATTCGGTCGCCGGATTGTCGGTGAATCAACTCGTGTTTGACGGCTCCTACATTGTGGCCCTCCTCGCCACCAATGTCTTGCGCGACATGGCGGCGGACTCCTACGAAAAAGCGACCATCGATGTGCGGGAACAAGTGGCGCAAGCCTACCACCTGCGCGTCATTTTAGGGGAAAACCTGACGGCTCTCCAGGCCACCTTGGCCAATACAGCCTCCACTTTGAAGAATCTCCAAGCGATGCAAGGCGAAGGCTTTGTCTCCGAAGATGACGTGGATCAACTCTCTATTGTCTACCACAATTTGGAAGCCAATGTGGCCAACCTGGAAAGCCAGAGCCAGATTGCCGAGCAGCTCCTCAAACTTCAGTGCGGAATGGCGCCAGAGACCGCATTGCATTTGACCACCTCGCTGGAAAATCTCCTCGTGCTCGCAGAAAGCGGTCAAGCCCTACTTGGCGTTCCCTTTGAAGTGCAAAATCACATTGACTACCGCCAATTAAGCACCAACCGGAAGGGCCAATACCTCAACCTCCAAAATGAGAAAATGCAGTTCTTGCCCAAGCTTTATGCGGGATATGGATTCAATCGCCAATTTGTCAGTGAGTCGGCCAATGTGTTTGACCCCAACGGCGTTTCTGCGAACAATGCGACGTTCCAATCCTGGAACTTGTCTGCTCAGGTGCCGCTTTTTAGCTCTGGTCGGAAAATTGCCCGCGTGCAGGAGCAATTCATCAAGCTGCAAGAGTTGGATATCCTTTTGGCCAACACCGAAAACGCCCTGACCCTTCAACACGCCCAAGCACGGGCCGATTATGCCAACGCTCTCAAGGTCTACCAAATTCAAGTCCAAAACGTTTCCCTTTCGCAGCGGGTCATGAAGAACACCGAAGTGAAGCTCATCGAAGGGGTGGCTTCGAGCATGGATTACAGCCAGGCCTCTTCCCAATACCAACAAAGTGTTGCCGCCATGTTGCAAGCGGCCAACAATGCCCTCAATAAACGCGTCGCCTTAGAGAAGTCTATGGGCGCTTACAACCTTCAAACTCTCGAATAATCCCATGAAAAACCTGTCTCTTTTTATGCTCGTGGCGGCGATTTTTGCCTCCTGCAGTACGCCCGAAACCACCCCGGTCGATCAATTGAACGCGCGCCGCGATTCCCTGTCGGCAGTGATTGAAGACCTCAAAGCCCAGCTGGCTGATGTGGACCTTCAGCTCGCCTCGTTTGATAGCACGCGAAGCTTTGCGAGCGTGACCACGCTTGACATCGCCCAAGGGGCCTTCGATCACGCCTTCCAGGTATACGGTACCGTCATGTCGGACAAGTCTGTCACATTGTACCCCGAAATGGCAGGAAGCATTGCCCGGGTTACGGTCAAAGGCGGGGAGCGCGTACGCGCTGGCCAAGTCTTGGTCTCGCTGGACGGCTCCATGGCGCAAGCCAACTTGGCCGAAGTGAAAACCCAATTGGAATTGGCCAAGTCGGTATTTGAAAAGCAAGAGCGTCTCTGGAACCAAAAGATTGGCAGTGAAGTGCAGTATCTCCAGGCCAAAACACAATTTGAAGCCCTCCAAAAGCGCCTCAGCGCCGTTCAAAAGCAGGTGTCCATGACGACGATTTCTGCCCCCTTTGATGGCGTTGTGGATCAAGTGTTTGCGAAGGAAGGTGAATACGGCGCGCCCGGCATGCCCATGGTTCGCCTCGTTGGCAACGGCGGCCTCCGCCTCGAAATGCAGGTTCCCGAAACCTACATCCAGCGCATCGAAAAAGGAGATGGCGTAGTCATGAATTTTTCGGCCATACAGCTCACCTTGGAAGGGAACGTTGGCCAAGTCGGCAACTACATCAACCCCGGCAGCCGCACCTTCGGCGTGACCGTGGAGCTGCCCAAGAATCAAAACCTCAAAGCCAATATGATGGCTTCGGTTGCTTTGAAAGATTACAGCACGGAAAGCGCTATCACCATCCCGAACCGCTTGATTCTGCAGGATACTAAGGGGATGAACTACACCTACGTCTACGTGCAGGAAGGCGAATTAGGTAGAATTGCCCGACGTGACTTGGTCTTGGGTGTTTCCAATGATGAGTTCACCGAAGTGAAGTCTGGGGTTGCCCCCGGCGATAAAGTAGTGGACCGCGGTATTCGCTCCGTCCAGCCCGACCAAATTGTCAAACTCTACTAAGCCATGTCAGAACAGAATACATCGATGATGCGCCGTTTTGGCATCACGGATTGGGCGGTGAACAACCGCATAACCGTGGGGGTCTTGACGGTCATTATCCTCATTGCCGGCCTGATGGCGTACCGCGCCATGCCTGCCGAGAGCTTCCCGGAGATTGCCCAACCCACCATTTATGTGGGAACCGTCTACCCAGGGAACTCACCTGTGGACATTGAGCGTTTGATCACGCGTCCACTCGAGAAGGAAATCAACAGCATTTCCGGAGTGGACAAGATTTCGTCTACGTCCATCCAAGGATATTCGTCCATTGAGGTGAAGTTTAATTTCAATGTCGAGGTGTCCGAGGCGCTGCGCAAGGTGAAAGACAAGGTGGATGCCGCGCGCTCCAGCCCCGACTTCCCGAACGACCTGCCTGCTGACCCCAACATTTTTGACCTCAACATCGGTGAATTGTTGCCGATTATGAACATCAATCTTTCGGGTGAATACACGAGCGACCAGCTCAAGAACTACGCCGAGTACCTCAAGGAAGAAATTGAGGATTTGGCGGCCATCACTTCCGTGGACATCCGCGGCATTGATGACAAAGAGGTTCGCATCATGGTGGACAATCAGAAGATGGAATCCTTGAATATCTCCTTCCGGGATATCGCTGGGGCCATCCAAAACGAAAACATGTCCATTTCCGGCGGCGACCTTCTTGTCGATGGCTACCGACGAAACGTGCGCGTCCTTGGGGAATTTGAGTCCCTTCGCGACATCGAAAA
>ERZ767285.611-NODE-611-length-11716-cov-4.719993_pt1 | contig 11716 bp, 3 predicted proteins | sample MGYA00374953_ERZ767285 | MGnify/ENA primary metagenome ERZ767285 (study PRJEB28947, sample SAMN06267186) | marine metagenome | isolation source: Columbia River Estuary | place: USA:Columbia River Estuary, USA | collected 2013-07-23 ...
GATTTTTTAAAAACGGATTTTTAAAAACGGATTTTTCAGTTAACATGTTTAACTGAAAATATTCAACTTTTAAACACGGACTTTTAAACACGGACTTTTAAACACGGACTTTTAAACACGGACTTTTAAACTTTTAAACACGGACTTTTAAACACGGACTCGCACTCGACAGGGGACGCACGGCCGATATAACTGTTCACATGCAGTCCTTTTGGTAACTACTAAACACAACTGAAATGTTATACTAACATTATTAATCTCTGTACATTTAGGGTACTATTTATCTGTTCCAAAAGTGAGTTGTTCTGACTCTCTTTCTCCTGCCTGTCAAAGGTTCACTTACAGCATCGCGCTGCACTGATTGGTTGGTGCCAAGCACCGTCACCTCATGTTGGCCATGCTGACCATGTTGGCCCCGCTGGCCATGCTGGCCCTGGGTCTGGTCAGACCCAGCGGCGCCCAGGACATCTGTTGCCCTGGGGGCACCGCGCTCGAATCTCTCCTCCTGGCCCTCCTGGGAGGTGGACTCGTCCAACACAGCTGCCGCTGCTTCCCGTGGCCCAGCTCCAGCTGGTCGCCCCAGGGAGTTGGACTCGCCCAACACAGCTACTGCTGCCTCACGTTGCTCCTGCTGCTGCTTCGGCCCGGCGTCGTACTGGTCCCCGGCATCCCTCGTCCGGTCCTCGCCGCCATTCTCACCAACTCCATCGTCCTGATGGTTGGTGTGTTCTTCTCTGTCATTATCAACATCTTCCTTGTTGTCATCAAGTTCCTCAGTTTCCTCTGCTTGTAGGTAATCATCCATGATTAGAGGGTCAAATAACAGGCCAGTTGGCGGTATTTGATCATGGGCAGATACTAGCTTTGACAGTTTTGACAGTGGGCGGTTCACAGTTTTGAACCGTCCGTCTTTGAATCCGTAACGGAGTTCTGCTTGTCCTGGTCCCCGGAAACCCGTTATTATTCCTAACTGGGGGAATGGGTTCTGATTGTGGGATGAAGATAGATCCATTATTAAACAGACATCCCCTTCTTTGAAGTCTCCTCCTTCTATTCCGTCTTGAGCCATGGAATGTGTTTTTCTCAGTCTTGCCGTATAGAAAATTTTCCATTTCTTGGCAAAAGAAAGTTGTTGCTGGGCCACAATCGCGGCCTGGCCCGTGTAATGATGAGCTTTGGCCAGTGACACGTATTGGGCATGATCCGGTCCTCGTAAAGCTTGAGGGCTGATTACCGTCAATTCACCTGGGTTGGCGCTGTCGTACGGCAGAAGAATAACCGGACGAAGATTGACGGTTGAAATGGCCAGCTGTATCACTCTTGTGAAACTGGTAACTGTCATCCCAGCCATACCAGGTAAGAAAGAAGCTTTTAAAATTTTCTTTACCGATTTCACAGAACTTTCAACATTACTCTGTTTATATGAAGCTTTGCTGTAGGTTTGTCTAAGCTTGAAGCCAGCTCTTTTTAGATCCCTGACTACCGCAGCGGCGGTGGTGGGGTCGAGTTCATGTTCTTCCGTGTCTTCCTCTCTCTCTTCCTCCTCGTCATCATCAGCTTTCACTGCTTCGGCGGTTCTCTCGGCCGCTGGAATTAAAGAGCTTCCTGCATCAAAAGACAGCTCTTTTGTCATATAACCATGCTCCATCATTATGACTTTTAGTCCTGACATGATGCTATCTGTGGTCATTGAATCAAGGACTGCTGCACTGACACGATGTGAATACATGCAGACACTCAACAGCACATACAGCTTGATCGTGTCTCTCCTTGTTCTGTTTGCTTCTCTGGTCAATGCCATTCTTGGCTTGCAGAATACTGTCATCGGGCCAAACGTATCTATCATCAAATTTTTTCCTTCTTGCAGGTCAGTTTGGCCTATGCTTCTCAGAGGCGAGATAATGTCTTTACCCGTCTTTTGTATCAGTTTCCTACAGGTATAGCAGTCTTCCCTCAATCTTGTGAGGTAGGGCATTGCACTTGGGAGCCAGTAAAACCATCTACTACCTCTTGCGTTAGTGGAAGCTGGTGATTCAGAGTGAGCCATGTTATGCACCTCTTGAGCTGTGCTTGTCCCCAAGGCGGTTGTGGGAGATAACAGAGGCACACTGTACGCTGCCCGCTGGACTTCAGGGACAACCTCAAATGATGATTGACGGATGACTGAGGGATTGTTATCAGTTCCCGGGTCATATTTTCTTCCTTGTAGCATAACAATTCCTCTATGTTCCACTACTTGGAAAGAACTCGATGATCCTCCCGCCCTTCTTTTGCTTGCTGCCTCAAAAGCGTTTTCTCTTTCTGCCCTGAACAATTCTAAGATTGCCCTTTGTTCCGTTGTTTCAGTTGAGTCATCAGTGTTTTGTTTCTGGTGACGCCGCCTCCAATCCAGTATCCTGGTAAGGACACGGACTGCAAAAAGGTAGCCTTGTCTCTTCTCCAGTAGTTCTTTCCAGACATTGGTGTCCGGCTTCTGAGCCCGGTTGTCCTTCAGTCCAGACCGTGCCCCTCTGGTGGCCCTTCTCGCCCTTGAACCTCCACCCTTGAAACCCGTTATTGCTGCAGCTGACAACACTGTTTCACTTTCTCCTTTGGCCGGTTCACCTGTGACGGGTGAGTCCAACTCCCAGGGGGCGGGTTCACCTGTGACGGGTAAGTCCATCACTGGAACAGGTGTGGGGTTCACTGCCCTGGTAGCTGTTGCCTGGGCTGCCTTTGTCTTTGAACTTGTTTTCAAACTAGTCTTTGTTTGTTCTTTTTCTCTTGCTTCTTTTAGTATTGCAGTATCTTTTGGGTGATAATGCTCTTCTTTTGCCGTATTGCAGGTTCCACAGGCCGCTTCACACAAAATTTCTTGTTTCATTGCTCCTTTTCCTGTTGAGTTGATATGTGAGACTTGCATCTTGTTTTTCTTTCTTTGTTCTTCTGGTGTGGCGGCAAACACATTGGCACTTTGGCTTCCTGGAATTGTTGCATATTTCAGGATGATGGGGTTTCTGTGGGGAAGTTTATCATCACTGATTAACTTCATCTTTGACACATGTGTTGTACAGCGTTGGTCCACAGTGGGGCGTAAGAACGAAGGTGAGTAGAACTCAGATGTTATTTTCCTCCCAATCTGTGGATTATATCTCGTGAGAAGATCTATAGATTGAGAAAAGACTTCCCCTGGAGCATAATATAGCCCTGCGTACCCAAAGGTGTCCTGCACTCTTGATGCCAGGAGGCCCGTTCCTAGAGTCAAACTCACTGCCGGTTTGGTCATCAAAGTCAGTGCCGTCTGGGAGTCACAAATCAATCTGGGCTTAGGAAGCTTGGATCCCAGAAATGACTTGAGGTTGTGCATTGCTTTTTCAACTTCTTTCTGTGCCAATGCAACTCCTGTCAGTTCTGCTGTGAGTTGATGATGGGGTCGCAATAACGGATTCAGGCCTGAGTTGCCTGAGTACAGATATATTTTGACTCTCTTCTCTCCCTCCCACTCATATCTCTGCAGCAAATAACACAGGGTGGCCCCGGCTCCTAACGCGCCCCAACACCCATCACTCAAAGCGTCTACCTCAAAGTCTATGCTTTCATAACTTATCGACATTGGCAAACGCCAGGAACGTGGTTGTGCAAAGGTTACTTGGTTCTCTAGATTTGCTTCCACCATGTAAAACATGTGGTTAGTGATGTAGTCTGTTGTCAACAGCTCATCATATTTCTCCTTGTTGTTCTTCCTTTTCAGTTCTGTATTCAGTTCCGTATTCAACACAAGAACTCTGTAGCAAAACTTGTTTAGCACTGCGACCCACGGGCATGCTGTCAGGGGGTCGTACGTAGAATGAGCAGCTGCCAGTGCATGGCGATGACGGAGGGGTTTTTCTGCATGTAGGCGAAGTAGATCTTCAGGTGACCTGAGGCATGCCCATTCTGGTCGTAACCCGCGACGGGCAGGGTGTAAGTTGAGTCCTTCCGATTTATCAGTGCTGATTCTATCCAGTGCTGGCGACCAATTGTAACCCAGCAGGCTTTGTTTTGGGGCTTGTCCTCCCTTGGTGACGGGTGTTGTTTCTATGGCTCCTGCCATTTTAATGACAGGATCATTCTTCTCCTCAGCGGGTGTCCCGGGACTGGTCAGATCCACCGGCGCCCAGGGCTTGTACCAATATTTTGGTTCATGTGTCACAAAACCCTCCGGAGGTTCCATGTTTGCTAAGTCTTCAAACTTAGGGATTTTCTTTTGTGCCAACAGTTCTGTGTACTGTTTGACACCTTCAGAAATGAAAGTGGAGTCTATGCTTCCCGCCAAGGATGTGACGGGTGCTTTGACAGGCATATTGGCTCTTGCAGTGGCCAAGGCTAGCTTAGCACATCTTAAGATCAGAATATGGCAGATTCTGCGGCCAAATTGCCCATGGAGCAAGTGCCGGCATGCTAAGGTTTCATCTTCTGGTGGCAGCGGCGTTAGGTGTCTGCTGACCTGTGGAGTGGCGGCGTGTTTGATGTCTGAGCCAGATGGCGCCGAGCCGACACCTTTCCTCCGTGCCATCTTGCTATCGCGACACCGGTCGCCCTCGCAGCCGTGGTTGTAGATCCCTTCGAAGCCTCTGGGGGCGGTACCAGCCCCTCCATGGGCGGTCCCAACCCCTCCTTAGAAGTTGTTGTTGTTGAAGATGTCCCTCCTGTCCCGAGGCCCGGCATCAACCCCTCCATTCGAGGCGACACCAAGGCCCCTGCTCTTGAGGTTCCTCCTGTCCCGAGGCCCGGCATCAACCCCAGTCGGGGCGACACCAAGGCCTCTGTTCTTGTCCTCACTGATGCTCTGCTTCCGGTAGTTGTCCCCCATGGTGGAGGTGGAGGGCTCGCTGTTGCCGCAGTTTTCCCATTGGCGGGTGGGCAGCATGTTCTGTCACTGCAACTTTTCCTCATCTCCTGCCATTGGATTGTGGGAAATAGCTCATTTTGCAGGTCCATCACTTCTTGGGCAGTGACCCCACTATGGAGGTCATCTGCGTAGCTGAGCTCCCTGATGAGCATCTCCAGTGTGTCATCTTTGAGTTCCAGGCCGGCTTTGGCTAGCGATAGGAAAAGACCGCTCTGTGATATGCCCATCACGGCCACCATCACCAGGATGGCCACTAGCCGGCTGGTGGCCGTCTTCTTGGCTGTGAGAATTTCTGTTCCATCCTCCTTTGTTTCACAATCCATCAAGAACGCCAACTTGCTGGAGGCCTCTCCAGTTGATTTGTCATTATTTCCTGTCAGCCTCATACGGAAATACGCTTCTTTTATATCTTGTACAGCTACGCAGGGGAGAGATTGGAGTTTCCTTAACACATCCGCTATTTTGTTTTCAATACAGATTGTTTCCAGTAAGTTTGTATTGTATGTAAGACTGGGATCTAAAATAAGCCTTACTTGGGTCGTGGACATGCTGGACTGTGGTTTCAAAACATACCCAGAGGGAAGGAAGTGATCTCCACTTTTACTCTGGCGCATTTGTTCAAATTCCGTGTCTTTCAGGATCCTCCAATAACCCTTCTTTATTCCAGAGTTTAGCTTCAGTGTGAACTCATCCTTTGTGGCTTGTTCGAGCTTTGCAAAGCTAGTTCTAAGTTGTTGGAGTCTTGACATTGCAGTCTCAAAATTGACTGGCAATTGTGGTGCTTCAGGGTCCATGATGTATCTCAATACATAAGCATACTCAGCGTATTTGTCTATTCCCTCCACTGGCATGGACGGATTCATATCTTGGATCCGCACCTTTTGAAGTGCATGTTGGAAAGTTCTTGTGGCCAGTTTCATAAAGTACCCAGGCGCTGCCTCGTAGCACACAGCACAGTTTTTACAAGATTTGCAATCCTTGTGAAGTCGGTGCCTGGGAATGAGTTCCGGTGCTGTACCTCTCTCCATCCTCACTTTCATGGCCGGGGAGGCTTCTCCGTGAAATATATATTTCCTGTGGTCGGCCGCCTCATCTTCCCTTATCTCACCCTCAACCGGAATGACGTACGTCATACTCCGTCCGTTACTCACACCGTCATTTCCCTCACTTTCCTCCTCCGTATCATCAGGATGGCGATAGACCGGAAGATTGCCGGAAATGGTTGGGTCATCAGGGGCCGGCTTGGCTACCGGAATTTCAGTGGGTAGGGCTGGGTTTCTAGTGATAGCTGCAGACAACAAAGTCGTATGAACTGGGCAGTCTGTAGCACTCGACTCGTTGGTAATTTCATACACCGTATTGAAAAACCCTTGACTGCTGTCCAATCTGTTTAGAATATTTCTCACATAACTTGCTGAAAGTGGGAATGTTCTATTGCCACAAGCTAACATCCTTCCACTGAAGGCACACTGATGCAAGCTGACCATACCATGTTTATCCCTGTATGCATCTATCATTGGAGGAAACAAATGGTATAAGTCCAAGCCAATTACCAACATCATCTTCTGTGGCTGTCTGGTATATAGGGCGCTGCTTGGGTCACTTGGGTCAGGTTTGACCACCTCTAACTGTTCAAGGTTCCAGTGATTTGCAAAGGCAACTGGAACACTCAGGACTTTGCTTCTTAACATTGTTTCTGATTTTGCTAAACCATTATGCATTAGGGCTTTCAGTGATGTCACTTCTCCATCTGCCATTATTGCATCAAATGACACTAGCAATCCGTCTACTTCTTCCACCTTCCCTTCCATGGATAAGGTTTCCAGCTGGAATCTTTTTCTTTTTCTGGATGTTGCCATTCTCTCTAGGTCCGGATGAAAGTAAGAACTTTCACTTCCACTATCAAACAAGCAGGAGACTAACATGGTTTGTCCTCCCTTCTTCAGTGTGACTTGACTTGTCAGTGGTGCTGGATGACCCAACTGTCCCCTGTTCTCTGCTGGTGGTGAATCCCCAGCTTGCATGGCCAGGATTGCCACATTTAACTGGTAATCCGGTGACGGTTCCTGACGTACGTTTGGTCCCCCCTGGCCCTCCTGTGAGGTGGACTCGTCCGTCGCCGCAGCTGCCGCCCCCCGTGGCCCAGCCCCAGGTGACCTCACGAGGGGATTGGACTCACCCTTCACAGCAGCCACTGCCCCCCTTTGCCCAGCTAGAACTGGCCTCCCCAAGGCAGCCCCATTGAAAGTAGAGGGGATGGCGACAGGGGTGTGGCTGGCAGGTGAATCACATAACTTGGTGTTCACTTTACAACTTTGGCAAAACTCAGCATTGCTGTCCTCATACAGCCATGCAGGACAAACATGTGTTTTGCCCTGCTTCTTCCACCTCAAACAGCCTAAACACACTTGTTTTGCTGTGAGATTGCTCTTTTGCCCAGAACCTAATCGGGGACAATACTGTGTCCAGTGCCCGGCGCGCGGTTGACCCTTCACATCACAGATCTGACAGCGCGGCGGGGGACCTCCACTGTTGGATGGGTTAGGTACCTTTGTTCCTGGTATTCCTCCGAGACTGGCTCCACCAAAACTTTTATCACTGTTCTGGTTCCCCCCCTCTTTGCCACTCAGATTTTTCTTGTTCTGTTTTTGGGATCGGGGTTTCTTCTCACCTCCCCCAGCGGCGGGGCCTAAAGCTGCGCCTGCCTGGGTGCGGCCTGACTGATTATCTTTTTGGTTCAGGGAAGCCTTATAATCCAAATCACTTTGTTTGAAAGTACGATGCCACATTGTGAAAAACAACATTCTATCCGTTACATATTTCTTCACCTCTTCAATAGTGGTAAAGTCCTGGGTAATCATATTGATCACTTCACGTTGTTCGCTTGTATTAAGACGGAGAGCACGAAAAATGTGGGGTAGTACGTCTTGAGGCAAAGTTGCTTCTTCATTTCCCGGTTCCATCTGTGCCAGGGACTCCAGAACTGACAAGATTTCCTCCGCCTTTGCCGGAATATTACTATTGTCTTTAGCAGTAATCATATTTTTCAACTTGGCCAACAATACGGGTTTAATCAGTTTCTTCATCCCAAACTTGGCCGTCATATTCTCAATAGCAAGATCCGGACCCGCTTCACCACTCGACTGGTAGCGCAGGATATGATGCCTCAAATCCTCTTTAACTAGTTGTGCCATCTGCAGGATTCTTTGTTCAGCTGTGGGGTACAACTGAAACAGTTTTGACGTATTTTTCAGAAAAATATCGAATTCCTCAGGTTGCCCGGTAAATGTACTGAACCGGAGACGCGGTCTCTGCTGTAAATCCACCCTCTGACTCTTTTCTTCCGCCTCCAACTCGTCTTGTCTAATGGCGGCTTTGATTTCTACATCAGGTGCCTGTTCCAAAGCATCTTCAACTCGAACCCTGATTGACTCAGGAAAATCTCCCTCTCTATCTGCAGTTGTCACTGCTGCATTTAGATCTTTTCTGTTCTGTCTTAGTTCTAACAGATTGGCCGCAATCTGCTTAGATCCCTGTCCACTTAGATCGTTGAGAGCTGCCATGGTCCTCATAAGGTTATGGAGACCCTTGTGCACTTGACTGGGGAACCGTGATGTGCTAGTAGTGCTGAATTGTGATTCAGCAGGAGACACCCGACCATGTAGAGGTGATTGCATGTTCTCCTCTTCAAAACCCTCATGTGCAGGGTCGCCTGGGCCCCAGCCTATGTCCAGGTTTTCTAATTGTCTGGCCGGTACCGGTGGAAAGTGCTGCTCTGGCCACTCTCTGACTCTGGGAGCGGCGGGAGGTATGAGGGGCCTTTGCTGCTCCAGGCCGGGATGTGGCGGCCGGTTTGTGGGCTGCCGGACCACCGCTGATGCTTCACTCCTTGTGGCTGGCGCCGGGGAGTGCAGGCATATGTGTACATGACCTGCTTCGCATTGCGCACATCGGGTGGGTGCGAGGGGCGGGGGAAGATGCCCTTGGCCATGATTAACTGAAGGAGGAGCGGGGGGAACAGGGAATACTGGAAGAGTTCCTGCTTCCCCAGGTCCTGACTGTTGTCGGCCCAGTAGGGCGGCCAGGATTTCTTGTTGCTGTCGTTGTTGAGCCTGGATACTAGCTAGTATGGCCAATATATCTGCTGGCGGCGGCTGATGGCCGGGTCCAGTAGTCGGCGCAGATGCCCCTGCTGCCACAGGTTCACCGTGCTCGCCGGTAGGTGGCGCTGGCAGACCGACGCGGTCTGGGCGGCCATTTTGTGTTCCCTCGCCCTCCGCCGCTTGGGGGGGCACAGGGCTACTTTCACTGTCACTAGAAACTAAAGCATTGTTCAATGATGGGGGCTGACCAGCGGAGGATGAACTCTGGGACACAGCAGTAGTTCTCCCCGCTTCCGTCGCAAATCCAATATGGGTGTCCAGAGAATCCGTCGAAGGAGACAACTCTACGTCAGACCCACTAGATTCCGACATGGTTGTACTTTACTCCAGGTCCTGCGCCTGCGCAGACTTGTCCTTTGCGGCGGCCGCGCGGCGTTTAGCTTTAGAGCTTCGGAGCTGCATTTCCAGACGCTCAAACTCACGTTGACGCTGACGCTCACTCACTTTTTTACAGCGCTTGACCACTGCTATCACTGCGATGGTGGCCAAATACGCCAAAAAGGCCAGTGCCATGAAAACCTGGACCGCAGAGCTGGCCGCCTGGCGACTTCTCACAGTGTTCAACACTCCGAGTAGCTGGGCTGTGGCGTTCTTCAGAGCCTCTACTTGTTCCACGACACCATCAATTTGGTCGGAGATAAATTCAATATGTCGCTCTACCGATATGGCCCGTCCTGGCAGAGTTAGCCCCCTGGAGACTTCTTCCCCTACCGTTAGGCCCTCGCCCGTCCCAAGCCGTTTGTAGATAGTAGAAAGCTTTTTGTCCACCGTCTTGGCATCAAATGTCTCAGGCGCCGTGGGTAAGACGCAGAGTGCTATCAAGAGGATAGGGGTCCTCATATTCATCCCTGGCCGGCTGCTGCCAGCGGCCCGCTACCATGAGGCCACCTAGCCTGCACAAGGCTTCCCCTTCTCTTTTCACGGAACTGTACTTCAGCCCTTTTTTCACTCCCTTTTTTTCACTGTCTCTTAGCACATTCTGCACATGCTGCACATTCTCTCTTCATCTGTGGAGGGACTAATCCCAGTCCCCCTCTGAATTCACTGATTCGGCCCTCAGGCTGGATCTCACTGTCTTGGTGAACTTAAGCGATGTAGCTTATAAGTTACAAATACAGAATATGGTCCTTATCACTGCTGAACCAATGGCTCATTTTCTGGTTTGGTAAAGCAATGTTTTTTCTCACAGAGGGTCCACCACCAAAACTTTGAGACCAAATTTTACTAAATGATTTATTCACATTTTCATTATATTTATCATTTTGTAACCTGAAAAACATAGAAAATTACTTAAACTAAACATATATGCATGATTTTTAGGCATAATTATGATGGTTTTGAGTGATTTTTGATGTAAAAAACTTACTTATATGGTCATGTAGTGTATCTCTGCTGGATGCTGGGAAGTGACTGTGGGGTGGGAGAAGCCAGGTAGTGAACTAGGCAGCTCTACCACACAGGGTATCCACAGCACTTTCTAATTTTGAATTAAATTTGGCCAAAAACTTAATAAAAAATAAGGAATTCAAAACATTTTTAGAACAGGCTTTGATACATCAGTGTCAAGTTACTGTTTAAATTGGGTTTTTGTGACTGCAATGGTGCAACTCCAGACAGACTGGTTGAAGAATAAAGTGTAATGAATTTAAAAAATACTTGCAATTTTTCTTCAAAAAATTAAATACCATTGTTGTTTAAAAAACTTTTAAATTTGATCTTATCAACTGTCACATTTATATATAACGATACGGTTGTGTTTGTTCAGATCTGGCTGCAAGCCAGAAATACATAATTGATTGATCTGGTATTAGGTTGCAATAACTAATACTGGGCCGCCAGGACATTGAAATGTTGTGGACAGCTATTTATATGTCAGGAAACTATGAGGTCCCCTGAGGTAGTTCAAAATGATGAAGTAAAACTCCAATATTTTGGTTTCTTGAGGACATGTTTGTTGGACACATCCGTTTTACATACTTAAAGTTCAATGAATTGAAAGTTCAAGCATTAATCTTCACTTGCATTAAAACAAGTTACTGGCACGTCCGTGTGGGACATATCTGTTCTTTCATACTTGAAAAAGTCCAAGTACTGAATCTCTACTTGTGTGAAAACAAGTTACTAAATCTAGACACGTCTGTCGAATGTTGAGAGTCACCTCATCTTAAAATTAACCTTAAAGTTAATGATTCTGTTCCTTTTTTTCTTTATCTTTATAATTTGTTGATTTATCAATGTTTTTTATAATTTTTTGCCGTTTTGTGTTTAAATTCAAGAGATAAGGATTATGGCTTTTTTATAAAATCCTCAGTCTTTTTCACTTTTTTCAACACTAATTTAAATGACATTTACTTTGCGGAAAGCTATGGAGGCAATAACTGCCAAGTGTTGAGTAACTGAAAATATTCCAACTTTTACAACAGGACAACTAGTAAGTTTAAAAAAAATTCCGACAAACTGCTTCTTTTGACGGATTTTTCAGTTAACATGTTTAACTGAAAATATTTCAACTAGTAAACTAAAAAAATTTCAGACAATCTGATTCTTTTGACGGATTTTTCAGTTAACATGTTTAACTCTAGGTATGACGGGAAACGGACTGTACTTAGGGCGTATGTTGGAATTTACTTTGGATTAAAATCCTAATAGTTTTAGCAGGACTGAAATACGGACGTTTTATCCC
>ERZ767285.616-NODE-616-length-11575-cov-3.715864_pt1 | contig 11575 bp, 13 predicted proteins | sample MGYA00374953_ERZ767285 | MGnify/ENA primary metagenome ERZ767285 (study PRJEB28947, sample SAMN06267186) | marine metagenome | isolation source: Columbia River Estuary | place: USA:Columbia River Estuary, USA | collected 2013-07-23 ...
TTACTTGTCATTATTATATGCAGTACGATGTTTTAGACTTTGTATTTTCGCGATAGTTTAATCCAACCTCAAATTATATAAGAATGAGCATATTAGGATTGATTGGAAAATTTCTTTTTACTAAGGTTGTCGGATGGAAACTTATCGGTAAGTATCCTGGCAATGAAATGTCCTTTGTTATGATTGTTGCCCCTCATACTTCTAACTGGGATGTACCTCTAGGTATATGTGTGAAGTGGTGGGTCAATATGAAGATCAAATTTTATGTGAAAAATGAGTTGTTTTTCTTTTTCTCGAAGCAAGTAAGAGTAATATGCACTATTAAATAGTTGAATAAAAATTTGAAGTGTTAGTTTATCCACATCTTGATATTTTTCTCCACCCAGTTTACCCCCAAGAACTATGGCTATTGCTGAACCATTATTTAGTTTTGCTATTGAAATTAATTCATTTTGTAGTAAAAGTATATCGTAACCCGAAATTCCAGGACCTGCCAATAGAACAATAAAATCTATATCTTTAGATTCAGAGGCTACCATTGGAGCAATTAGCCCACCTTCACTGTGCCCAACTAATCCAATATTCTTATAATCTATATCATTGCGTGTTTTAAGATATGTAACTGCACTTAGAACATCATTAGCGAAATCTGTCGAAGTTGCTGATTTAAAATCACCTGTAGATTTGGCAGTCCCTCTATCATCAAATCTTAAAACTCCAATACCTTTTTTTGTTAAGTGGTCTGCAACAACTAAAAACGGTTTATGCCCTAGTAATTCTTCATCTCTATTTTGCGGACCACTGCCTGAAATCATAACAACGACAGGAAACTTTCCTGTGGCCGATGGTAATGTTAGTGTTCCTGAAAGTGTGATTGAATCAATGGAGTTTGTAAAAGAAACCTCTTCAGTGTAATATGGGTAAGGTTTTTTGGGTTCTTGTGGTCTAATAAGCTCCTTTTTTTTAATTTTTTCTTTAGATAGATCCATTGGAAAAGATTGTCCAGCTTGTTTGAAAGTCCCGACAATAATGTTATTATCACCCAAAACACCTTTATATTCAACCCCTAAGTTGGAAATAGTAAGTTTTAATGCAGGACTTTCAAAACTTGTAGTCGTAACAGGTATTCCTTTTGCATTCTGGTCAGGGCTGTCCATTGTCGATACGAAGTTGTTATCAATAGAGTTTATATTAAACACTACCCTCAACTGAATTCCTTGCACCTTTAAAACACCATTCCATTGTCCAGTTATGTCTTGCCCATAAGTTGTTAGGGTTAACAAGAGTGTAGAAATAATTAGAATTAGTTTTTTCATCTATTTGTTTTTCATATATGTTGGCTAATGCAAAAATAAAGTTCCGTTTCAATATTGAAACCAATGCTGCACAGATGAACTTTATAGGTCGTTAAACGAAATTAGTTAATTTTTCAGATAAAATCAATAACATCAATTCCATTTATAACGGCATCACAAATAATTCTAATCTTAAATTTTTAAAGTAAAATAGTAATTGTAAATTTGAAATGAAAGAAATTTGAGATTTCCGCCTTCGCTGAAATAAAAAAATTATCCCATCTATGAAACTAGTATTGTCACCAGCAAAATCACTCAATTTTGAAAGCCCACTGCCAACAACGCAATATACCGAATCTGGTTTTTTGTCAAAGTCAGAACGTATTAATAAACTGCTTAAAAGTAAATCGGCAAAAGGTTTATCAAAACTTATGAGTATTTCTGATGCGTTAGGAGCATTAAACCATCAGCGCAATCAAGATTGGCAATTACCTTTTACAACTGATAATGCGAGACCAGCAGTGTATGCCTTCAATGGCGATGTGTATAGAGGCCTAGATGCTTACACCATTCCAGAGGGTAAAATAGAAGTACTCCAAAATACAGTTCGTATTCTTTCAGGTTTGTATGGTTTATTAAAACCAACCGATTTAATGCAACCCTATCGTTTAGAAATGGGAACTAAATTTCCAATTGGCGCAAATAAAAATTTATATGAATTCTGGAAAAAGGATATTACCAATGCCCTTAATGAAGAACTTGAAGATGATGAGCTTTTCTTAAATTTAGCCAGTAACGAATATTTTAAAGCTATTGATACTAAATCCTTAAAAGTACCTGTAATTACCGCTAATTTTAAAGAGTTTAAAAATGGGCAATATAAAATGATTTCGTTTTTTGCAAAGGCAGCTCGTGGTATGATGGCGCGTTATATTGTTGATACTAATGCAAAAACCATAGACGATTTAAAAGGTTTTAATTATGAGGGGTATAATTATAGCGAACCGATGAGCAGCGAAAAAGAATTGATTTTTATTAGATAGATTTATAGATATGTACTATTACTTAATTATTGCGCTACAAATCTATTGTTTATATCATTTATATACCCATAGAAACGCCTACTATTGGTGGTTTTTAATTCTGTTCCTCCCAGCAATTGGTTGCATTATTTATTTAATCACACAAGTTTATAATAAGCAAGATGCTGAAAAAATAACAGACGAAATAGCACATGTTATTAATCCAACAAAAAAAGTTAGAGATTTAGAAAAACGGTTAGAATTCTCAGAGTCCTATCAAAATCGTATAAATCTGGCTGATGCATATTTAGAAATTAAAGATTATAACAATGCCATAACGCATTATATCGAAGCTTTAGAAGATCAATCTCAAAATGACTTTTATGCCACTAGGCAGCTCATTGAAGCCTATTTTAAAACTGAAGATTATGATAAGGTTATTTTTTATGCTGATAAAATTAATAATCACCCAGAATATAAAAAATCCAGAACACAGTTTTTATATGGATTAGCCTTGAAACGTGTTGGTAAAATGGAGGAGGCAGAAAATAATTTAAGACAAATTGATGTAAGATATTCATTTTATGAAGAGCGCCTCATATTAGCCAAATTTCTACTAAGCATAAAAAAGGAGGCCGATGCTAAAGAAATTTTAAATGATGTGTTTACAGAGTCAAGCCATATGACTAAAACAAACAAACATATTTATAGAACAACTATTAAAGAAGTTGAGACGCTTTTAAAAGAGATTGGTTAATACTATTAAGGCGCAGCCTTGTTGCCAATGCCAATTTTAGTTTCAATGGAAATTCTTTTTTTAACTCTAGGTCTTCTAGCTCCAAAAGTTCCTCGATTAATTTTACCTCGTTTTGTTTTTTTTATCGCCTTTTCCCATAATTTACTTTACTTTTAGTAAAAAGTAAAATAATGATTTTAAAGTATAAAATCAAGCTAAATCGATGTTTAAACATACTCATCCGTATAAACCATTTATTAAAAACGATACCACAAAATTGATTGTTGGGACCTTACCACCACCAAGATTTTCCACGGGCAAACTTTTGGAAAAGGATGTGAATTTTTGCTATGGAAGTTATTACAACTCACTTTGGCTATTCATAGATAAAATTCATGGTTTGAATTTACGCTACGACAACTCAAATGAAGCTATTGAAGAACGAAAAGCATTTCTTATTGAAAATAAAATAGGCGTTTGTGATATTGTTGACAGTGCAGAACGCGATAAAATTGATGCTTCAGATTTAGGCATGAAAAATATTAAACTTCGAAATATCATTGGTTATTTGGTACAATACCCAAATATTGATACGCTCTTGTTTACAGGAGGTAATAGTAAAAACGGACCAGAATATTTCTTCAGAAGGCATTTAAAAGATTATAGTTTAAAGTTAGAGTTAGTAAATAATGAAATACCTAGAATTCATCAATTCGTCATTCCAAGTGAAGCACAGGAATCAGCTTCATCAAACCGAATAATCAAAACCGTTTCTTTAACGTCAGGATCTGGAGCAGCGAATATCTCAATTAGTAGAATACCACTTTACAAACAGCTAAAAGCTGAAAATCCAAAGTTCAATACGTTTGATTACAGAGTGATGCAGTATCGGGAGTTTTTTTGATAGATTAATTGAAAATTAGCTAAAAAATTAAATGTACATTTGCCTCTTTAATTAGAAGGAGGTAGAATGCATTATGTTTTGTTATCTCAAACGCCCACTAAGGGTCTTCATAAACACAATATATGTCATTTCAATCTTTAGGCTTATCTGAAGCCTTGCTAAAAGCAGTTAGTAAAAAAGGATATACAACCCCAAGTCCTATTCAACAAAAAGCAATACCGCCAGTTTTAGCCGGTAAAGATGTTTTAGCTTCGGCGCAAACAGGGACGGGTAAAACAGCAGGTTTTACACTACCGCTTTTACACATACTTTCTGAAAATCCGAAAGAAAAATTTAGACCAGTTCGTGCTTTAATTTTAACACCAACACGAGAATTGGCGGCTCAAGTTTATGCCAACGTTAGAGAATATAGCGAGTTTTTAAATTTACGGAGTGCCGTTATATTTGGAGGTGTCAACCAAAAACCGCAAGCAGCAGCTATTCGTCAAGGTATTGATATTTTAGTCGCTACCCCTGGGCGTTTATTAGATTTACAAAACCAAGGTTTATTATCACTTAAGCGTGTTGAAATTTTTGTTTTAGATGAAGCTGATAGAATGCTTGATATGGGCTTTTTAAGAGATATTGAACGTATTATTAAATCTATGCCAGAGAAACGTCAAAATTTGATGTTTTCAGCTACGTTTTCAAAAGATATTAAAAAGTTAGCACATGGTATTTTAAATCATCCTGTGCATGTTGAAGCAACTCCAGAGAATACAACGGTTGAAGCTATATCGCAGAAGGTTTATAGAGTAGCCAAAGGCCTAAAAACAGGTTTAATTATTAAGTTGATTTCTGATGGTAATTGGAAACAAGTTTTGGTATTTGGAAGAACTAAACACGGTGCTAACAAGCTTTGTGAAAAAATGGTTAAAGCAGGAATAACTGCAGCAGCCATTCATGGTAATAAAAGTCAAGGAGCAAGAACAAAAGCATTAGCTGGTTTTAAAAGTGGGCGTGTTCGTGTTTTAGTAGCTACAGATATTGCTGCTCGTGGATTAGATATTCCATTATTACCACATGTTATTAATTTTGAGTTGCCTAATATTCCTGAAGATTATGTACATAGAATAGGAAGGACAGGTAGGGCAGGAGCGAGTGGAGAAGCCTTATCTTTAGTAAGTGCTGATGAAACCTCTTTTTTAAGAGGTATTGAAAAGTTAATTGAAATGAAACTTCCTGTTCAAATTATAGAAGGTTTTGAGCCTGATCCTAATGCATCCACAGCGCCAATAAAACAAGGTCAAGGTAGGCAAAATAGAAACTCTAGAAATTCTGGTAATTCAAACAGAAACTCAAAAGGGAATACTAATTCAAGACGTCCTAAACGAAGTAATGATAGGCGTAATTAGAATCTGTGCAAAAGATTCTAAAAGCTAAAATAATAGAAGTGCGCAATAAAAAAATCGCTGCCAAAGGTGAAAATATCGGTTTTTTTTATGCGTCTTTTAAGAATAAAAATGATACCCCAGAATTACTTATGGAAGCTGCAACTTGGTGGATTCAAACCCATAAGTTAGACCATTTTATGAAGGCTGTAAAAATTAAATGTTTAGTTGAAAATTTATAATGGAATCGCAACCCAATAATCCGTTACACGGCATAAAGCTAGAACAAATCATTAACGATTTGGTAGCACATTATGGCTGGGAATACATGGGGTATACTATTAAAATAAAATGTTTTACAGATAATCCTTCAGTAAAATCAAGTTTAAAATTTTTAAGAAGAATGCCTTGGGCTAGAACCAAAGTGGAGAATATGTATTTAAAAATGTTGGAAAGTCAAAAGGGACAATCTTAAGAGATTACTTTTGTTAAAATTATTTGCAGCGTAGATAAGGTACTCTTTAGCATCTTTTTAAGGAAAACAGAGGATACAAAAGATAGTTAATGTCCAAACATTACCACAACGTAAACGTTATAGTAAATATGTGTTTTTTTTTATCAAAATACATCTAAAAATATCTATACTAATAATAGTTTCTTCAAAGTAGCGCTATAACGGTATGTTTGATTGATTTCAGTTTTATTTATAATACTAATATTTGATTGACTTAGTTGTATAGTTTTTGTATAGTTTTTTATCTTAATTTTTCTTTTAAGTTGATTTTTTAGATATAAATTTGTGCACTTATTTCATTGGTGTATTTTAAAATAATTAAGCAAAAATCAAACCAAAAAAACCAAAAAATTATGTCAGTTAGAGCAGGGAAAGTTATGGCATTAGCAGGATTAGAACATGCTAATAAAACAAATAACGAATTAGAGGCGATATTCAATAAAGTCTTAAATAACGGAATGCATGGGTTAGGATTTAGTCCGTATTTAGAAGGTCAAGAACCTGGTGAACAAATTACTGAAGCTCAGATAAGAACACGTATGGAAATTATAAAGCCGTATACAAAATGGATTCGTTCTTTCTCATGTACCGATGGTAATGAATTAATACCTATTATAGCAAAAGAATACGGAATTAAAACTATGGTCGGTGCTTGGTTAGGTGATGATGCAGAAATTAATAAACGTGAAATAGAAGGTCTTATTAAGTTAGGTAAAGAAGGTTTCGTTGATATTGCTGCAGTTGGTAACGAGGTGATGTATCGTGGTGATTTAACGGAAGCAGAATTGTTAACCTTTATGTATCAAGTTAAAGAAGCGATTCCTAATATTCCTATGGGTTATGTCGATGCCTACTATGAGTTTGCTCAACGTCCTAAAATTACTGAAGCTTGTGATGTTATTTTAGCAAACTGTTACCCTTATTGGGAAGGTTGTAGTTTAGAGTATTCTTTATTGTATATGAAAGATATGTATAACCAAGCAGTACGAGCAGGTAACGGAAAAAAAGTTATCATAACTGAAACTGGTTGGCCTAGTGAAGGAGAGGTTTTTCATGGTGCGGAACCATCGTATGAAAATGCTATAAAGTATTTTATTAATTCTCAAGTCTGGTCTGAAGAAGATGATATTGAAATGTTTTATTTTTCTTCTTTTGACGAATCATGGAAAATTGGAGATGAAGGTGATGTAGGCGCTTATTGGGGTTTATGGGATAAAAATGAAAATTTAAAATATTAACTTTATTAAATAATAAAGTTAAATTATTTAAGAGCTGTTAAATTCTTACTGATATGAAGGGTTTAACAGCTCTTTGTTTTTTATTATATTTTGATATGACTAACGCTCTCTGTTAGTAAGTTGCGTTATTTCTTTTTATTGATAGCATCAAGAAAAATCCTAAGTCATGTGTTTTAAACCCTCATAAACGACAATGCTTACTGCATTTGCTAAATTTAAACTTCTAACATGTTCACTATATACAGGGATTTTAAAAAGTTTGTTAGAGTGTTTTTCAACGATAGCTTTAGGCAAGCCCACGGACTCTTTTCCAAAGACTAAGAACATACCATCTTCAAAAGGAATATTCCAATGACTTTTCGAACCATGGCTAGAAAGAAATGCCATATTTTTATCCTTATTGACGTCAAAAAACTCATCTATACTTTCGTAGTAATTCACTGATAGATGTTGCCAGTAATCTAAACCAGCTCGTTTTAATCGGGTGTCATCAATTTTAAAACCGAAAGGTTTCACAAGATGTAAATGTGAACCTGAAGCTAAAGCTAAGCGCCCAATGTTTCCTGTATTATTTGGTATTTCCGGTTCTATTAAAACTATATTAAGCGCCATTATTTTTTGATGATTTTTAATGCAATTAGCCAAATTAATAACACAAATGGGGAGCCGTGTAAAAAGATATCAAACCAATCTATTAGTTGCATGCCTTTTGCGCCTCCAAATAGCCATTTCAATTTGCCCCAAATATGAGGTTCTGGAAAAAAAGGAGCAAGTCCTAATGTTAGACAGAGTAATAGTGCAATTTTAAAATTTTTAAAAATTTTCAATCTTTTTAATTTAAAATAGAATCTACAAATTTCCCAATAGTATCGATGCCTTCATTAGTAACATGTTTTACAAAAGCACTTCCAATAATGGCGCCTTTTGCATATTGTGTAGCTTGAGTAAAGGTTTGATTATTACTGATGCCAAAACCGATGATTTGTGGATTGTTTAAGTTCATTTTACCGATACGTTTAAAATAACTAGTTTGTTCATTACCAAAGCCTGATTGTGTACCGGTAGTACTTGCGCTACTCACCATATAAATGAATCCGTTTGAAATAGAATCAATATACCTAATGCGATCATCACTTGTTTGCGGTGTAATTAAGAACACATTAATGAGCCCATACTTTTCAAAAATGGCTTGATATTCTTCGTGGTAAACATCAACAGGCAAATCTGGTATAATTAAACCATCAATACCAATTTCTTGACATTTTTTGCAAAATGCTTCTATTCCATATTGAAACATAGGATTAAAATACCCCATGATTATTAAAGGAATATTAACGGTTTTACGAATGTCTTTTAATTGAGTAAAAAGCACATCAGTAGTCATGCCGTTTTTTAAAGCTTTTGTTGAGCTATCTTGAATGGTTGGTCCATCGGCTAATGGATCACTAAAGGGTAACCCTATTTCAATCATGTCAACTCCATTTTTTTCTAAGTCTTGGATGATTGAAGTTGTATCATCAATATTAGGGTAACCTGCAGTAAAGTATATAGACAATAACTTTTTGTCTTCTTTTAATTTTTGATTAATTCTGTTCATTGAGAAATGTTTTTTGCGTTAGGGATTGAAGCGGCATCCTTTTTTGTTTTTAAAAGCAAAAAAGATATAGCGTAAAGCCCGACCCTTGCGGTAACGCTCATAATTTATATTTTAAAATAATCTATATAGTTCTGTAAATCTTTATCTCCACGACCAGATAAATTCAAAACAACAACATCTTCAGGTCTAAATGTTTTATACTTAAAAATAGCTAAGGCGTGAGACGTCTCTATGGCGGGAATGATACCTTCTAATTTTGAAAGCTCTAAACCAGCATCCATAGCGTCGTTATCGGTAATCGACATGAATTCTGCGCGACCTGTTTTAGCTAAATGTGCGTGCATTGGGCCAACACCAGGGTAATCTAATCCTGCCGAAATAGAGTAAGGTTCAGTAATTTGTCCGTCGTTAGTTTGCATTAACAGGGTTTTACAGCCGTGAATAATACCTTCCTTTCCTAAAACTGACGTTGCTGCACTTTCGCCAGATTCAATACCTAAACCAGCAGCTTCTACAGCAATAATACCAACATCAGGTTCGTGTAAATAGTGGTAATAAGTTCCGGCAGCATTACTACCGCCACCAATACACGCCACAACATAGTCAGGGTTTTCTCGTCCTTCGTGTTCTTTTAGTTGCCATTTTATTTCTTCTGAAACAATAGCTTGAAAACGAGTTACCATATCTGGATAGGGATGAGGTCCAATGGCTGAACCAATAATATAGTGTGTATCTACGGGGTTGTTAATCCAGTCTCTAATAGCTTCATTAGTGGCATCTTTTAAAGTACGACTTCCTGATAGGGCAGGGACTACTCTTGCACCTAGCATTTTCATTCTGGCAACGTTTGGTGCTTGACGTGCAATATCAATTTCACCCATATAAACAATACATTCAAGTCCCATTAAAGCACAAACGGTTGCCGTAGCAACCCCATGTTGACCAGCACCAGTTTCAGCAATAATTCTTGTTTTACCTAAACGTTGAGCCATTAAAATTTGACCAATGGTATTATTGATTTTATGTGCGCCAGTATGGTTTAAATCTTCGCGCTTTAAATAAATTTTGGTGTTGTATTTTTCTGAAAGACGTTTGGCAAAATACAGGGGAGAAGGGCGACCCACATAATCTTTAAGTAGTTGATTGAACTCCTTTTTAAAATCAGGTTCAGCCATTATTTTTAAGTAATTTTGACGCAATTCTTCTACATTAGGATAGAGCATTTCAGGAATGAATGCCCCTCCAAATTCGCCATAATAGCCTTTTTCGTTTACGTTGTAATTCATTATTTTGGAAGTCAGGTTATTTTTAAATTTTTTTAAGTCTTCTATGTTTTTTAATCCAGGTTCTATTTCAAATTTGCTATTCACATCTAGAGCATAACAATACTTTGAAGCTTCGCTTTTCTGAAATTTATTGATATCATCAATTTGGCTCAACCCTATTCCTCCGCTTAAAAAGAAAGGGATAGTAGATGGATAATTGTTTAAAATTGTCCAATCAAATACATATCCGTTGCCTCCAGGGAGTTTGCCTTTGGTGTCAAAAAGGAAGTAATCAACAATATCGTCATACAGTTTTAAAACACTGAAATCGAATTCATTTTTAATTGAAAACACTTTTATAATTTCGATATTTTTTCCTCGAAGTTGCTTACAATATTCAGGAGTTTCGTTGCCATGTAATTGAACAGCTTTTAAATTATGTTTGCTGATCTTTTTAATAACAAAGTCTAAATCTGCATCAACAAAAACACCTGTTTTTTTTATGGTGTTTGATATTTCTGGTATACGGTGTGCATCAAAGTGTCGCGCAGATTGTTCATAAAAAATAAACCCAAGATAGTCAGGTTGCAATGTTGCAACTTCCTGAATATTATCTTGGTATTTCATACCGCAAACTTTTAGTTTCATGTGTTCGTTTTTTATTATTTTTTATTTGTCACATGTGACATTCATATAATAGTTATTGATTCATATAAAAATTTAGTTATGAATGTTTCATCCTACTAAACTTTTAATAAATTCGGTTGCACTTTCACCTGGATTGTCAGTTTTCATAAAGTTTTCTCCAATTAAAAAACCTTGGTAGCCATAAGGCTGTAGTTCTTTAATAGCTTCTATATTACTAATACCACTTTCTGATATTTTTACAAAATCATTTGGAATAAGGTTGCTTAAATTTTTACTTACATCTAAACTAACATCAAAGGTTTTTAAATTTCTATTATTTACTCCAAGCATGTCTAAACTTGGCATGATAGATTTATGTAATTCTTCCTCGTTATGAACCTCTAAAAGCACATCTAAATTTAAGCTTTTTGCAAATTCTGAAAACTGTTTAATTTCATTTCTAGTTAGTATAGCCGCAATTAATAAAATTACATCAGCACCATAAGCTTTTGCCTCTAATACTTGGTATTCATCTATAATGAATTCTTTACGCAATAAAGGTAGATTACAACTAGCTCTAGCAGTCAGTAGATCATCAAGAGAACCTCCGAAATATTTACCATCTGTTAAAACTGATATTCCGCAAACACCTGCGTCTTGATAACCCTTTGCAACATCTTGAACGTTTAGCGTATTATTAATTACAGATTTAGATGGAGATCTACGTTTGTGTTCAGCAATTATACCAGATTTACTGTTCCGTAAATTAGTAGCAAGAGAAACTGTTTGTCTTTCAAATAAAACAGATTGCTCTAATTGAAATGTTGGAATGAGTTGCTTTCTCAGTGCAACTTCATTTCTTTTATCTAATGTTATTTTATCTAGTATATTCATTATCTACTTAACTCAATCAATTTGTCTAAACTTGCTTTTGCATTTCCTGAAAATAAAGATTCTTTAGCCATTTCGAAACCAACTTGATGCGAAATTTGTTTTGTTGTTGTAAT
>ERZ767285.621-NODE-621-length-11530-cov-2.775867_pt1 | contig 11530 bp, 11 predicted proteins | sample MGYA00374953_ERZ767285 | MGnify/ENA primary metagenome ERZ767285 (study PRJEB28947, sample SAMN06267186) | marine metagenome | isolation source: Columbia River Estuary | place: USA:Columbia River Estuary, USA | collected 2013-07-23 ...
GGAATTTTTATTGGAACTATCGGTTTCTTCTTTGTGTTATTCTTGTTATACTCTAGAACGTTCCCAGTAATTGCACAAGCAGAAGTCAAAACCATATTAAAGTCTTCAGGACAACGTTATAAAAATATTAGAGAAGCAGGCGGAAGCTTAGTTGGAACCGGTTCAGATGAAAGAACAGCACCTAAGTCAAAACCAACGAAAACAACTAAAAAGAAAAAAGAGTAGCCTATGGGATCTTCTAAAGTTATTCACGCACTATATACAGATGATGATGTCTTGTTAGCAGCAGTTAAAACTGTTAAAAACGAAAAGCATCATATCGAAGAGATATTTACGCCTTTTCCTGTCCATGGACTCGACAAAGCAATGGGATTAGAACCCACTCGAATTGCCATCGCCGCCTTTATGTATGGCTGTGTTGGGTTAATTGTAGCTACGGTTATGATGAATTATATTATGATAGAAGACTGGCCTCAAAATATTGGAGGAAAACCAAGTTTTTCATTTATTGAAAATTTGCCTTCTTTTGTGCCAATTATGTTTGAACTTACAGTATTTTTTGCTGCCCATTTAATGGTTATAACTTTTTATTTAAGAAGTAAATTATGGCCTTTCAAAGAAGCAGAAAATCCAATGCCCTCCACGACAGATGATAAGTTTTTAATAGAAATCAAATTTCATGGTGATGGAAAAGCATTAGAAGCAGCTGTTAAAAAAACAGATGTACTCGAAGTTAAAATAATCGATAATAAAGAATCTAACTAATGAAAAAATATACTTTTTTTAGCGTGATGATATTGTTTAGTGTTTTAACCGCGTCTTGTTTTGATAAATCAAAACCTAACTACCAGTTCTTTCCCAACATGTATGAATCTGTAGGTTACAGTACATATGAAGAGTCAGATGCTTTTGCTAATGGAATTGAAGCTCAAATTCCTGTTGAAGGAACCATCCCAAGAGGTTGGGTTCCTTATGAATATTTAGATACTAACGAAGGTTATGAATTAGCAAAAAACAATTTGTTATCCCCTTTAGAAACAAGTGATGAAAATATATCAAAGGGCAAGGAGTTATACAATATTTATTGTGCAGTTTGTCACGGTTCAAAGGGAGATGGTCAAGGAATATTAATGACAAATGAAAAGTTTTTAGGTATTCCAAGTTACGCCGACAGAGATATAACTGAAGGAAGTATTTATCATGTTTTAATGTATGGTAAAAATTTAATGGGTTCTCATGCTAGTCAAGTAAATGCCAAAGAAAGATGGCAAATTTCGCAGTATGTAATAAGTTTAAGAGAAAAATTAATAAAATAAATTAATGTATCACGTTTCTAAAAATATAAAAATCTTCTCACTCACCTTGATGGTATTAGGTGTCCTTGGCTTAGGTTTTAGTTTTTATTCTGTACCAAAAACTATTGAAGAAGCTAAAGAAATGGTTGCAGATTCACATTCTGATGGTCATCATGAAGATGAAACACTTAGCTTAGAGGATTCGCATGCAATTGATGATTCACATGTATCTGCTAATAATCATAATGAAGAGGATACTCATTCATCATCTCATGATGAACACCTACTGCATTATTTACAAAATCGTCCATGGTCTGCTTTATATGTAGCTGCATTATTTTTTATGTTTTTATCATTAGGTACTTTGGCTTTTTATGCAATTCAAAGAGCTTCACAAGCAGGTTGGTCTCCGTTGTTATTTAGGGTGATGGAAGGAATCACAGCTTATTTGCTTCCAGGTACATTAATCATATTAGTAATATTGATTCTATCTTCACTACACTTGAATCACCTTTTTGTTTGGATGGATCCTGAAGTTGTTGCTCATGATAAGATAATTCAAGGAAAAGTAGGGTATTTAAATTCACCCTTTTTAATTGCTAGAGCTATTTTTTATATTGCAGGGTGGAATTTTTATAGATATATTTCTAGAAAATATTCTTTAGCTCAAGATAATTCTTCAGATATTTCTAACCATACAAAAAACTTCAAGTGGTCTGCTGGATTCTTAGCATTTTTTATAGTTACAGAATCTATGATGTCATGGGATTGGATAATGTCAGTTGATCCTCATTGGTTTAGTACATTATTCGGATGGTACGTATTTGCAAGTATGTTTGTTTCTGGGATTACTACTATTGCATTGATTACGATTTATTTAAAATCAAAAGGTTATTTACAAAAGGTAAATCACAATCATATTCATGATTTAGGAAAATTCATGTTTGGTGTTAGTGTCTTTTGGACTTACTTATGGTTTTCTCAATTTATGCTAATCTGGTATGCAAATATTCCTGAAGAAGTTACTTACTTTATTACAAGAATTGAAGATTATAATCTTCCTTTTTTCGGTATGATTGCATTAAATTTTATTTTTCCTTTACTATTGTTAATGAATAGTGATTATAAAAGAGTTAATTGGTTTATAGTAATGACAGGAATAATAATTTTAATTGGACACTACATTGACGTTTTTAACATGATTATGCCAGCCACAGTTGGTGATCAGTGGTTTATTGGAATTCCTGAACTTTCAGGCATTTCTTTCTTTGCTGGATTATTTATTTATGTGGTATTTAACAGTCTATCAAAAGCTCCTTTAGAGCCGTCAGGAGACCCATTAATTAAAGAAAGTGAAAAATTTGTTTACTAAATATTTTAAATGACAGTATTACTTATAATAACAATTTTAATCTTAACAGGAATTGCCTTGTGGCAAATCACTAAGATATTTGAACTGTCTCAATTAGGACAAAAAAAGGATGATTCTCAGATTGCTACTGAAAAAGATAACGATTTAAACGGCAAATTAATGTTTGCTTTTTTGGTCTTTATTTATGCAGTAACTATTTATTCTTTTTGGACATATTCAAAAGTACTTCTGCCTGAGTCGGCATCTGCACACGGACCAGCTTACGACACATTACTTTGGATATCTTTTGCTGTTATTCTATTTGCACAAACTTTAACTCAGGCTGTGTTACATGTTTTTGCATATCAATATAGAGGAATAAATAATCGAAAAGCTTATTTTTTCACTCATGATAATAAACTTGAATTTGTTTGGACAATTATCCCTGCTATTATCTTTTTTCTTTTAATTATTTACGGAATGATTACATGGGGAAAAATCATGAACTTTGAAGAAGATGAGGATGCTTTAGTTGTGGAATTATATGCACAGCAATGGAACTGGAAAGCAAGATATGGTGGAGAAGATAACGTTCTTGGAGATGCCAATGTTAGATTCTTAAATGATTTTGATGGTAAAAACCCTATTGGTATTGATTCATCTGATCCTAACGGAATGGATGACTTTGTTGTAACTCAAGAATTCCATCTTCCAGTTAACAGAAAGGTAATATTTAAACTAAGATCTCAAGATGTCTTGCATTCTGCTTACATGCCACATTTTAGAGCTCAAATGAATTGTGTTCCAGGAATGATTACTGAATTTTCTTTTACTCCAACTAAAACTACAGATGAGATGAGAATGAATTCAGATGTTGTAGATAAGGTAAATAGAATTAATAAAATTAGATTCGAAAACAGTAAATTGCTTACTGCAAAAGGAGAAGAATCGCTGGAGCCATATCAATTTGACTACTTATTGTTATGTGCTAAAATATGTGGAACATCTCACTATAATATGCAAATGAAAATAGTAGTTGAATCTGAAAAAGATTATGAAAAATGGGTTGCTAAGCAGCAAATATTTTCAGAAGTAATTCAATAATATAATATGTCAGAAGTTTCAAGTATTCCGCATTCAAATCATGATGATCACCATCATCACAAAGAAACGTTTATTACTAAATATATTTTTAGTCAGGATCATAAAATGATTGCTAAACAATATTTGATTTTAGGAGTATTGTTTATGGGTTTTATTGGTGTGGCTATGTCTCTATTATTTAGACTTCAACTAGCTTGGCCTGAACAATCTTTTGCAGTTTTTGATATTTTTTTAGGAGATTGGGCACCTGAGGGTGTAATGGATCCTAATATTTATTTAGCCTTAGTAACTATACACGGTACTATAATGGTGTTTTTTGTACTAACTGCTGGCTTAAGTGGGACTTTTAGTAATTTATTAATTCCATTGCAGATTGGTGCCAGAGATATGGCTTCTGGTCTTTTAAATATGATTTCTTTCTGGTTGTTTTTTCTTTCCAGTATGATCATGCTTGCATCTTTATTTGTAGAAGCAGGACCAGCTGCTGCAGGATGGACAATTTATCCTCCTTTAAGTGCATTGCCTCAAGCTCAACCTGGTTCGGGTATGGGGATGACACTTTGGTTGATTTCAATGGCTATTTTTGTTGCTTCATCATTACTTGGATCACTTAATTACATTGTTACAGTTATAAATTTAAGAACAAAAGGAATGTCTATGTTCCGACTTCCTTTAACAATATGGGCATTTTTTGTTACTGCTATAATTGGAGTTATTTCTTTCCCTGTTTTGCTTTCAGCTGCATTATTGTTGATAATGGATAGAAGTTTTGGAACTTCATTTTTTCTTTCCGATATTTTTGTTCAAGGCGAAGTTCTTCATTATCAAGGTGGTTCTCCAGTATTATTTGAACATCTTTTTTGGTTTTTAGGTCACCCAGAAGTATATATCGTATTATTACCAGCATTAGGTATTACATCCGAAATTATAGCTACTAATTCAAGAAAACCAATTTTTGGTTATAGAGCTATGGTAGCATCTATTTTAGCTATTGCATTTTTATCTACTGTTGTTTGGGGACATCATATGTTTATTTCTGGAATGAATCCTTTTCTTGGTTCAGTATTTACATTTACTACCCTTTTAATTGCTATTCCATCAGCTGTAAAAGCATTTAATTATATTACTACTCTTTGGAAAGGTAATTTACAATTTAATCCAGGGATGTTGTTTTCTATTGGCCTTGTATCAACTTTTATTACTGGTGGTCTTACAGGAATTATTCTTGGTGACAGTACACTTGATATTAATATTCATGATACTTACTTTGTTGTAGCACATTTTCATTTAGTTATGGGTATTTCAGCTCTTTATGGACTATTTGCCGGTGTATACCATTGGTTTCCTAAATTGTTTGGAAGAATGATGAATAAAAATTTAGGATTTATACATTTTTGGATTACTGCTATAGCTGCATATGGTGTGTTTTTTCCAATGCATTTCATTGGAATGGCAGGTTTGCCTAGAAGATATTATACTAATACTGCTTTTCCTTATTTTGATGATTTAGCTAATATAAATGTCGTAATTACAGTTTTTGCTTTGCTAGCAGGTGCTGCTCAATTAGTCTTTTTATATAACTTTATATCAAGTATGTTCTTTGGAAAAAAAGCTGAACAAAATCCTTGGAGATCAAACACTATGGAATGGACTGCGCCTGTTGAACATATTCATGGTAACTGGCCTGGAGAAATACCACACGTTCACAGATGGGCATACGATTACAGTAAGCCTGGTCAAAAAGAAGATTTTGTTCTTCAAACTACTCCACTTGGTAAAGACGAAAAAGAAACTGAACACTAGTTTATTGTTTTAAATATCGTTTTTCTTTTACTTATATTTGGATAAATGAATGAAAATTTAGATCCTACTGTTAATGATTTTAATAGTGAAGAATTAGAGATAGACAAGGCCCTAAGGCCACTATCTTTTGATGATTTTGCTGGACAAGATCAAATTCTTGATAATCTTAAAGTTTTTGTTGAGGCATGTAATCAACGTTCAGATGCCTTAGATCATACTTTATTTCATGGACCTCCAGGTCTAGGAAAAACAACACTTGCACATATTGTCGCTAATGAATTGGGTGTAAATTTAAAAGTCACATCTGGACCTGTCTTAGATAAACCAGGAGATCTTGCAGGTTTACTAACAAATTTAGAGCCTAGAGATGTTTTGTTTATTGATGAAATTCACAGGTTAAGTCCAATAGTTGAAGAGTATTTATATTCTGCAATGGAGGATTACAAAATTGATATAATGATAGAGACTGGACCTAATGCTAGAACAGTTCAGATAAATTTAAATCCATTTACATTAATTGGAGCGACAACAAGATCAGGTCTCTTAACCGCCCCAATGAGAGCTAGATTTGGAATCAATAGTAGACTTGAGTATTATAAAACTGAACTACTCTCAACTATTGTAGAAAGAAGCTCAGAGATATTAAATATTGAAATACATAGTTCTGCTGCTATTGAAATAGCTGGAAGAAGTAGAGGGACACCTAGGATATCTAATTCACTTTTAAGAAGGGTAAGAGATTTTGCTCAGATTAAAGGAAATGGAATTATCGATATGGAAATAACGAGATTTGCTTTGAAATCATTAAATGTTGATAAGAACGGTCTTGACGAAATGGATAATAAAATTTTAAGAACCCTTATCGATAAATTTAAGGGAGGTCCCGTAGGTATTAATACATTATCAACTGCAGTTTCTGAAAGTGCTGAAACTATTGAAGAGGTTTATGAACCTTTTTTGATTCAGCAGGGTTTTATCCTTAGAACACCAAGAGGAAGAGAGGTTACTAAATTAGCTTATGATCATTTAGGTTTAAAAAAAGCTCAATCTCAGGACGAACTGTTTTAACAAAGTAATTAAAAACACACAACTCAATGAAACTAAATAACTTGTTTTATGATCTTTTAATTGATCTACAATTGCCAGAGTTTTATGCAGAAATTTTAAATTTAATTTTAGTTTCAGTATTAATTTTTATCTCTGTTTTTATCATTAACTTTTTATCAAAGAAAATTATAATTAATTTTCTTGAACAAATTTCAAAAAAATCTAAAACTAATTTTGATGATTTTTTGATCAGAAACAAAATTCAAATTTATTTATCTAGACTAATTCCTCTGTTTTTTCTATATTGGATTTCTCCATTTTGGTTTGAAGATTTTCAAGCTTTACTTGTCTATGCTGTTTTAGTTTTAGAAATCTATTTTATTATTCTATTAGTTTGGATCATTAGAAATTTTTTGAATGCTACTAAAGATTTTTTTAAAACGGTAGACTCTTTGAAGGGTAAACCAATTGAGAGTTTTATTCAAGTAGCTATGATACTAGTTTGGTTTACGGCTATCATAGTAATATTTTCAATTCTTACAGGAACTGACGTAGGAACTTTTCTTACAGCAATGGGTGCGCTTTCAGCAGTTATTTTATTAATTTTTAAAGACACTATATTAGGATTCGTTGCAAGCGTTCAGTTAAGCTCAAATGATTTAATTAGAATAGGGGATTGGATAACGATGGAAAAGTTTGGTGCTGACGGCGATGTGATAGAGATTAATTTAAACTCTGTGAAAATTCAAAACTTTGATAAAACCATAACAACAATTCCCACTTACAAATTAATTTCTGATTCATTTAAAAATTGGAGAGGAATGAGTGATTCTAATGGTAGAAGAATTAAAAGAGCTTTATTGATTAAAGGATCTTCAATCAGATTTATGAATAAAGATGAAGTTTCAAAATTAACAAATATTGCACTTTTATCTAGCTATGTTGCTTCAATCGAAAAAGAAATCAGTAACCATAATTCAAAATTAAATATCGAATTTGATGATAAAATAAACGGTAGAAATCTCACAAATATTGGGTTGTTTAGAAAGTATATTGAAGAATATTTAGTTGCAAATGAATTGATTAATAATGAAATGACTATAATGTGTCGTCAATTAACTCCAACATCTCAAGGTGTTCCACTGGAGATTTATGCTTTTGTTAGTGATAAAGAATGGAAAAACTATGAAAATATTGTTGCAGATATATTCGATCATCTATTAGCTTCTTTAAAAAGTTTTGATCTTGAATTATTTGAGCTACCATCAAATTTTAAAGTTTAATATGAAAAATATTATAATCTTTTTTTGTCTTTTAATTTGTTTTTCAGTTCAAGGACAAACTAATAAGAACTCAGAGTGTACGAATATATATCTTATTAGACATGCTGAAAAAGACAGGACAAATAAGAATAATACTAATCCTCATTTAAACTCTTTAGGGATAAAAAGATCACTTAAATGGAAAGAGTTTTTTAAAAATATAGATTTTGATATTATTTATTCTACTAACTATAACAGAACTTTAGAAACTATAAAACCTTTTTCTGAAGACGGAACTAAACTTGTAATTTATAAACCTTCTAAGATTAATTACAATAAATTTATTTCCAAAAATAGAGGTAAAACTATTTTAGTGGTTGGCCATAGTAATACAATCCCCACATTTACTAATAATATCTTAAATAAAAATATCTATAATAATATTGAGGATAATAATAATTCTAATTTGTATGTTGTGAGTATTTGTGATGGGACAGATTCTCAAAATTCTCTTTATTTTGTTGAATAATGAATTCTAATTTTAATAGTTTACCGAAAGTTGAATTACACGTTCATTTAGATTGTTGCCTTAGTTATAAGGCGTTAAAAAAAATCAATCCTAAAATAAGCTATGATGACTTTCAGACCCAATTCATTGGCACTTCTTGCAGTTGTCTGAAAGACTATATTAAATGCGCTGACAGAGCATTAGAATATATGCAAACAAAAGAAGAACTTGATATTATTGTAGAGGATATTTTTGATCAATTTAAAGCTGATAACGTTGTATACGCAGAAATTAGATTTGCCCCTCTTCTTCATTTAAACAAGGGATTACGTCCTATGCAAGTTGTTGAGATTATAAGTAAAAAAACAATAGAAAAATCTAAAATCACAGGTATTGAAGTTAATTTAATTTTATGTACACTAAGACATTACTCTGAAAAACAAAGCCTAGAAACAATTAACTTAATTAAAGATTTTTCAGGTGATAATGTTGTAGGGTTTGATATTGCTGCTGACGAGGCAGGATTTCCTCTTGATAATCATATTCAGGCATTTAAACTTGCAAAAGAAAGTAATATATATTGTACAGCTCATGCAGGTGAAGCTTTAGGGGCTAATAGCGTTTTAGAGAGTTTAGAAAAACTAAAACCCTCAAGAATTGGTCATGGTGTTAGAAGTGTTGAGAACAAATCTTTATTAAAAAAATTAAAAGAAAATAACATCCATTTAGAGCTTTGTTTAACCAGTAACATCGTTACAAAGGTTTATGATAGCTTTAAGGATCATCCTGTTGATTTTTTATATAATAATGAGTTTTCAATAAGTATCAACACTGATGGAAGGACAATTTCTGATACTAATTTAAATAAAGAGTATAATATTTTAGGAACTCATTTTAAATGGATTAAGAGTCACTTTTTAAAAGTAAATATCAACTCAATGGAAGCTTCTTTTGCTAAATCAAATATTAAAACAAAAATTATTTCACTTTTAAAATCATCTTATATTTAAAATTAGTGGTTACAACTATTTCATTTTTCAAATACAACACAAATAAATTTTGGGCATTTAAGCAAATGTATTTAGCTTTTGAGCTAATGAACAAAGTCCCTGGACTTAGTTTTTTTAAATTACTTGGGACAGGAGCTGGAGCAGGGTTCAGTCTTTACCCTGACTTTAGCACTTATTCAATACTTTGTGTATGGAAAGATCGATTAAGTGCTGACGATTTTATTAGTAGCAGTAATCATTCTTTACTTATTTCAAAGAAAGCTTTTTCTAGAGAGGATTATTTTTTGAATCCTATCCATAGTCATGGTAAATGGGATGGAGTGAATCCTTTTAAAGGAAAGAATGTTCCTGTAGATAAATCCAATAAAATTGCTATTATAACTAGAGCTACATTAAATTTTGGAAAGCTATTTGAGTTTTGGAAATCTGTTCCTAAAGCTTCTAATGCAATAAAAAATGCTTCTGGTGTTATTTGGTTTAAAGGTATTGGTGAACTTCCATTTATTCAACAAGCGACATTTAGTATATGGGACAATGTTGAATCTGTTATTGATTTTGCGTATAAAAATAAAAATCATGCCGAAATAGTTAAAAAAACAAGACAAAGAAATTGGTATAAAGAGGACTTGTTTGTTAGATTTGAAATTATTGAAAAAAAGATTAAAGTATTTAAACATTGAAAAAAGCAATTATTATAGGTTCTGGTATTGGGGGAATTGCTACAGCTTTAAGGCTTAGATCAATGAATTATGATGTCACAGTTTTTGAAAATAATAATTATCCTGGTGGTAAATTAGCAAGCTTTGATTTGGGCCCCTATAGATTTGATGCAGGACCATCTTTACTTACAATGCCTCATTTTATAGATGAGCTATTTGATCTGTTTAACGAAAACCCAAGAGATTATTTTAATTATAAAAAAAAAGATATATCCTGTAAGTATTTTTGGGATGACGGAACAAAGCTTAACGCATATTCAGAAAAATCTAAATTTATAAATGAAATTAACAAGGTTCTGGGAGTAAAAGAATCAACAGTCTCTACTTATCTTCTTAAAGCTAAAAAAAAGTATGATTTGACTAAAAGAATGTTTTTAGAACAATCACTACACAAATTAAAAACTTATTTATCTAAAGATTTGTTAATAGGTCTTTGCAATGTTTTTTCATTTCAAATTAATAAAACACTTAATCAAGTTAACGAACTCGAATTGAAAGAACCACATTTAGTTCAGCTCTTCAATCGTTTTGCAACCTACAACGGATCTTCACCTTATAAAACACCAGGAATGATGACTTTAGTTCAACATCTTGAGCAAGAGTATGGAACTTATGTTTCTAGAGTTAATGGTTATTTAGTGATGACGGTCAACTACAACTTTATCATTATGAATAATAAGCGTGTTTGCAGTACCTAGATCTATCGCTATGGATTCATGAACAAGCTATTTTATTACAAGTAACAACACTAATATTGTTTTTTAGAAAATTCTGGTATAACCCTGCAATTTTTGAGCTTGCAGTGTTATCAATAAAAACACTATTTCTTAAATTTAATTTATTGATCTTTTTAAAAAATTCATCTAGATTGGAATTTTCACCATTATCAATATCCTCTTTTAGATTACTTAATGTTAAACCAGATTCATCGAATAGCATTTTTTTTGAATTAGATATTGCTATAACCCTAAGTTTAAGTTTGAGTTTTTTAGTTAGATAATCAGTTTGTTTTTCAATTTGATCAATTAATTTAGATCCAACGTTACCAATCCCAATAATAAATAAATTTATTTGTTTAACGTTTTTTTCAAAAAACTTTTCGTGTAGTGTATTTAGTGCTTTTTTGACATCATTATTTTTTATTACGGCTGTAATATTTCTTTCAGAAGATCCTTGAGAAATTGCCTTTACATTTATATTATTTTTTCCAAGAGCACTAAACATTTTTCCGCTTATTCCTTGATGATCTCTCATATTGTCTCCTACTAGCGCTATTATTGAAAGTTTAGATTCAATTTTTGATGGGCTAAGTATCGAATTTTCAATTTCATACTTAAAGGCTTCATCAATAATTTTTTTTGCATTGATAGAATCAGATTCATTTATAGCTATACAAATAGAATGTTCAGATGAAGCTTGTGTTATCATTAT
>ERZ767285.622-NODE-622-length-11519-cov-3.170774_pt1 | contig 11519 bp, 6 predicted proteins | sample MGYA00374953_ERZ767285 | MGnify/ENA primary metagenome ERZ767285 (study PRJEB28947, sample SAMN06267186) | marine metagenome | isolation source: Columbia River Estuary | place: USA:Columbia River Estuary, USA | collected 2013-07-23 ...
AAACAGCAAGTAGATTATTAGTTTTGAATACGAATGGAAGACTGCTAAGGTATTAGAAGATAATATCCAATTTGAATAATTTTTTTAAAAATCTAACTTATGGACTAACTACAGATATTCCCAAAATAGCAAAACCAAGCATAATGACTGCAGGAATTGTTGTGATTATGGCTTCTTTTGACATGTTTTATCTATCTCATACCTCTATTTTCTCTTACTCTTCCAAGAATAAGAGTTGTAAACTGTTTCAGGAACTAATTGTTTGAATGGTTGAGCACCACCATCATACCACTTTGTAAAGAATTCGTATAGGTGAAGTCTTAGAGACTGGATATACACAATCAATCCTTCAATCATCATAATTCCAATCTGTCCTCCAATAATGAGTACCATGGCCATTGGTGAACTAAGTCCTCCCAATGATTCAAAGGCTTGGTTAACTGTAAGCAATAAAGCTGCATGTACTAAAAGCATAATTCCTATTCGGGCATAACTAATTGAATGCGCTAGACATTCAATGGTTTTTCCAAGTAAAACTTCCATAATTACACTTACCATATCTCCACCATCTTCTGGATGTTTTTTGTTATGTTTTATTCCACCTATAATCATCAATACAACGCATGCAAGTATGAGAATTACTGAAACTCTAACAACTATCCATACAACTGCCCATTCTCCAACAAGTACAGAAACCCAAGGAACAGCTTCTGCGTGAATTTTGGAATACATATTCATTACATCATATCCAGAACCTATTGCTCCCATCATTACTCCGAAAACTCCTAACCACATGAGCATATTTGGAATAGCTTCAAAGATTAGACCATCTTTGTCTTTCTTTTTTGCAAAGTTACGAATTCGCAAAAGGAAAGCCCATCCTAGATGAATAACTCCTATGAATAATGAAACTTTTAGAATCATAATTACTTGATCAAATGTTAATTCTGCTACACTGATAGATCCTATCAACCATGAAATTGAATGAAGTGGACCACCTTCATGTAACAACATTTCAAAGCCTACAAAATGTTCTAAATGAAAACCAAATACTTCTCCTTGGAATACTCCAGCAAGCGCACCTGCCCCACCAGATATTGCAAGTAACATTCCCCATCTTGATAAATTTCCTTGTCCTTTGAATTTGAATAATAATCCTAATCCCATTAATAATAATCCATGACCTACGTCTGCAAACATTAATCCATAAAATATTGGCCACATCAATGCAATCATTGGTGTTGGGTCAGCTTCTCCTTTTCTTGGAATTCCTTGACTTTCTGTAATTACTTCAAATGTTCTAACAAATCTTGGGTTATCAAATAGAGTTGGAATTTGTTCTTTTAATTTTGGGTCTGTAACATCTTCAGAAACAGACATCCATTGCTTTGTTGCATTCTTGAATTTTTCTTCCATCTTTATTGGAATGAATCCTTGAATAACTGCAAAATTCTTTGTTCCTCCTGGTTTTCTTAAAGTCTCAAGTACGTCTTTTGCAACTTGAGCTTCTTCATGAATTGCTAAAATATCACGTCTAATCTTTTTTGAAATTTTTGTAATTTGTTTTGTAATTGTGGATTGCTTTGCTGTTAATTCTTTAATTTTAGTCTCAGCCATTGAATATGCTTGGGCTGGAATTTGAGGAATTCCTTCAGGAATGGAAAATGGGTTTGCATTAAAACCTCTTAGAACTTTAAGTGCTTTATCAGAATCATCTATACTTGCAATTACTAAAATTGCAGATTTCTCTTTAAGTGCTAAATCATATTTGAAAAATGTAATACCATCTAATGCTCTACTGATTTCTTCGTAATCTTTAGAATCAATTACAAATAGATTTGTGTAAAAATATTTCATTAATCCAAATCCTGAAAGATCAATGTTTAGCTTTTTTGCAACTTCGAGTGTTTCTTTTAATGATGTATATTCTTCTAGTGAGCGTTTTGTAGTTGTTTGTTCTTCTAAAAGCTTGATTGGTTCATCAATTATTGATGGTGCTCTTTTTTTAAGTTCATTTACCATATCTTCAATTTCATCAATTTCGTAATCTTTCTTTTTGATTTTTTTCCCTGTGAACATAATTTCAAGAATTCCGACCATTTGTGGAACTCCAAGACCTTTGATTACATCATCAATGGATTGGTATGTTTTTTGAGCTTCTAGTAACAAATCATCAATTTCTGGAGTTACTGTATCGTTATCTGTATCAATTTTATGAAACCATTCAAATTCAGTTAATCTAGAAATGGCTTTTGGTGACTCAGATCTTGGTAAAATTACGCTTCCAAGTTTCAGATCAGCTATTGCCAAGTTAATCCTCTGAAAATTTCTTAGTTTTTAATATCTTTCTCAACAGAATTTTCTTTTCCAAACATTAAAATCTATTATCATAAAACGCGTGATATTGACAAATTCTTCTCTTGAAAAGACAATTGATAAGATTTTAGATCAAACTGAGCACGATATTCTATCTAATTTAGATGGGGCAGTAAGTGATTCTCATAAAACTCTTGATAATTCTGTGACTAAACTAGAGGATGAATATGACAAAATTGTTGCAGATGGAAGAAAAGAAGCAGATAAACTTGAAAAACAGATTATTGGCGGTTCTGATATTGAAGCCAGAAATAAACAACTTTTAGCTTTAGAAGATGCTGTTAGTAGAGTTTTCACAAAAGCATTAGACCAAATTTCAAATTCTGATCGCAATGGCGATTATGCAAATCTCATTAAATCATTACTAGATGAATCTACCAAAGTCCTAGGAACATCTGAAGTTATAGTATTCACAAATTCTAAAGATCGCGATGTAGTTCAATCAGCATTAAGTAACTTTGCTGGATCCGAACTATCATCTGAAACAATTGATTGCATTGGTGGTGTTAAAATTCAGTCTAAAGATGGAGCTATGAAATTTGATAATACTATTGATGCAAAGATAGATCGTTTAAAGCCTTTAATTAGGAAAGAAATTGCATCAAAATTCGGGGTAAAAGAATAAGATGACAGCACAAGGCAGAATTGTATGGGTTAGTGGTCCAGCCGTTAGAGCAGATGGTATGGCTGATGCCAAAATGTATGAAACTGTAACTGTCGGAAATTCAAAATTAGTTGGTGAAGTAATTAGATTAACTGGAGATGTAGCATTTATTCAAGTTTATGAGTCAACAAGTGGATTAAAACCAGGTGAACCTGTAGTTGGAACTGGAAACCCACTTAGTGTATTATTAGGTCCAGGAATTATTGGACAACTTTATGACGGAATTCAAAGACCACTAAAAGAATTATCAAAAGCATCTGGTTCCTTTATCGGTAGAGGTATTACAACTACTCCAGTTGATATGGTTAAGACATACCACTTTGTCCCAACAGCAAGTAACGGCGATGAAGTTTTACCAGGTAATGTTATTGGAACTGTACAAGAAACAGATCTTATTGAACACTCTATCATGGTTCCGCCAAATCATCCAGGTGGAAAAATTTCAAACCTTGTTTCAGAAGGAGATTATAATTTAGAAACTGAATTAGCAACAGTTGAGAAAGATGGACAAAATGTTCCACTCAAAATGTATCATAAATGGCCTGTAAGAAAACCACGTCCATATAACACAAGATATGATGCAACAGTTCCATTACTTACTGGACAACGTGTAATTGATACATTCTTCCCAATTGCTAAAGGAGGAACTGGTTCAATTCCTGGAGCATTTGGAACAGGAAAAACTGTTACATTACACCAAATTGCAAAATGGGCTGATTCACAAGTTGTTGTTTACATTGGTTGTGGTGAAAGAGGAAATGAAATGACTGAAGTATTAGTTGAATTCCCACATCTTAAAGATCCACGTAGTGGAAAACCACTAATGGATAGAACTGTACTTGTTGCAAATACAAGTAACATGCCAGTAGCAGCAAGAGAGGCAAGTATCTACACTGGAGTAACAATTGCAGAATATTATAGAGATATGGGTAAAGACGTCGTTCTTGTAGCAGATTCTACAAGTAGATGGGCTGAAGCACTCAGAGAAATGAGTGGTAGATTAGAAGAGATGCCAGCAGAAGAAGGTTATCCATCATATCTTGCATCAAGATTAGCAGAATTTTATGAAAGAGCAGGTCGTGTTAGAGCAGCTGGAAGTCCAGACCGTGACGGTTCAGTTACTTTGATTGGTGCTGTATCTCCATCAGGTGGTGACTTTACAGAACCAGTTACAACACACACAATGAGATTTATCAAAACTTTCTGGGCATTGGATGCAAAACTTGCATACTCTAGACACTACCCATCAATTAATTGGATGAACAGTTATTCTGGTTATCTTGGTGATATTGCAAAATGGTGGGGTGAAAATATTAGTGAAGATTGGTTTGGAATTAGAAATGAAGCTTATGGAATTTTACAAAGAGAAGATACTCTAAAAGAAATTGTAAAACTCTTAGGTCCTGATGCATTACCTGATGAAGAAAAACTCATCTTAGAAATTGCAAGAATGGTAAAGATTGGTTTGCTTCAACAAAATTCATTTGATGATGTTGATACATACTGTAGCCCTGAGAAACAATTCAAACTATTGAAATTAGTTGTAGATTTCTACAAACTAGGCCAACAATCACTTAAAGAAGGAACACCATTAGCTTCAATTCGTGAACTACCTGTTGTTACATCACTACTTAAAGCAAGAATGGATATCAAAGATGATGAGATGCCAAAACTTGATCAATTAGAAAACGATATGAAAGAACAATTCAAAAATATTTCAGGAGTGAAAGTTACAAATTGACCACTGAAGGCGGAGTTCAATACAGCAAGATTGCTGAAATTAAAGGACCTCTAGTTGTTGTTGATGATGTAGATAATGCAGCATTTGATGAACTTGTAGAAATTGAAACTAATGAAGGTGAAAGAAGATTAGGTAAAGTTCTAGAAGTTGGTAACGGTAAAGCAATTGTTCAAGTCTTTGAAGGAACTACTGGATTATCTATCTCTGGAACAAATGCCAAATTTGTTGGAAAAGTTATGGAAATGCCAGTATCTAAAGAAGTACTTGGTAGAGTCTTTGATGGATTAGGAAGACCAAAAGATGGATTACCTGATCCAATTGCTGATAAATTTATTGATATTAACGGTGAACCAATGAATCCAGAACAACGTGAATATCCAAAAGATTTCATTCAAACTGGTGTATCTGTAATTGATGGATTGATTACTCTTGTAAGAGGACAAAAACTTCCAATTTTCTCAGGTTCTGGTATGTCACACAATTTACTAGCAGCACAAATTGCAAGACAAGCATCAGTAGTTGGTACTAATGATGACTTTGCTGTAGTCTTTGCAGCAATTGGTGTGCAATACAGTGAAGCAGAATACTTCAGAAAAAGTCTTGAAGAATCTGGTGCACTAAAAAGAAGTGTTCTATTTTTGAATACAGCAGATGATCCTGCAATTGAAAGAATTATCACTCCCCGTGTAGCATTAACTGTCGCTGAATATTTGGCATTTGAATTAGGAATGCACGTCTTAGTTATTCTAACTGATATGACAAACTATGCAGAAGCATTAAGAGAAATTAGTGCAGCAAGAGAGGAAGTTCCTGGAAGAAAAGGATATCCTGGATATCTTTACACTGACCTTTCAACACTTTATGAAAGAGCAGGAAAACTTAATGGAAGAAAAGGAAGTGTTACCCAAGTTCCAATCTTATCAATGCCATCTGATGATATTACTCACCCAATTCCTGACCTTACTGGTTACATTACAGAAGGCCAAGTAGTAGTTGGTAGAGATTTATTCAGACAAGGAGTTTATCCACCAATCAATATTTTGATGAGTCTTAGTAGACTGATGAAAGACGGAATTGGTGAAGGAAGTACAAGAGAAGATCATGCTGAAGTTGCTAACCAAGTTTATGATGCATATTCTAGAGCACAAGAAGTAAGAGCATTAGCAGGAATTGTTGGTAAAGCCGGATTAACTGAAATTGATTTGAAATACATGGATGTCGGTGATGTCTTTGAGAAAGAATTTATGGACGGAATGCAAGGCGTAAATAGCGCATTCAAGAATTTATTCCACTAGGATAAATTATTCAGAGAAAGCCCTGTACTTAGCAGGGCTTTTTTTTGAGCTTATTTAGGTGAAAGTTTTGAAGCTATAAAAGCTACTGCCATACTTGATGTAGACGATTTTAAAAGGCGCAACATTTTTGCACTCATATTATAGTAACTGAGTCAAGTCTGAATAAAGGCAATTCTCCTGTTGCTCTTAACTTTTGGAAAGAAGAACCTTGTATTTATTAGAGACCCTGCCAGAAATCTATTTGAAATAAGTAAATATAAAGGCTAAGCGCTATGTGATCTAAACGCAGATTAGATACAAAAGGAGCCTAACATGTAGTTTACTCTTCTTTAATCGTTAATACATTGTCTTTAATTATTCGTTCTATAACCACACGCCTAGGATCAATAGCCGCCTTTAATGGCTTTCTATCGACATACATCGTGTACTCCATGTTTTCTTCATCGACATAAATGCGTTTATAAGCAATAAGATCTTCTCTGTCTTCATCTGCAAATACACCCACATCAACCCATTCATGTAATTGTGCGGAAGTTTCGATGCCCATTGTATCCGCATACATTTTACGTGCTTCAAAAGTCATTGTAACTTCATATTGCTCACCTTGCATTTTTAGAGAAGCTTCTTTCATGCGATAGTCATACAATGTGATTTTCTTGAAAAGGTCATCTACCAAATATTTCATGCTATCTGGCACATGTGGATCAAGGTGTCTTAAGAAATCATTAGAAGTTGGATAAGGTGGCTCTTTGTATCTAAACTCTTCTAAGAACGATTTTAAGGCTAAGTTCACTTTATCTTCTCCAATATAATCCTGTAAAGAATAAAGCACCACAGAACCTTTCCCATAATGAATGTACTGTTGATTCTCTACTTTATAGAGTGGTAATTCATTTTGACTTTCACCACTTCGGCCTCTTAAATAACGCTGGTAATCGTACTTCAAGAAATCCGTCATTCTCATATCATCATTCAAATCGTTCTTCATTACCATAAGTGAAGAGTATTCTGAAAAGCTCTCTGTTAGCATTGTGCCGCCTTGCATGTTTGCAGAAACTTCTTGATGGGCCCACCATTGGTGTGCCATTTCATGTGCGATAACTGCATCAATTACATTGTTCTCAGTTTCATCTTCTAAGTCAATAATAAACCCAAAAGCCTCAGAATAAGGCATTGTTCCTGGAAACGCTTGTGCAAAAGTGGCATACCTAGGAAACTCAATGATGCGCGCCTGTTTATGGTAATACTTCCCAAAATTCTTTTCATAATACGCAATACTCCTTCTCGTAGCATCAACCATCTTATCGATGTTGTAATCGTGCTTTTTATCGTAATAAATCTCAATGTCAATGCCATTGTATTTTTCTCTTGCGACTTCATAACGCGCACTCATAAACATTAGGAAAAGCTGTGAAGGTTCATCAACCTTGTAGTTAAAATAGCTTCTATCGCCTTCCGTCCAATCCTTAACCAAACTTCCAGGGGCAATAGCAATCTGGTCTGACGATGTTGAAATAACCGTTTCCATAGTTACCCAATCGGCCGCACCAGCAGAAAGATAGTTTACCATGCAATTCTCACCACAAGAGTCTTCTAATTCTGGCATGCGCTTTTTGGGTTTCAAATCATATTTCTTTCGCGTGTATTTGTCGCTCAATTCAATGCCATTGTTATATCCCATTCCAGGCAATACTCCGAAACTGTTTAAAAACGTTCCGTTATTGATGATAGACGTGTTCCCTGTCCCATTAGGGAATCCATTCGTGATATACTTGTTTTCTAGTTCAATTTCTATGCTTTCACCGGGCTGCAAGGCCTTTTCTAACTGATAAATTTGATAATCTAAATAGTCATCGTTATAAACTAATTTGGAATTTGAAATCGCAATAGACGTTTCCCAAGATTCATCCATATTAAAATGAAGGGAATCAATCGCCACATCCGTTTTATTCACTAGTTTAAGCTTTGCATTAACTGCTACGTCTCTCTCGTTTGGATAGATGTCAATATTTATTTTGAGATCTGTGACTTTTGGTTGAGGAATACCATCGTATTTTTTAAGCTGTTTTTCATATTCAGCGGAAAGCTCTTCTCTTTCATCTCCAGATAAATATGGGTTCAAGACTTGAGTATTGTAAAACACAAATCCAGCAACTAATATCCACACTCCAATAAGTCCGATAAAAGGAACAAAAGTGGTTTTATCAAGAGCGCCTCGTGCTACTTTAATGCGCTCTTTAAAGCCACTTACCACACTTCGCGGCCAAAATATGCCAGCGGAATAAAGAAGTATAAATCCAAATAATATCCAATAAATATTAAACCAGAGAGAACCCGTCAACCCAGGCCCAAATCCATTCATATCTGAATATTGCAGAAAAGGAGCTCCAGCAAAATCGAGCATATTAGAAGAAGCATCTAAAACACCTAATAGAATATCCCAAACAAATAGAATTAAGATGCTTAAAAAATACCCAATGTATCTGTTTGTCATCACTGTTTGAATAAATATGAATAGCGCTGAAAAAGCTATGTAATTGGGTAAATTGGATAAGGCAAAATCGAGAAAGTAGACATCAAGCTCTATTTTAGTAAACCCTTGCATGAGCTGCGCTATGATCCCCATTATGATGAAAAAGAAATACAATAAACTAGATGCTGTAATCAGAGATAATGCCTTTGCCGCTAAAGCGGAAAATGAATTGTGTGGAGTCGCATTTATTACCTCGTGAATGTTATTTATTCGATCTCTCCAAACTAATTCTCCGCTGAAAAAGACTGTGATGATGAGAATAAATATAGATGTAGAATCAGAGATGCTACTTGATATTTTATAAGTGAGCGGATAAGATTGTAAGCCATAATATTCATAGCCTTGAAGAAGTTCAACAAAGAGAAGGATAACACTAAATAGAAATAGAATCTTAAAGACGTTATTTTTAAGTATGCTCTCTGTGTTGATTCTGTAAAAACTCACAAACTGCTTCCAACCTAATCCTTTCTCGAATGAGCCTTTCCAAGTACGAACGCGCTCTACTTCTAATCTTTGACTTTTTTCTACTGCCTCTTCTTCTTTCTTCTTCGGTTTACTTTTCTTGACGGTAAAAGAAAATAAATGATAGCTTATCGCTGAAATAACCAAAGCTATTCCAACCCAAATCAATCTGTTGTAAAGAATCAAGCCTTCAAATGCTGGCGCTAGCGTGTTCTTTTCAACAGGTGTCCAATATTGAGTAGCCACGCTATTTGTTCGAATTCCAAACACATCTACTAGAGCTGCTAAATCTTGACTTTCAATGTCTGACAATAAGTTACCTGAAACGATGTAAAAAATAATGATAACCAAAGCCCCAACAAAAGACACGATTGTGCTTTTCCATTTATGGGCTAAAAAGAAGATAATACTACCCCCGATAAACATATTCGGTACAATGAACAAGAGGTAATTATTCAAAAAATAGCTGACCTCATAACCTCCAAAACGTTCTGCATCTACCCAATCAAAAATAGGTGCAAGTGTGGATCCTATGATTACACCTAGAAAAATACCTAAGAATGGAATGGTAGACAAAATCAATGCACCTAAAAATCGACCCCAGAAATAGCCTGATTTTTTAATTGGTAAACTGAACATGATTTCGCTAAACCCATTATTCACATCGCGCAGCGCTGCGTTGTTGAAAAATGCAGTCGCTATAAGTAATCCAAAAATTGACAGGACTAATACGAACGTTGTAATGACATCTGGTGAATTTTTATGGATATTGCCTATCGTGCCTCCAATTTGAACGCTGTCACTCGCCACCGCTGCTCCGGCCAATAAACCGAAAAGACCAAAGAATATCCAAACCATTGGACTCTTTAATCCAGGAATGAGTTCCTTTAAAAAGAATTCTTTAAACATGATTTGAAGTTTTTAAACGTTAGTGGTTTCTGAAAAGTGAATTTTATTGAAGAATACATCTTCCAGATTTGGCTCTATGGATACAAACCCTTCACCAGGGTTTATTTCGCTCAAAACATGTATTTGTGGTTTACCTGCAACCATCTTATTGGAAATAACACGATAGTTATCCATGTGTGATTGTAACTGCTCACGCTCAATGGCCTTGCGCCAGACTTGACCTCTCAATTCATCTATTACGGTAATTGGAGATCCAGTATAAACCAAACGCCCATTATTCATAATAGCCATGTTATTACAGAGTTCTCTCACATCATCAACAATATGAGTAGACAAAATCACTACAACATCCTCTCCCACATCCGCAAGAAGATTATGAAAACGATTACGTTCTCCAGGATCTGAACCTGCAGTTGGCTCGTCAACAATTATTAATTGTGGACTTCCAATTAACGCTTGCGCTATACCAACGCGCTGTTTCATGCCGCCACTAAAGCTTTTCACTTTCTTGTTTCGCTTATCGAATAAATTTACTTTATTCAGCAAATAGGTAATCATCTCTTTGCGTTCGCTGCCACTGGTAATTCCTTTTAACACAGCTACATGATCCAGCAGCCCGTAGGCAGTTATATTTGGATAAACACCAAACTCTTGTGGTAAATAACCAAGAGCTTGTCTCAATTTCCGCGGTTCTTTTTCTACATCAATATCATTGAGCATGATGGAACCCGAATCTGCTTCCTGCAAAGTAGCGATGGTTCGCATTAATGAGGATTTTCCAGCTCCGTTTGGTCCTAAGAGGCCGAACATTCCATTTGATATTTCAAGGTTTATGTTATCTAAAGCCTTAACGCCATTGGGGTACGTCTTAGATAAATCTGTAATTACAAGTTTTGCCATAGTGTTGTTTAGATTTTGGAAATAGAAGTTATTAGTAAGAAATACAGAGTTAAATCTGTAATAATCCCATCAGTAATCAAGAGCAAATTATTTAGGAATGGTAATGATACTTAATTTTGATTAGAACTTATAATGGTTAGAATTGGCTTTTGAACTTTGAAACTACAATTGACAGTAATGTGAGTAAAATGCCGTTAAAGAGAATCTTTAAAGCGTTAAGCTGCGTTCTCTTCTTTTTTGAACTGCATATCATAAAGCTTGGCGTAATACCCTTTTTTCTCAAGAAGTTCAAGGTGCGTGCCTTCTTCCATAACTTCACCTTTGTCCAAAACCAAAATCTTATCAGCTTTTTGGATTGTTGCTAAACGGTGGGCAATAATGATTGACGTCCGTCCTTCAGTAATGACGTCAATAGCCTTTTGAATAAGCTCTTCGGTATGTGTGTCAATGCTACTTGTCGCTTCATCTAAGATGAGAATCTCTGGATTTGTAATGTAAGCTCGTAAAAATGAAAGTAATTGGCGTTGACCGGCACTAAGCATCCCTCCTCTCTCTTTTACATCGTAATCGTATTTACCAGGAAGTTTGTCTATGAATTCATCTACACCAATTTTCTTTGCCGCCTCTCTTACCAATTCT
>ERZ767285.628-NODE-628-length-11448-cov-4.581831_pt1 | contig 11448 bp, 9 predicted proteins | sample MGYA00374953_ERZ767285 | MGnify/ENA primary metagenome ERZ767285 (study PRJEB28947, sample SAMN06267186) | marine metagenome | isolation source: Columbia River Estuary | place: USA:Columbia River Estuary, USA | collected 2013-07-23 ...
CAGGGCGATGAATTGGATAAAATCCTTTATCTGGTCTGTGGCTTCTTTCATGATATTTGACTCGTTTAGCTTAAGATTAATATCGGTCGAACTCAACGGCAAAGTCCGAGTTAGGTTCTAATTTTAATGTGGAGCTTAGTTTGAGTTGACCAGTGCCAGTCACTTGCTTAGGAAATAACACGTCTTGAGTAAGCTGGACCCAGTGACTAAACATTAAATACTATATCTAGAAATGAGCCTATCCAATCTCGCCATTGCAAAGACTGATGATCTGCCAATTCACCACCGTGGAGATATTCACAGCGGTAAAGTACGCTCGGTTTATTGGCTTAGCGATGAGGACAGTGCACGCATCATCGAGGAACGTGGCTATGATGTGTCCCCGGGGACGGAGCTGGCGGTGATGGTTATTAGTGATCGTATTTCTGCATATGAAATCATCTGGCAGGGTGAGGATGGCTTGCAGGGTGTTCCTGGAAAAGGTGCGTCGCTCAATGCTACGGCTCTTCACTGGTTTGATGAGTTTGAGAAAGCTGGGCTGGCCGGTAATCACATTCTTGAGTCACCGCATCCTTTGGTATGGATTGTGCAGAAGGCGCAGCCTGTAATGGTCGAAGGGATTGCTCGCCAATATATTACTGGTAGCATGTGGCGTGGTTACGAGCGTGGTGAGCGCAATATCTGTGGCATCGATTTGCCAGAAGGCCTTAACAATGGGCAGAGGCTAGATGAGCTGCTGATCACGCCATCCACTAAGGGTATCTTGAAAGGTATTGCGGGTGTTCCCGAGAAAGATGATGTCAATGTCTCTCGTGATCAAATCGTAAATAATTTTGAGGCCTTCGCCTTTCACTCACCCGAGGATGTGGCGCTTTATGAGAAGCTGCTCTCTGAGGGTATTAAGATCATCTCTGATCATGCGGCCAAAGCAGGGCAGCTGCTCGTAGATACCAAGTTTGAATTTGGCTATATCCCTAATGCCTCTGGTGATGGCCACTCGATGATTTACATCGATGAGGTCGGCACGCTCGACTCATCACGCTACTGGGATGCTGCTTCCTATTCGAATGGCAAGATTGTTGAGAACTCTAAGGAGATGTTTCGCAAGTTTCTTTGTGATTCGGTGCCTGAGGCTGATGTCCTGCTCAATAAAGAGCGCATGGATGAGCGCGAGGTGCTGGGGCAGGCTTATAAGGTTCCCGTTGATGCAATGATGGCGGTCAGTGAGCTCTATAACAGCACCGCGGAACACCTGACGGGGAAGCCCATGCCGAAGATTGAAAATGCGCGTGAGGAAATTCTTGAGGCTCTTGCGCCATTTGGCATCGTCCGCTAAAAATTGCCGACGGCTTGATCGATGAATGCAAGAATGTCTTTGCGACCATCGCCCGTTTTGGCTGAACTACTGTAGGTTCTGGGTAAGCCATCGCAAAATTCGCTCATCGCATCAGTGAAGAGCTCTAAGTTGCGCTGTGCAGCACCAGGTTTTACTTTGTCGGTTTTTGTGAAAATCAAAACGAAGGGTATTTGATGCTCCATCAGCCATTGGGTGAACTCGAGGTCAATTTTTTGTGGGGTATGACGAGAATCAATCAATACGAAGACGCAACTCAAGTTGGTTCTTTGGGCAATGTAATCCGAGACGAACTCATTGAATTGATTGCGATGCTGGCCAGAGGCTTTGGCATATCCATAGCCGGGGAGATCGACGAGTGTCCACTTCCTGTTAATGACGAAAAAGTTAATCAAGCGGGTGCGCCCAGGCGTACTGGAGACCATAGCGAGATCTTTTTTGCGAGTAAGGGCGTTGATTAGTGAGGACTTGCCAACATTGGAGCGACCGATAAAAGCGAACTCAGGCAATTTTGAATCTGGGCAGCTAGCGAGGTCAGGCGAGCTGATAAGGAAATCTGCAGATTGAATTTGCATGTTACCTCATTGGCTCACTTTAGTGAAAGTGACAATCAAAAAGATATCTATAACGGTTGCTATTTTAGCTATTTAAGTCAAAATATTGCCTGATGGACAAAATAGAAGCTTTTAAATTCCGTAATCCTGATGTGTTGATTCAGGAGATCGGTAAGCGTTTGCGCATCCAGCGTCTGGCTATGGGCTTGACGCAAGAGGAGCTGGCGAAGCGAGCTGGCATCAGTCTGTCGACACTAAAGCTCATGGAGCAGCAGGGGAAAGGTTCGCTGCAACGTCTTGCGAAAGTAGCCGTGGTTTTAGACTTAGATGGGGATCTGAGAGGTTTGTTCAGTGGGCAGAGATGCTTCGAGTCCCTCGATGCTGTTGAACGAACAGCTAGAATACGTGCTCCACAACGTCGCCAAAGTAATAAACGTGGCGGGCTAGCAAAAAGGGTATCAGAGCAGCTGGCGAAGGATAATCATGAAGATGCAAGCTCAGACCAGTCTGGATAGGTTTAGATGAAGTTATGAAAATACAGGTGCAATATCAGGGCGGCGATAGAGAGGCTGTCATTGGTCATTTAGCAGAGTCTGCTGACGGTAGAATCTTCTTCGAGTATGACCAACATTGGAGAGCTCAAACGATTGAGCTTTCTCCTGCGTATTTGCCAAACTCAACTCAGGGATCTGTAACGACGCCGACTCCGCAATATGGGCAGTTATTCGGGCTTTTTGGTGATAGCTTGCCCGACTGGTGGGGGCAGCAGATGATGAAGCGTTTTTTCCAAGATAAAGGTATTCCATGGAATAGTGTAGGGGTTCTGCAAAAGCTGGCTTGTGCTGGGGCTCATGCGATGGGTGCTATCGGCTATGAGCCGCCTGTTGTCTCGAGTGATTTCCGTGATGAACTGACGGTGGAGGTTGCAGATTTGGTAAACAATGCGACTTCGTTTCTCCATGGTAGAACAGAACAAATCCTGCCTGGATTGATGCGCTCGGGCCTCTCGCCAGGAGGAGCTCAGCCAAAGGTGTTGCTTGGGTTTAATAGTGATTTTTCGCGCACGATGGCTGGAGGCGGAGGTCTGCCAGATGGCTTTGATCGTTGGTTACTTAAATTTGATCTCGATTCAGATTATCAACATGGCAAAGAAGAATATGCATTCTCTTTGATGGCTAGGAATGCAGGGATCGATATGGCTGAAACTCATTTGTTAGAATGCAGTAATGGCATGTCTCATTTCTTATCGAAACGATTCGATCGACCAGGCGAGGCTAGGCGGCATATCCATACTTATTCTGGTTTAACACATACGCAATTGCGCGATGGTGTTGAGTATAGCCAACTGATGGATTTGACCCGTATTCTCACGGGGGGTGAGCTTGGGGTTGAGGAGGTTTTCAGGCGTGCTTGTTTTAATGTGCTTGCTGGTAATGACGATGACCATGCTAAGAACCATGCTTTTCTAATGCAGCCAGATGGGCGATGGGATTTGTCGCCAGCTTATGATCTTACGAGCACGACTAATCCACTTGCCAGTGGTATGCGTGCAGCTTCTGTAAATGGTAAGAGCGTTGGTGTTGACCGTGATGATTTACGAGAGCTTGGCAGAAGTCAAAGCGTGCGCAGGATTGATGAAGTTATTGATCAGGTAATTCATTCGATTAAGCGTTGGCCTGAATGGGCAAATCAATCTGGAATGAGTGACTATCGTATTGATCAGGTTGCGGATGAAATGCCGGGATATGCGCTGTGATATTTAATTTAGTTTTGAGTTAAACCAATGAAGAATCATTCATTTGAAATCATGAAGATAGAGGTGTCCTTATTGCCTGCTAAGTTATGGCTCTTGTTAGGCGCTGCAGCATTCACTTTCTTGTTCGCTAATCATTCAGGCCATGCGGCTGATTTTGAGGAGGGTTTTCGCCTAGAGGTGAGTCGTTTTGTGGAGTCTTTGAATGATGATCAGCGTGCTCTATGTATCCATGATGTTGTTGATGATCGACGCTGGGAGATGCGCTACACAGGTGGAAAGCGTTCGGGTATTATGATCAGTGAGCTTGATGAAGCCCAGCGAACTCTCATGGTGAAAATTTTGTCGATGGTGCTATCGCCTCACGGATGGAAAATGGCGAATGCTGTGGCATTTCAAGATGCTCAAGATGGGGGCGACGCACTCGGGAAATATTGGATTACCTGCTTTGGGGATCCGCGTAAGGGGGACTTCGCTTTTAGATTGGCTGAACATCACCTGACGGTTGTTCATTTAGAACTTAAGGATGGGGCAGCGAATGAGTTTGGGCCTATTCTACTGGGTTCGAATCCGGCAACGTTGTGGGAAGATGATGAGCTGGCTCTTATGAATGCATGGCCTCTTGTTTCAGACGTGAATGCTCTGATTTTAGGTCAACGCGCGATCGCCACTGAGCCGATGAATAGAGATGATGGTGTTGCTTTTCCCTCATTGAGTGTGGAGGCTCAGAAGGCTATTAAAGATGCATGGGGGCTGCGCTTGAGTATTTTCACGGAGCCGATCAAGCAGAGAATCAATCAGCTACATGTGCAGCGTGGGGGTTGGGCCCAATCCCGGGTAGCTTATTACAACGAAGAGCCTATCAAACGATGTATTGATGGTGGCAGGTGGGACTTTAAATGTGGATTGCCTGGAATGGTGTGGGCATTTGAATCGAGTCGGGGGCACATTCACATGAGCTTGTGGGCAAGTGCTCCTTAAACACGATGGCAAGTACTTAAGCGCATATCCAGAAGTCTCGCCCTTCCACTCTTCCCGTTGCAAGTAGCTCGTCGCGTATTTTTTCTCTAGCTCCTCGCGTACCAACATAGCTGGCAATGATCGATTGATCGATTGTGGGTAGTTGGGCTGATGTTATTACTGGCTTTCCGTGGATGAATCTCCCGATCTTGCGTGGATCAATATCAATGAAGCCAGCTGCGGGTTTCCACGCATCTTCGAGTGCTTGTGCGCATTTCCTCGCTGGTCGTCCAGCTCCCCATATCCATAGCTCTCGGTTTTGTAATCCGCAGTGGCTAATAGCCTGGCTAAGGTGAGGTGCTTTGCATGCATGGAAGGCGCTCATATCATATCTTGAGTCGTTACGAGATAGTCGGCTGGGTGGATCATGCCAGTCATAGAGGTATTCGTTGACTTTGCCTATGCTTGCACCTGCTGAGATCCACCTGAGGATCATTTCGTAATCTTCGGGGAAGTCCCCATGTCTGTAGCCGCCGTAATCTTTGACCATCTCTCTGCGATACATGATAGTTGGATGCGGGAACGGCAGGTCAATGAAACGGTTGAGGTTTATTTGCTCTGAATTGCTTTGCTGATTGGCCCAATTGACGTGATGGGCATAGCCGCCAGCTGTATCGGCATCACCTGCGAAATGCGCAAGACAAGATACGGCACCAAGGTTTGAATCATTAGCCAAAGCCAGGCATTGCTTTTCCAAGCGGGTCGATAATGACACATCATCTGCGTCCATGCGCGCAATCAAAGTCCCTCGAGACACCTCGAATCCTGCATTGGAGGCAGCGACTACGCCTTCGTGCGGTTTTTTGATTAAACGAACCCTTGGGTCTTTGTCTGCGATGTCTGCGACGATATTAGCAGACTGATCCTCTGAGCCATCATCGACGACGATTAATTCCCAGTCCGTCATGCTCTGTGCCTGGATGCTGTTGATGGCACGCATCACAGTTTGCTGTGCATTGAAGCAGGGCATGATTACAGAAATGCTTTCTGATGTGGATGAGTTGATGACTCATTATTAGATCACCGTAGAGGCTTTGGGAATTATCTTCGGGTGTTTTTTAGATTCGATTTTTATGAGCATGTGACGAGAGAAAATTAATGGGTATGCATTTATAAATTTTCTCAGGAAAAGAAGTCGAGACGTGATTCAGGTCCGTGATACTTTGGGGCCGTTTGTTGGATCATTTGTTTCACGGATAGCTGTGCGAGGTTATTCTCTTGTGATGGTTTGAGAGTGATTTTTTTTTGGATGATTGCAGGTAGTGATAGGCCTTGTTGATGGGCTTGCTGGCGAAGCTTATGATACACGGACGCTGGTAGGGTGATGGTTATTTTTTGATCGGGTTGTTCTTTCATGGCAATCGGAGAATGCCCAATGATCGTGAAGACTTGATGAAGCTTGTGTGAAAAACACACACAGATGGAGGCTAGTTGGGGAGGGGGTTATTATAAGCTTCATCTTTGTGATAGCTGTCGTCAGGGTGGTGCATGCCTGTTGAGATCGAACGAAAATTTTTAGTGATAGGGAATCCTCCGCATGTTCATGGTGTGAAAATGGTCCAGGGATATTTGTGTAAGGATCCAGAGCGAACAGTACGTATTCGAATCGAGGGCGAAGTTGAACAAGGGCGTGCGGTTTTAACGGTAAAGGGGAAGCCTGAGGGAATTGCTCGCCCAGAATATGAGTATGATATCCCTGTAGCAGATGCACGAGAGCTGATGGGGCTTTGTGTAGGCTCTATCGTTGAGAAGACACGCTATTGTCATCACATTGGTGCGCATGTGTGGGAGCTTGATGTTTTTGAAGGGGGGAATCACGGCTTAATTGTTGCAGAAATCGAGCTCAGCGATCCATCAGAGTCATTCGAGAAGCCCGACTGGATAGGGGGTGAGGTGAGTTCAGATCCTCGCTATGCCAATTCAAGCCTTAGCCGCAAGCCTTACTCTCAGTGGTAGGCATGCTGGGCATTGACAAATTATAAAAATATCATCTTCGGAGCCTATATATTCATTGCATCATGGGTTTGAATATGGTTTCTAGTGCGATCTCGCATCCGCAAATTTCATTATCATTTGTGGTGTCATGTGAAGGTCTATTTTTTATCGAATGAAAAACAAGTTGTTGATGAAGTATCCATCTTCTTGGTGGGGTGCTAAGTGGAGGGAAGCCTTGCCATCTGGTAATGGGCCGATAGGTGCGGCTGTTTATGGTGCCGTGCATGAGGAAACAGTCATGCTCACTCATGAGGATTTATGGCACATGGTTGTCACTCAGGAGCTGCCCGATGTCTGCAGTATGCTACCAGAGGTTAGAAGGTTGTTATTCGATCGCATGGTTCATGCTGCAGATCATATGATTGCCGATGAGTTGACCCGACGTGGTTATGATCCGGACATTGGTTACCCTTTGCCACTTGGTGATTTTAAAGTGAAGATGCCAGTTGCGCGTGGTTTCAGCAATTATAGCCGTGGTATCGATATGGAAACAGGGGAGGTCTTCGTCAATTGGCATGACAATGGAGTGGATTATCAACGTAAGCTTTTTGTATCTCGTGCAGACGATATCGTTGTTATGGAGATATCAAGTCAAGGTGGTGATCTTGAAGCTGGTTTCTCCTTCGATATCCATGACCCACTTGATGCAAGAACGCTCCATCATGGTGATTCTCCATTGCCTCAAGCAATAGAGAAAGTTACGACGGAGAATAAGTTTATTCGCTATGCGGCATTAAACGATGATGGCAACGACTTCGGTGCTGTGGCTCGTATTATAACGCCAACAGGTGTCGTGGAGGCTGACGCAGAACACGTTCACGTCTCTGGCGCTGATAAGATTCTTGTCGTCATTAAGCTCTTCACCCATGAAGGCCGACAAGAGGCGTGGCCACGACTTGAGGAGGAATTGGATTCTCTTTGTTTGGATTACCAGGTGCTGCTTGCTCCGCATGCTGAATTGCACGGTGAGATGTTTAATCGCGTCGAACTCGACCTTGGAGCTGGTGAGGCTGAGCATGAGGTTTGCAACGAGCAGCTTTTGCTTGATGCATACCAGGGAGAGGCGCCGACTGCGATGGTTGAGAAGATGTGGTCATATGGGCGCTACTTGTTGATCTCTAGTTCGCGGGAAGGGGGGCATCCGTGTCACCTCTATGGCAACTGGTGTGGTGAATATCGTGGCTATTGGGCTTTCAATATGGCCAATGAAAACCTGCAGATGATATATTGGCAGGCTCTGTCTGGAGGTCTTTGGGAAATTATGTTGCCAGTCTTTGATTACTTTGACGGCATGATGGACGATTTTCATGAGAATGCACGTAAGCTCTACGGTTGCCGAGGTATCTACATTCCTGCTGTGACTACACCACCCTCAGGACTATTGAAAACAATCCGTCCGCACATTATTCATTGGACGGGTGCCGCAGCCTGGATAGCGCATCATTACTTTGATTACTTCCTCTACACTGGTGATATGGACTTCTTGCGTGAGCGGGCATTGCCATTCTTGCGTGAAACCGCTCTCTTTTATGAGGATTTCTTCATCATTGGAGAAGACGGCTATTACATCAGTGCCCCATCAAACTCGCCAGAGAATACCCCAGGTAATTATTACGATGGTAAGGGCATGGGAGCCGCAATGGAAACGACCATGAATGCGACCATGGACTTCGCCCTCGCTAAGGAGGTGCTGAAGCATCTGATAGATGGGTCAAAACTCATTGATGTTTACCCAGAGGAGATCGCAAAGTGGGAGAAGATGACCACTCATATTCCTCCCTATGAGATAAACGAAGAGGGAGCTGTGAAAGAGTGGATGCACCCTTACTTCAAGGATAACTATCACCATCGTCACCAGTCTCATATCTACCCTCTTTTCCCCGGTAGAGAGGTGACTCGTAGTTCAGATCCAAAGCTGTTTGAAGCATTTGAAACAGCTATTGATAAGCGTCACGTTATTGGTTTAGGCGAGCAGACTGGTTGGTCACTCGTTCACATGGGTAATGTTTACGCGAGATTGTTGGACGGTGATCAGGCCCTTGAATGTTTAGACTTGTTGGCTCGCTCTTGTGTCAAAAATAACTTCTACACCACTCACAATGATTGGCGTAGCATGGGCATCGGAGTGGAGATGGAGTGGGCTCCATTCCAGATTGACGCGAATATGGGTTTGTCAGCTACGATTCATCAAATGATGATGAATTCAAGAACTGGGCATATTTCTATTTTGCCCGCTCTACCATCCAAATGGCGCAAAGGCTCTATCAAAGGGCTTATGGCACGGGGCAAGATTTCCGTCTCAATATGGTGGGATCTGGATGGCAAAGGCTTGATCGAAGTCGAGATGTGCTCCCTTGATAAAGCCCAAGAAATTTCAGTCTTGTTCACCACTGGCAGCGAGCACAGAATGAACGTTCAGCTAGAAGCAGATACGATTAAGAGGTTAAACGTAAATGTGAATGATGCTGGAAAGCTTGCTGTCGAATTAGCCTAACGCCTTAATAAGGCATTAATATTAGAAACAAAAACTGAATTAACCACAACTGATTATGCATTGGATCGATTGGACCGTAGTCGCTATTTTCTTATTCTCTATGATTCTAGTCGGAGTGCTTTTCAGTAAGAAAGCTGGCAAGAGTATCGACTCATTTTTTGTATCGGGCCGCACACTGACTTGGTATGTCGCTGGGGCGTCGATGATTGCCACCAGTTTTGCTTCTGACACACCTTTGTGGGTGAGTGCTTTAGTACGGCAGTATGGCATTCAGGCAGTGTGGCAGTATTGGGCTCCACTCATCGGTTCAGCGCTCGGTGTTGTATTGTTTGCAAGGTTATGGCGACGCAGCGCGGTAGTAACAGACAACGAGTTGATTGAGCTTCGGTATTCAGGTAAGTCGGCAGGTTTCATGCGAGGTTTTTCCGCTGGAGTCGGCGCTCTGGTTATCTGTCCTCTAATTATTGGCTGGGTATCTAAGGCCATGGTCACTATCGCCAGTCAAGCCCTCGGGCTTGGTGCTGATGCAGCTCCAATCCTTATTTTAGGGCTCGATATTCCGCCGGACATGGTTGCTACTCTGGTGGTCATGACCTGCGCTCTTTTGTTATGTGCCTTCAGTGGATTGTATGGAGTGGTTTACACCGATTTCATTCAATTTATTATCGCCACAGCTGGGGCATTCCTCCTCGCGTTCCTCTCGATTAAATACGTTGGCGGTATCGAGGCGATGGTTAATAAACTGTCTTCCTTACAACTGCCAGTGAAGGTGGAAGGCAGCGATGAAACTGTGCTCAAAGATTGGGCGGGACAGGGTCTAAACTTAGCGCCCAAGATCAGCGGTAGTGCTAGTGTCGAAGGTGGTGCAGGAGCTATGTCCATCTGGAACGTCATAGGCTACTTCGGTATTCTCTGGTGGGGAGTAGCTCTCTCCGGCGCCTACAACGCGCAACGTATCCTCGCCTGTAAGGACACACGCCATGCTTCGAATGCAGTGCTTGTTCATACCATCGTATATTACGCGGTTATTTCGATTCCTTGGGTAGTGGTAGGTTTGGCTTCATTGATTGTGTTCCCAGATCTTGGAGGGGAGAGTCATGACGCTGCTTACCCCAAGATGCTGTTGACCATCCTGCCTGTTGGAGCGCGTGGCCTGCTTATCGCAGCCATGATAGCGGCTTTCATTTCTACCATGAGCACGATGTTCAATTGGGGATCTAGCTACATCGTCAACGATCTTTATCGTCGTTTTATGGTCCGCGATGCAGGAGACAAACATTACGTTAGAGTAGCGCGTATCATCACCTTGCTTGTTGCAGTCATGGGCGGAGTGATCAGTTTTCATACCGATAATATTCAGCAGTTACTCTCAATCTTCTATGTAGTAGGAACTGGAGGTGCCGTTGTTGGTATACTGCGCTGGTGTTGGTGGCGTATTACCGCCATTGGAGAAATTGCAGCTCTGACGGTGAATTGGATTTTCGCATTCTTGTTGCTTTTCGGTCACACGGCATTCGGCTGGGATCAGCCTATTTTTGATGCACCAATGGCGAAATTGTTGGGGCTTGCAGATGGAGTCAGCTTCACCAGTAGTCACGACACCTTGGGGGCGCGCATGCTCTTTATCATGGTGCTAAACTTGATTGCCGTGATTGCCGGCTCGCTACTCTCAAAGCCCACCGATCCGGCCCGTCTCAAAGAATTCGTTCAACGCACCCGGATTTTCGTGCCCGGCTGGAGAGCTGTTACGCGGAACATTCCCGACTACCGTCCTGCACACAAGGTTAGCGAAGTGCTTCTCGATTGGGGCTTAGTGGTTGCTACTGTTTGCAGCCTGTTGTTCTCGCTCAATAATATGGTTTGTGACCGTTTTGGGCATGGGGCTTGGTTATTCGCCGTTTTTGTAGTGCTGCTCGTCATCGTTCTTAAACGCACCAAGCGTGAGTGTCCGGTCGATGATGCCAAGCAAGGAGAGGGTAGCGAAAATAGCTAAGCTCAGAAGCATCCGTCTATTCAACATTTTAGAATCACCCTTAGACCCAATGTACAGAACCTTAGTCCATAGCTTTTTATCCATGCGATTTAAAACATCACACCTCGTTACCATTAGCCTAGCAGTCTCGATGATGTCGGCATACTCCGAGAAAGTTGATCTGGGTGTGGGTGATGGCGCAAAAATTGCAGCGGAGGCTGTGGTAGTAGATCTCGGAGCTTCCGTGCTCGATCTGTTTCCGGATACAGGAGTCGATCCAGTAAAAGGGTCTGCCGATGCAGAGAG
>ERZ767285.631-NODE-631-length-11422-cov-7.502600_pt1 | contig 11422 bp, 7 predicted proteins | sample MGYA00374953_ERZ767285 | MGnify/ENA primary metagenome ERZ767285 (study PRJEB28947, sample SAMN06267186) | marine metagenome | isolation source: Columbia River Estuary | place: USA:Columbia River Estuary, USA | collected 2013-07-23 ...
GAACGATGGCGCTGCTTCCTCAACCAGCGAGAAAGTTGGAGCAAGACAAGATGGAGACAAGACAAGAAAAGCAAACTCCAAGCAAGGGAAATCCAGAAAAAGAAAAGCAAAATCCATGAGTAAAGGTGACAGTGTTGATGACTCCGACTCATCCATCTCCGAGAACGATGGCGCTGCTTCCTCAACCAGCGAGAAAGTTGGAGCAAGACAAGATGGAGACAAGACAAGAAAAGCAAACTTCAAGCAAGGGAAATCCAAAAAAAGAAAAGCAAATTTCATGAGTAAAGGTGACAGTGTGGATGACTCCGACTCATCCATCTCCGAGAACGATGGCGCTGCTTCCTCAACCAGCGAGAAAGTTGGAGCAAGACGAGATGGAGACAAGACAAGTAAAGCAAACTCCAAGCAAGGGAAATCCAGAAAAAGGAAGAACTCGCCAGACGACGACAACGACGATGACAAGCCGCCCCGAAATGAGGAACCTTTTGTCACCGCGACGTTTAGGCAGTACGTGCCTCCATTCACTATGTTTCAACGATTTGTTGCTGAGAAAAATTCCAAGTTAATCGACGACACTGGTGGTTACGAGGTAACACTTCCACAGAAGTCTGGTAGAAAAAAACGTCCAGCCATGCTACGGCCCTTACTCGATTGGCTCCAAGCTCCTACCCCTAAAACGGAAGGAGCACCAAACAATCCATCGGTCACAATCAATGAGTTCACTTTTGGAACGGGCAAGAGAGCAAATGCTCTGTACTCCCAGACAGAGTACTATTATCCCAAGGCACTTCAACAACGTTCACCAATTAGGCGAACGGAAATGTCCCCTTACTTATTGAAGCACCCTTTGTCACTTCAAACTCTTGATATTCAACCCATCGTCCCGGTAATTGATGCATTTGTGGACAATTTTTCCAAAATAAGGCCTAACACTCGGGCCACACAGCTAGAGATTGAGCATGGCAAAGATTTGTTTATCTCTTCGACTATCGAAGATGCACATAAATTTGTCATCACAGCTCACGACGACCTGGAATTGGTGGATTACGTCATTAAGAATGACGCGTGCAAGCTATGGCATAGTTCTGATTTGCAATCATCCAGTATGCTATTCAGGGCAATATCTGCAATCCTTGCCTCCTTCTCACGACAAAGCGTCACACCAGAGTGGCTTACTCAGCACAACGATGAAGTGCATTTTCTCGGGTTTGCATCAGCATACAACAAAAAATCATCTACAACAGTTCTTGCCTTCGAGATTCATTCGTTTGTTTTGTACGATTTTGACGCAACCGCCAACATTACAAACATAAGGTGTGTTTCTACCGACGTTTCATTATCTCGAAGCACCATGCAGGATCGTTTAATGCAGATACTGCAAGTTATACAGGGCATACACAAGAAATCCACACGATTCACCTACTCAATCACCAACCCTGATACCAAGGAAAAGAGCTCTCTCTCCGTTGCCGACGAGACGGGGTGTAAGGTGACGAGCGCACGAAGTCGGACGAAGTGTGTTTGGACAGTGTTACGGGACAATGTCATTCCTATGTGCCAGTGTACCATGCGAGTCATTTGGGAAAAATATGCAAGCGCTATTACAGGTCTTGTTGCAGACAACATAACACTGCACAAACTGGTAAAGGAGATGGTCAATAGCATTCAAGACAGTGCCCATCGATTTCCTCGTCCATCTGCATCACAGATGAAAAAGACCGTTTCTGACATCATCACCTCTGTTCATGCAGAGGAATATCACAAGGCTCGGACAATACCAGACTCATACGACATCGTTTCGAAAATGGCGCCCAAGTTATTGTCCGCTGTTGCCAAACTTACCGAGATTCCATTTTACGTCTTCACCCACTTAGTTGCCGAGAGAATGAAGACACCATCTGGAAAGAGATCGTCAACGGCACGGTATAGGTTCCGACAATCCTTTGCTCAGTTGATCCAGCATGTCACAATTAGGATGATCAGTTATGATCATCTCACCAATCACTATCGGGGAGACAGACATCGCGTGAGGCTGCATTGCTCTACTTGCAACGAACCCATCGGTAATACCGGCACCTTGGTTGAAGTGCTGGCACAGGCTCGCCAGTTCATTCTAATTCACTATGGACTTGAGCCCCTATGGGTTTCAGAATTCATGGACAAACCTGATCACAATGTAATTCAAGGCAAGACTTTCGAGCAAACTGATGACTCGTCATTTCGCATTGATTACAACGAATGTCCACCTCTGTTCACTGGGCACCGAGATTTCTACAACTCTTTCTACAAGGAACCATTCATCTATACACGCGTGATTAACTTTCAAAAGCGTCCATGCCGCATTGGGATCAAACAAAAAGGTCACCAACATCAGTTTGAGAATGCTGCCAAAAAAGACGCTCTCCATGCTGACAGTTCAGAAGAGGTAGCGTCCACTGACAATTGTACAGCTGGTATGCTGCAAGCACTATTCGAGTGTCCCTCCCGATCCGCCAAATTGTATCACCTCATACCTTCAAAGGACAGTGGGGAAAAGGATCAACCCGCGCCAGACGCGGCATCGAATAAAGAAGTGGGAGAAGAAGTTGAAGCCCCTGGTGCACCGCCCCCAATTGCTGCCCACCTTACAACATCTCCCAGCAGACAGGAAAGACATTTGTCGTTGACTGATGATCAGAAGAAGGCGAGAATTTATGCGAACAACAGTGTCTGTATGACCACAATGAGACTGCTCAAACCTTTCAGAGTGGGGGAGTTAGAGCTGTATACCTCCAGCGGGAGAGTGTATCCTAAAAAGTATTGCGGCCTGGGCAAATGTCATCTTCGAGCATTATTCAATGTTTGTGAGCTTGCTGCTCAGGAGGCCCATGATGATAAGGTAAAACACAATGAGACGGCCAAAGTTCATTCTATTTTGAATAAGCACAGGAGAGTGGCAACTGGCGAGGTATTCAACGTGCATAGTACTCATTGGGTTGCTTTACAGAGGGGTGCTGAAATGAACAATAACCCAATGTTCTTTGATGACAAAGTGAGACTGGAAGTGAATAATTATCAGAAAGCGTTATATGTTCTGAAATGGGTGGAAAACACGTCAGAAAGGGATTTTGAAAATCTACTACAAGGAAAGGATGTCAACCACAAAAGAAAATCCCCCGCTGCTCAAGAAAAGATGAAGAGAACAGCGGCAAACCAGAAGCGGGTACGTGGCTAGTTCATAGTTAACTGATTGTGTTTCTTGCCTTGTACTACCCTTACCTGTTGATTTATGTATTATCTAAAGAGCGATGTTGATGCTGCTGCGGAGGAAATTAAGGCCGGTGGGGAAAGGAAAAATAGAAAAGCACCTTACCATGATCAAAAAGATGAAGGGGGAGATGATGATGTTGATGCTGCTGCGGACGAAATTCATATTGATATCTTCAATTCCAGTTTTCGTAATTTTGGGAGAAGGGGCGATAGTGACGTGGACGAGAGCCTTCTAGAGCACATGAATGAAGAACAGCGAGATTCAATGAGTCGTGCGAGACGTTGGTGTTGTCTGCTTGACGACCTTCTCATTATTAATTTTGTTGAAGCGACAAAGGCCCTAGACCTCATATCTCCTGACACGGCGGCCGAGGGGAACAACCACCCTGGAGATCAGGTCGAATACTCATTGATTGGCAAGCAATTGCGACAGTATTGCATTACCGACGAACGTGTGCTAACCCTTTTCCTAAGCAGGATCGGAAATGCTGGTGAAAACACGACGTTCACGATTGCTTCCAAGCGTGTCGAGATGCCTAAATGGGCTAGGTTCGCACGTCCGATCCAGTACGTGATAGAAGATGTCAGCCCAGCAACTCACTTGTCGAAAGGCGCAGGTTGGGATGAGTCTTCAGAGAGAGAGTGGATCCGGAGCAATTGTTCGTCAAGTAAAACCTCGAGGAAAAATGATGGACGGACGATGTCTGTTCGCGAAGCCAGCGAGGCCATGGTAATCTACAAGACAGTTGAACGAGTGAAGAAGGTTACTGTGGTTGACGATGATACGAAGAAATCCTACCGGTTCTACAAGATGCAGTGCAACTGTGACAGGTTGGGAAGTATGGGCCCCGCCTTGCGCCTAAAACATCGATCCCTATTCCTCACGCGCGAGTTTGTTTGCAGCGATGTGATGATGACCATGATGCCAAAGACGTATGTGGATAACCTGGTGGAAGATGAGTGGACAAACCTACCTAAGGCATTTATCTCGTCCCTAAAAAAAAGTGCAGATGCGGCTGAAAAGTACAAGATCGAAAAGATTCAAACCTGGCAAACTGCCATTGTCAGCACAGACGACGGCGCTTATTTCCCAGGGTATGTCTATAATGCGTTCATTTCCATGAAAGGAAAGAAAAATAGTGGCAAGTGGATGATCATTGACGACAGTGGCATCTTGAACGACTTCTCGCATGAGCCATGGATCGCTTCAAGTCTGAACACACTTGCTTTTGCGGGTACATACCGTACCGTTGTCATGGGTGATGGTTCCAAATCCAAGGCGAACACAATTAGGGCACCAGATGACAAACCCGAAAACAACACTGATCAGGATAATTGGACGAACTTTTGGTTCTGCGAAGACAATACAATGAAGTATTGTGTGGAGGGCGCAATTGCAAACTTACTCCACCACATGTCTGCTGTTGAGGAGGCAAATACATTCAGGCAATATGCTACGATGGATCTCCATGAGCTACTTCGCGCCAGGGGTATGAAAACGTTACCTAAAAGAACAATGACAAAGAGCGGAATGGTAATTCCCATGGAGAAATGTTTGTGGTTGCTACGTGACATGTTTAAGTGTCGTGTGACGAAACCACTCCAGGTACACTTCTTTTCGTCGGCATCGTCAGTTATCAAAATATTGCCACAGTTTCGTTTTCCAGTTGTGTTGTCTTTGAACGGAACCCACTCGCATAACGAACATGTGGTCGCCGTGTGGAATTCTCGAATTATAGACTTCGAACACAAGACGACGTACCCATTAACACAGATGAATCTTGACTTTGCATGTGGGTCTGGATGCTCTTTCATGAAAGTCAAGTTTGGGTGTGGATTGATTCCATCGAAATCAATCCGGAAGCGGTGTCTTGTCCACAGTCCAAACGACTGGGGTGTTGATGATATCAATCGTGGTGGGGCACTATTCCGATTTTTTAAAGGGGGATCGTAACAAGGATGGAAATTGTTATGTTAAATTTCTATATATGTTCTAGTCGTCTTCAGAATCGTCATCTTCTTCCGATTCCTCTTCTTCGTAAATCCTGTAGGAGAAATACTTACCCCAGTGGCGATATGGTAGGACACAAAATCGTTTCGTACTGTCGTTCCCTCCGTAATCCTTGAAAACGTACAACGCGTCGCAGATTGTTTTAACGTCCACGATATACAAGTGATCCTTGACGCTTCCCAAATGGAACGGAACGACAAAGTCAGTTTGGATACGATCCCAATCAATGTATGGATTTGTAGAAGAATGAATAACTGCGTAAAGTGTATCGTCCTGTAGGTTGTTGTCTTCAATCTCTTCCAAGCTCAATCCTTCATCTTTCGTTAGCTTGGGTGTTGGAATTCGTGGCATGTCGTAGCGAAAAAAACCAACCAGCTGCGCGGGCGATTGTTGAAGACAGTCATTGTCATCAACAAATTTGATCATGGCATAATCATACCATGCATCACCATGACAGAATTCCGAGGCATGGAATAGCCGTGACCCGTCCGCGTGAGTAGTCTCAAGTTTGATAGACGTGTAACCACTTACGGAAAACTGACCGCGGTAACCGTTATCCTTCGCAAATTCTCGAATCGCAAAAGCCATCTTGTTGTTTGCACGAATACCAATTCTGTCTCTTGCCTTGTCTTCCCAGTTAACGTCAATTTTGCCTTTGCCGTGTGCATTACACTCGTGAAATGTCATCGTATACTTGCCGTGGACTCTATCGTCCGTAGTGTCGTCGTTCCTAATGCGTTCCCAATTAAGATCCAGTTGGTATCGCATGTTATCATCGGCGTGGGCAAACACCATGTTCTCGTAGTGACGTAGTGCGCATTGCTCCGCAAACACTTTTGCGCGTCGTTGCGTTTGCTGCGCGACATCCTTCACAACAGACTTGAGCACACGTTCGCCAACCTGTCCAGTGAAGTTTTTTGCACTACCGAACTTCAGCATGTAATGTGTCATATTTGCTAGGGAGTGCATTTTGGGGATGCACCATCCATTGCCACTGAATCGCGGGAAGCACTGTTGTATGGCAACGATCATCTCTTCCACTAGCGGTACCGAGTCTTTAACGTCTTGAATCTCATTGGAATCATTTACCCATTTTTCGTACGCCAGTTGCAACTTGATGCAGTCCCGGAAGTCCTGATGGCCAATGTTATTCTTTTGCCACCCCCGTCGCAACAGTGCAATTCCCTGAGTGGTGTGTGCCAGGCACAGAAGGACCATTAAATTACCAAGCCGTTCTGTCGCAGACATCTTGGTCCCATCAAGCACACCAGTACGCGTGCTTGTCCGCGGGAAATCACGTTCGCTCTGTCGGCTGCCGTCAAGAACCAAGTGTTGATGAAGTGCATTGAACTCATTTTTCTGCTTTTGACGACTATCCTTTTTCCCGATCAGGTCTTTGGTAGATTCGAATTGGTATTTGTACACTCCGTTTCCACAAATGTTCGAAAGAAATGTTCCTGTGTAGGTATGTGGGATAATATGAGTATCTGGATGATGGTGAGGAGGAATAGGTACCTACGCATGGATCGTCGAGCAACGGATGCTGTCAACGGTCGAGTTTTTGCTCGCGATCCGATTGCGCCTGATTTTGTGCATGGGTACGCGAAGGATACGAATTCCGATCAGAAATTCCGACGCAAAAAACGGTAGAAAAAATGGCGCTCCAAGATACAGTTTTCATAACCCGCCTCAGTGAAAAATCATGCAGAATCAAGATCAAGTCGAAAGTGCGCGCGTGCAGTAGATCCTATGCCTCTCGCCTCTGACCTCAGACCTCTGAACCATAGTCAATTTCGAATTCAACACAATTCAATCAAGTGAAATGACGAAGGTTCTTTTCATGCGTTATAACTCGGATCACTGCGGGTTCTGCCTCACTGCAGCTTGTCAGAATGTGACGCAAGAACCGGCAATTGTTTCCGGTGGCACAATCGGCCGACTTCATGGCGTCCATCCCTTCACATTGCAAGCCGAGGATGACCAACAAGAGGGGGCCGATATCACAAACGCGATGGCCCTATTGTGCGATGCAAATATTATCGCCGGGACGAGGGGACATTTCATGGCTCAAGAAGCAATCACCGCCGAGGGAAGGATCATCGAAAATGGTGACCCCATCTACCAAAGCTTTGGGATAGATCAGGGAGACCAATTCTTTGACATGATGAATAGCGGCACCGGTCTTCATAACACATTTTTTTTTGCTTACTGCTCTGTCATACTGCTTAATCCGGAAGGTAATCAAGTCACTATTGATGGTGAAGGTTTCGCTGTCCCTGTCGAGTCTGGTCAAGATGCTGGCGATAAGCACTGGATTGGATGCTGGAAGTGGGGTGATAGATGGTTGATCTCGGGGGGAGAGAAACATTCCAGGCTGAAAGATATCAGCAATATAAGGTTGATGGGTCTCTTCTTCACAGAGGTGGGGAGGGAAGTCCTTGGAGATGCAATCGCCCAGGGGTGGGAGACGCGGGGAGACGGGCTGAGGACTAAAATTGTATTTGATCAATCTGATTTTGTTCTCATGCCCAAAATCCAGCTACGTCCCATCAGGAACTGGGATAACGTTGCCAACAATGAAATCAGGAATGCTTCCCCTTGGCCAACGGTGAATGCAATTGTTCATACTTCAAATGCCCATCACACCATGATGATCGTGAGCGAAAATCAGCGTAATGATTTTGTCGACGATCTTGATACCACGTTGGATCTAGCAAGGGGAGCAAGGGCGGCAGCCGACGAGGCAGCCGCCAGGAATGTGAGACAGCGCATTGCGTAAGGAAGGTACACGCCAAGACTAGAGAGAGGACGTCAGATGGAATGGCAAGGACAATTATGAGAGCGATGAAGATTGTGGTGGATCCTTGTCTATTTTATTTTGTGTGAGGAGGAATATTAATTAACAATTAGGCCTACATTTACATATTCAATAGGCATTTTCTATACTGATACTGTTAATGTTGCATTTGATGGGGCCTACAATAACTTGACGATATTTGAGGACATCTATGACATGTGGCAATGCAGCTGGGGGGTGTTTGACAATGGCATCGTTCAGGTAGAAGCTCCCCAGAAGAGGGGCAAATGCCGCATCCCAACAAGACAACACCACAGTCACGGCTAGGAACGCCTCCTCAATTAGTAGCTGAGGGCAATTATGGGAGTGATGATATGTCTGACTTCGCGCATAAATTTTGCGAGGAATCTGAGTAAGGGTGCTCGCCAAAGGTGTTGGAGACAAGTACTACGAAGTGAAAGTATTTTTATTGGAATAGAGATCTTAACCACTTAATAATAAAAAGAAGTCAAACACAATATCAATCCCCAACTAAAGCACGTAACCGACGCCCAGCCCGTGCATAGAGCTAAGCTCAATATCATTCATCATTTTCACCCCTCTTGAGCTATAATGGCAACATCTTTCAAGAACTCTTTCATCCCCTTTTTATTCCGATTGAAGGCCCAGAACCCAGCAGTTTTCTGCTTATCCTTCTCACGGTTCACACGTTTCACAAAAACGTTGCTGGGAAACTCTTTGTACTCTTTACGGGTAAGTCGGAGTTTGCGCCCCTGGTGGCAGACCGGGCATGGTTTGTGCACACCTACTTGCGCCGACATGTCAATTTATATCGTGGAAATGAGTTTGTATTCTATGTAAATGTGATAGATGAAGCGTTGTAAATGTGATAGTTGGAGCTTTGGAATATGAATGATGGGAAAATGGAATTTCATATGAAGTGGTCAGGTTGGGGTATGGCATCGCGGTGTGCATTCCTGTTCATGTTTTGAGGCGCGCCATCCATTTTGTGTAGACATGGTACAAATTCTACACAACATTCAAATGGTTTCAACTGTGCGAAACATTTGAGTAGATCCATGTATGGACATACTAATTCCTGGAAAGGACCCCCCAGCAGCATAATGCGTTGAATTGTGATCTTTGGGAGTTTCACAATCGACCACTCATAAAATCTCCATTACACTATCAATCACATACAAACCATGGCCGGCAAAAGAGCTTCCGCGAAGGGCAAGGGGACCACCAAGAAGTCTCGAACATCTACAGCCGCCGTCGCTACTGCCGCCATTGCCGACGCCGCCGCCGCTGACGACGACGGTTACTTCAACAGCGATGGGGAACCTGTGCCAGATGAGGAAGGATCAGAGGACGGGTTGTACAACAAGAATGAGGACGAGATGAGCTCTGAATATGAAAGCGAGTCGGAAGGTGATATCGATTCCGCTGCGGACAACGACGACGACGAGCCATCCGCACGGCCCAAGAAATCCAAGAAGAAGAAGGCGACAACGAAGAAAAAGGCAACGACGAAGAAACGAAAAACAAAGCAACCTATTGTCACTCCACGCGCCCAGCTCAAGAAGTCGAGGCGGCCAATTCCATTAGCGGCCAGGTCCGCACTGGTTGGTACTGGTGGAAAAGATGATGCTGTTCCGACTGACGATGTACGTGACAGTGATCTCCAGGATCAGAACGGCCATAAACGAAAAACCAAGCAACCAATTGTCACTCCACGCGCCCAGCTCAAGAAGTCAAGGCGGCCAAATCGACTAGCAGCCAGGTCGGCGCTGGGTGGTACTGGTGGAGAAGATGATGCTGTTCTGACTGACAATGTACGTGACTGTGATCTCCAGGATCAGTACAGCCGTGATGGAGTAGACGAGACAGCGTTACTCATCGCCGCCAACGCAAAACTACGCCAGCAGCTGGAAAACGTTCAACGATACATCGTTCCTCGGGGTGGCAAAGGCAAGAGCGTCACGCGCAAGTTGAAACGTGAAGGCTTGGGATCGTCGGATCTTCTTAACATTCAAGAACTGTATGCGTACATCATGACCGCAGTATGGCGGTACTTTAAGATGATGCCTAAATTTTGGAATAAATGGAGTCTTCTTCCAAATAGCACTTGTGCACAGATGCTGGCGAAGGTGACTGTGCCGCATGGGATGCCGGCAGAACTATATTGGAACAACATGATTGTTATGTTTGCCAACGATAAATTGTGTGCGACCAGGGCCAACTTCAAAATGAACCTGTTCAAGAGGTACAAGGGTATGTATGTGTTGTTGTTCGTGGTGTACTGTTGCCGTGTAGCCATTCTCATCAATACAATCGTTTCTTGCGTTTTAGTCGACTGGGTGAACGACAATAAGTTGAAGGTAGAAGACGCAAAACTCTTCGTGAAGTTCCGTGGTGACATCGAAGATGCCGAGTACAAGGCCTACGATGACTGTGAAGAACTCTTGCGCTTCATGGACGAGTACGCGATTCATAATATTGGGACACGCGAACTTCACAAGTGCTTCAAGGCAAAACCAGGCACCACCTTGCTGGATCATCTTACCGTCTACGACATTGCATACACAATCTTGGTGTACGAGAACTCAGTGCAGGTTTGGGATGAGATAATGCAGTACAGGGGACGACAGAACCCACGAACGGCAGTACAGTTATACCATGCAAAGAGGGGTTCCAAAATGCGAGAGTTTTCGGATGGTTGGACTTTGGATGGACGGAACTACTACAGTCGTTTGGTGGAGATGGTGAAAGGGTGGAGGAGAAGTGAGATGTTTTGGGAGACCCTTCAAGAGCATTGGAGGGAGTACGTCAAACACAACCATTCAAGCATTAATGTACGTAATGGCGCATCGATCGATCTCGATAATCACAGTAATGAGGAGGAGGAGGATGTCGAGATGATGGATTTTAGCCAAGTTGAGGTGTAGATGGAAATGATAATATGTGGTATATGTTCTGTTCCAAGAAGCGTATTTAGGTATTAAATATGTGTAAAGAACAAAGTATTCATGGGACATTAATATTATAATGATGAACTAAAAATAGTTCATGAGTGGAATTGAGTTATCAGTTATATCACATTTTTAATGTGATATTCAACTTAAACAATACAATACATGGACTCAATGATGTCCCAAAGATGGGATTTAATAATTTGTTAAATTGGGTGTTTAATTTCAAGTAGGACAAAATAATTCCATGTCATCTAACAAAATACCATGTACTAATTTTCCAGTATCATAACACGAAAACAAATGTCCCATATATGGGAATCAAAAAATCTCATAATTGGCATATTTAAGTTCAAATAGGACAAAATAATCCCATATTAGGATAATATAATT
>ERZ767285.634-NODE-634-length-11397-cov-2.021466_pt1 | contig 11397 bp, 8 predicted proteins | sample MGYA00374953_ERZ767285 | MGnify/ENA primary metagenome ERZ767285 (study PRJEB28947, sample SAMN06267186) | marine metagenome | isolation source: Columbia River Estuary | place: USA:Columbia River Estuary, USA | collected 2013-07-23 ...
ATCAGTAACGCTATCTAAACTCGAGCTATCTTCAATTGTTGGCACTGCTTCGGAAATATCACTAGCAGGATTTCCATTGTCTGTGATGAACTCGGTGCCGCCCGTTAGGTCAGCCACAACTTTCCTACCTGAACCGTAGTCCTCGTTCCATGCAAGTATTATCAGATACGCTGTAACTGCTAGACCCAACAAAATAAATATTCTTTGAAAATCCATGGGTAAACCTATTGTTCGTGATTTTTATTCTGAGGGACCATGTCTATTCCACCCGGATGGAATGGATGACACTTTGTGATTCTTTTCGTCGCCAGGTATAAACCTTTCGCTACACCGTGTGTCTCTATAGCTTCGATCGTGTAGTGTGAGCAACTCGGATAAAACCGGCACCTTTGACCCAGTAATGCACTGATGGAAAATTGATAGAGTTTGATCATTGCAATGAGGCTTTGCTTAAACACTGTTACGCACCTTGCTTACTTTTTCCCGAAGCTTTAGCCACACTGTTGATAATTGTCCAAATAGCTCTTCGCTAGAGCACTTAATGACTCCGGGACGGGTGATGATAACAATGTCCAAGCAGTCGTTGCTGAACATTGAGATGGCAATTTTTCGGTAGGATTCTCTGAATATTCTCTTAATCTTATTGCGATTTACAGCTAGACGGGTGTTTTTCTTACCCACTACCATTCCCATCCTGCTTGAGGGAAGGCTGGTATCAATAGCCAGAACAAGAAACTCGGAGCAACCGACCCTGTATTGGGCACGATCAAAGACGTCACTAAATTCCTTTGAATTAAGGATTCGGTTTTCTTTCGAGAAGCTTTGAGAAATCAATGCTGTCGTCTTTTACCTGGTTATTCAAAAGTTGTGCCAGGAGATTACCATGTCTAGCAAGGTCTTAGACTGCGAACTGTCAACCTTCAATGAAATAGGTAGTCCTAAGACATCGAGTCAGTTTTGAGCCTAAGGAAGGATACTTATGCGGAGAGTACTTTACGGCCCTTCGCTCTACGTCTTTTTAGTACTAGACGACCATTTTTTGTTGCCATCCTGGCACGGAAACCATGAGTACGCTTGCGTTTGATAACGCTAGGTTGAAAAGTTCTTTTCATGATATTTATTCCGAAAATGTGTTGGTTCAAAAATGAGCGCGAAGTCTAATCAAGATGCATGACTGAGTCAATTTGAGTTTTGATATATTTTTTTAGGCTCTAAGATCCCTTCTTTTAATATAAAGATCTTTATATATATAAACTTATTGTTATTACTCTTATTAGGGACCGAATAATTGTGTATCAGTAGCTTTTATCCATAGCTTTCAGTAGTTTAGGGCGGTTGTAAGTCTGTGTATAAACAGTGTTTGGATGGAAGTTTATTTGTGGGTAACCTGTGTTGAAATGATAGGTTTATCCACAATTGATTGGGCTACAAAATGCATCGTTTTTTTATCCACAACTTATTAACAGGTTAGCCACCGTTTACCTACTATATTCGTGTATAACATATTGAAAAATAAGGCGTTTTTTTTAACCTTTTTTCATAACAACTATTGGCTTGAGAGTACAATTGGAGTTACTATTCGTGGAACGCGTTTCTGTAGTACCCTGCTTCTCAAATAGCGTGTATCCAAAAATAATAACATGTATCACGGCTTGTACGGAGGGTCTGTGGCGGTAGTAATCTGGCAAAAATGTTTGCAAGTTCTGGAAGGTGAATTGACCGCACATCAATTCAATACGTGGATAAAACCCTTACAGGCGGTAGTTGATGATGAGAGTTCATTAAGGTTATTTGCACCTAATAAGTACATCGAAGATCAGGTAAATCGTCAATTTTTTGGTCGAATCGAGGAGCTGGCGTGCCAGGACACACCAGTAAAAGTCACGCTTTGCATTGGTACTTCCTCTGACCGCAATTCTCAAGCAGGTCATATGGCTGTCAGGCGGGCGCAAAACGGTGGTGTATTCACCATACCCGACGGCACGAGTTCGGGTTCAGGTAATAGCAATAGTTTTGTAGCAAGGGAGAATTTCTATCCGCTGCTGGAGCTCAAACGTGAATTTACTTTCGATAACTTTGTCGAAGGTCGATCAAATGAACTGGCGCGAGCTGCAGCGGTGCAGGTATCTGAAAGTGTTGGAACTACCTACAAATGTTTGCTGCTTTATGGTGGTTCTGGTTTGGGAAAGACGCATCTTATGCATGCTGTTGGCAATGCTATCCATGACAAGCATCCCGAGCTTAAAGTTGCTTACATGTATTCCCAGAGGTTTATGGAAGACATGGTACGGGCGATTGAGCATGGCACGATGGCAGAATTTACTCGGTATTACAGGTCGGTAGATGTTTTGTTGATGGATGATATCCAGTTCCTCGCAAAAGGAATGAAATCACAAGAAGAGTTTTTTCACGTTTTTAACCGCCTGCAAGAGAATGGCAGTCAGATTGTTCTAACCTGTGATCGTTATCCCAAAGAAATCGCCGGTCTGGAGGAACGACTAAAAAGCCGTTTTGTGTGGGGTATGACCGCGCCAGTAGAGGCTCCGGAACTGGAAACTCGAGTGGCTATTTTAATGAAAAAGGCGGAGATGGAAAAGGCAGAGGTACCGCACAATGCCGCTTTCTTTATCGCCGAGAGAATCAGATCAAATGTCAGAGAGCTGGAGGGAGCGCTGAAGCGAGTGATTGCAAACGCTACTTTTACAGGGCGATCGATTTCCATTGAGCAGGTAAAAGATTCGCTAAAAGACCTAATCGCTTTGTCCGAGCGGCAGGTTGGGATTGAAAATATCCAAAAAATAGTGGCTGACTACTATAAAATCAAGATAGCGGATTTGCACTCAAAGCGAAGGAATAGGTCTATTGCAAGACCGAGGCAACTGGCAATGGCGCTAGCCAAGGAATTGACTACCCACAGTCTGCCCGAGATAGGCGATGCTTTTGGTGGTAGAGATCATACGACGGTGTTGCATGCTTGCCGCAAAATTGAAGAATTAAAAGAGAGTAGTAGGGATATTAGGGAAGATTATAATAATCTTATTAGAACGTTGACCGCTTAATCTATTCAGACAAATTCAAAAGATGAAATTTTCAGTCAGACGAGAAGCGATACTCGGCCCGTTGCAGTTTGTAGCGAGTGTCGTTGAACGTCGTCACACTTTACCAATATTGTCGAATTTACTGTTAAGGCTTCAGGCGGACGGTCTGTGCCTGGTGGGTTCTGATCAAGAAGTAGAATTGTTGGCCAATATCTCAGATGTAGAGATGTTAAACGAGGGCGCCATCACGGTACCAGCCAGAAAGCTAATCGATATTTGTCGCAGTCTAAGGCCAGAAGCCATGCTTGATTGCGAGTTAGTTGGCGATCACTTGCAAGTCAAAAGCGGTCGCTATAGATCTCAGCTTGGCACTCTGCCTGCTCAGGACTACCCGTGTATCGAGATTGATGAGAATGTAGCGCCGATGAAAATTTCGTCCGATGTATTTGGTAATTCGTTGGCGAAAACTGGTTTTGCCATGGCGCAACAGGATGTCAGATATTTCTTTAACGGGATGTTGCTGAAATTGTCATCTTCAAGGTTGACGACAGTAGCGACAAATGGCCAGAGATTGGCGACCTCAGTGATGGATTTACCTGATCTAGAAGAGAAGAGTGGGGAGTATATTATTCCGCGTAAGGGCGTTTTGGAATTGCTCAAAATGATTAAAACAGATGGTAGTGAATTAGCTGTGTACTTCACGGCTAATCATTTGCAGGTGGTGACTGATACAGGTACCGTCACAACAAAACTTATAGATGCGACTTATCCAGAGTTTGAGGCAGCGATTCCAGGGGACAATCATAACATTGTCAAAGTAGATCGGCTTGACCTAAAAGAAGCATTGACACGAACCGCGATCCTTTCGAATGAGACCTATAGAAATATTAGGTTGGTTGTTACCGGGGATAATCTGCAACTGGAGGCTAATAATCCCAATCAGGAGGAAGCCGAAGAAAATATCACTATCGACTACCATGGTGATGATTTAGACATAGGATTTAATGTCGAGTATCTTATAGATGCATTATCGGTCATGAAAAGCGAAGAAATCGTGATGGCTTTTTCCGATGCTGGATCAGCAGCGTTGCTGACAGATCCCGATGATCCCGATTCCAGATACGTCGTTAGTCCAATGATGCTGTAAATAGAATGGTGTATATTTAGCGAGTTATCCGCTAAGTGGGTACTTACTTAGGATAGAAAATGAAATTCAGTGTAAATCGAGAATTGTTGCTAAAGCCACTTCAGCAAGTGGCTGGCGTCGTAGAGCGCCGCCAGACACTACCTGTGCTGTCTAATGTGCTAATTCAGGTAGTTGAAGACAGTGTTTCACTGACGGGTACTGATCTTGAAGTAGAGCTTATCGGCCAGGTGAGTACGGAGAGTGCAGACGCTGGCGAGATTACAGTGCCGGCGAGAAAGTTGCTTGATATCTGTAAAGAGTTGCCCGACAAGGCAACTGTTGATTTTGAGCTGGTTGAGTCAAGACTCTTGATAAGGTCTGGGCGCTTCAAGTCGAATTTGTCGACCCTGCCTGCAGCTGATTTTCCCTCGGTCGACAAGTCGGCTGTTGAAATTACGACCAAGATCGATAGTAGAGCATTTAAAAAGTTACTCGATAAGACGGCTTTTGCGATGGCCCAGCAAGATGTCCGCTATTTTCTCAATGGCATGTTACTAGAGCTTGGTGATGGTTATATCCGAAGCGTAGCGACAGATGGCCATCGACTAGCTTCAAGCAACCTTAGCCAAGACTCTGGCAATAGCCAAATGAAGCAAGTTATCGTACCAAGGAAGGGTGTGCTTGAGCTACAGCGTTTGTTGGGTGATCTGGAAGGGGATGTTGAGATCAGTTTTGGTGCGAATCATCTTTGCGCACGTTCCGATAATTTTACAATGACAACTAAGTTGGTAGATGGACGCTTCCCAGATTATGACCGCGTGATTCCAAAGAACGGCGATAAAGTAGTTTTGGCAGATAAAGTTGAGCTTAAACAGGCGTTAAACCGGACCGCTATTCTCTCCAATGAAAAGTTTCGTGGTATTAGAGTAAATTTGTCTGCTGGTCAGCTTAAATTATCTGCAAATAATCCGGAACAGGAGGAAGCAGAGGAGACCGTTACAGTGGATTACGAGGGCGTCGATTTAGAAGTGGGTTTTAATGTAGGTTACTTACAAGATGTGTTGGGCGTGCTGGATTGCGATAAAGTCAAGATTACTGTTCACGATGCCAATAGTAGTGCATTGCTTGAGCACCCGGAAGAAGACGACTCGCTATATGTTGTCATGCCAATGAAACTCTGACTCCGCTTGGATTGTGCTTACTAGGCTCTTAGTCACCAATTTAAGAAATATAGTCCAGGCAAGTCTGGCGTTCTCACCTCAACTTAATCTTATCGTCGGTAAAAATGGTAGTGGCAAGACAAGTCTGCTTGAGGCGATTCACTATCTGGCTACCGCCCGTAGCTTTAGAAGTCATCAAATTACACCATTGGTTACGCATGGTGAGAACGAATCTGTTGTTTTCGGACAAATAGTTGGTGATAGCGGACGTGAGATTAGGGCGGGCGTCAGACGTAGTCTAGCAGGTAAGCGGGAAATTCGAATAGATGGTGAGCCTATATCAAAAGCGTCAGAGCTTGCCAGATTACTCCCTGTATTGGTTTTGGGTCCAGAAACAGTCGATTTGTTGCTGGGTTCTCCGCAATTAAGAAGAAAGTTTCTTAATTGGGGTGTGTTTCACGTGAAACCTTCCTTCTCCGATGAATGGGATATCGCCAATAGATGTCTCAAACAAAGAAATAAATTATTGAAAGGCGGTCATCCGAAGCAAGAACTAAAGGTTTGGACTGATAAACTGGTGCAAGCAGCGGAGACCATTGATGGGTATAGACAGGCATATTTTGACAAATATGTTGTCGAGCTTCAGCAGCTAGTCGGTGAATTGACTGAATTTGGAAACAAAATCCATTGTGAGTATTCGCGAGGTTGGGACAAAGAAAGTACACTCGCCAGTGTCTTTGAACAATCTTTGGAAGGGGATATCCGAAGAGGGTTTTCCCAGTTTGGCTTTCATAAGGCGGATATTAAGTTAAAGATTAATGGTCAGCCTGTGACCGAGGTATGTTCTCGGGGCGAATTGAAAATGCTCGCTTGGGCGATGGTACTAACTCAGGGTAAAATACAGCAGCAGGTAAATAATCAAAGCGTGCTCTATCTAGTTGATGATCTAGTATCTGAACTCGATCTGGATCACAGAAGGTTGCTTTGCCAAAGCTTACTAAAAATGAAAGCTCAAGTGATGGCAACCGGTATTAATGAAAAAGAGCTACAAGCTAGTTGGAATGAGTGTCAAGCAGAAGTGTTTCACGTGAAACAAGGCGTACTTAGTGCGTTATCGAGTACGAGGGAGTGAGTGACTAAATGAGCAACGAGAATATTTACGATTCGAGCAGCATCAAAGTTCTAAAAGGGCTAGAGGCTGTCAAAAAACGACCGGGTATGTATATCGGAGATACCGATGATGGCACTGGACTGCACCATATGGTGCAGGAACTTGTCGATAACTCGATTGATGAGGCCCTTGAGGGTTTTTGTTCGAAAATCACAGTGACTATTCATCCGGATGACTCCGTAACAGTCACTGACGACGGCCGCGGCATACCCACGGAAATACACGAAGAAGGTAAATCTGCAGCAGAAGTCATCATGACGGTTCTTCACGCGGGCGGGAAATTCGACGATAGCAACTATAAAGTATCAGGCGGTCTGCACGGCGTAGGTGTTTCAGTTGTCAACGCTTTGTCTGAAAAGCTCACGCTGACGATATATCGTGACGGTCACATCTGGGAACAGATCTACAGAGATGGCGTGCCAGAAAATGACCTCAGAGTCGTAGGTGATACCGCACAAACCGGCACAAAAGTGAGATTCCGGCCTTCGATAGAGACTTTCACTAACATTGAGTTTCATTATGAAATACTCGCGAAAAAATTGAGGGAATTAGCTTTTCTAAACGCGGGTATATCCATAGAACTCCTAGATGAAAGAACTGCAAAAACCGAAACTTTTATGTACCAAGGTGGTCTCAGCACTTTTGTTGAATATCTCAATAAAAATAAATCACCGCTCAACCCAATATTTCATTTCTCCGCTTTAAGAGAAGATGGCATTGGTGTAGAAGTTGCCTTGCAGTGGAATGATTCCTATCAAGAAAATCTGTTTGCTTATACCAACAATATTCCTCAAAGCGACGGCGGGACTCACTTACAGGGTTTCAGAACTGCACTCACACGCTCGCTCAATACATATATAGAAAAAGAAGGTCTTGGCAAGAAAGCACAGACTAATACAACTGGAGATGACGCAAGAGAGGGGCTAACGGCAGTGATATCCGTAAAAGTGCCTGATCCGAAGTTCTCATCTCAGACAAAAGACAAACTTGTATCCTCTGAGGTCAAGACGGCTGTAGAGCAGGAGATGGGAAATAACTTTGCAGATTATTTGTTAGAAAACCCCGTTGAAGCAAAGAGCATTGTGCAGAAAATGATCGATGCAGCTCGGGCACGAGAAGCCGCCCGTAAAGCTCGAGAAATGACACGTCGCAAGGGAGCGCTCGATATTGCCGGATTGCCTGGCAAGCTGGCGGATTGCCAAGAGAAAGATCCCTCGAAATCTGAAATATTTTTAGTGGAAGGGGACTCAGCTGGCGGTTCGGCCAAGCAGGGTAGAGACCGTCGTACCCAAGCAATTCTGCCATTGCGCGGAAAAATTCTTAACGTAGAGCGTGCTAGATTCGACAAAATGCTCACATCCCAAGAAATTGGCAACCTAGTCACTGCATTAGGCTGCGGTATTGGTAAGGGTGATTTTGATCCGGATAAGCTGCGATATCACAATATTGTGATCATGACTGATGCGGATGTCGATGGCTCTCACATTAGAACCTTGTTGCTGACATTCTTTTTCCGCCAAATGCCGGAATTGATCGAAGGCGGCTACCTATATATTGCTCAGCCACCGTTGTTCAAAGTTTCACGCGGTAAATCCGAGGTTTATTTAAAGGATCAACCTGCGCTGGATGATTATTTGGTTGCTCAAGGTGTCGACGGTGCTGTGCTAAAACTTGCCGATGGAACGGAAATGGCTGGTGCTGATTTGGTTCGTGTCGTTGAAGAGGCGCGTTCCGTACGTCGTATTTTACAGGCCTTCCCAACACATTATTCCCAACACATCTTGGAACAAGCCGCCATTGCCCGCGCGTTTATGATCTTGACTCGTTGCCATCGGTAATACGTTGTTACCATCAACCATCACAATAAAGCTGGCTTCTTCACCGTCTAAAAACTCCTCAATGACCACTCGACTTCCGGCTTCACCAAAGGCATTGCCAGCAAGCATGTCACGTACAGCTTCTTCAGCCTCGGCCATAGTCATGGCGACAATTACACCTTTTCCAGCTGCCAAACCATCAGCCTTGACCACAATGGGAGCACCCACCTGTTGCAAGTAGTTAAGAGCAGCATCAATCTCAGTGAAGTTTCCATAGCTAGCAGTTGGAATGTTCTGACGCTCTAAGAAGTCTTTTGTAAAAGCCTTAGAACCTTCTAGTTGAGCTGCGCCACGGGAGGGGCCAAAGATAGGTAAGTCCCGAGACTGAAAATAATCAACAATACCATCGACCAAGGGTTGTTCAGGACCAACTATTGTTAAACCAACATCGTTATTTTCGGCAAAATCTGCCAAGCCAGAAAAGTCTCCCACTGAGAGGGCAACGTTTTCCAGCTTTGCCTCCATTAAGGTACCTGCATTGCCTGGTGCGACAAAAACAGTACCCACATTATCCGATTGTGAAGCCTTCCAAGCCAGTGCGTGCTCACGACCACCGGATCCAATAACCAGAACGTTCATTGTGTTATATCCAAGCAAAATAGAAGTCCAAAATTATACCAGACTGCACGGGAATGAGAGTAGAAAAAGCCAATGGCAAATGTTCACAAAGGTCGTGCTAGGGTGCAGGTAAAGATAACAATCTGAATTTAAGCATAGATCGTAACTACTCGTATAAAAAATCTATAAAAAAGGACCACCCTATCTCTAATTTAGTCCCCTCCACAGGGCCAACCATTATGTGGTTTCGCCAAGACCTTAGACTCGCGGACAACCCAGCATTAGTCGATGCTTGTGGCCGCGGTGAAATTATTCCTATTTATATCCTTGATGATGAGAACGCTGATAGCTGGAAGATAGGTGGAGCGAGCCGATGGTGGTTGCATCATGCTCTGGAAGATCTGAACAGATCTCTTAATCAGGGTTTACAGCTCTATAAAGGAGAGGCAAGTGCTATATTGTCTGTCCTAGCACACCAGACTGGTGCCGAAGCTATAGTTTGGAACCGCTGTTACGAACCTTGGCGAATCGTACGGGATGCTAATATTAAATCTGCTCTAAAAGGACAGGGACTTGATGTCCAGAGTTTCAATGGCTCTCTTCTTTGGGAGCCCTGGCAAGTGCTGAAAAAAGATAGTACTCCTTATAAAGTATTCACACCTTATTATCGTCGCGGTTGCCTTTCTGCCATTGCTCCACGGCAACCTATCTCTGTCCCTATAAACATAAATATCTCAAAGACTAGTAATCACTCGCTCCGGTTAGAAGATTTGGATTTGCTCCCAAAAATTAACTGGGATGGGGAGATGAATGCGCGATGGGATATCAGTGAAGCCGCTGCTCACACGCGACTCGATGAATTTGTTATGGATGATTTACAAGACTACCGTGAAGGGCGTAACTTTCCTAACAAACCCAATGTATCACGACTCTCACCCTACCTGCATTTCGGCCAAATATCGCCGAATATCGCTTGGCACCGAGCATCCGAAGCCGGTGCCTTTGTTACAAATGAGCAAAGCCTAGATACTTTTTTGAGCGAGTTAGGCTGGCGTGAGTTTTCAAACTACTTGCTCTATCATTTTCCTAAATTACCGACAGATAACTTGCAGGCACGTTTTGATCTTTTTCCTTGGGCGGAAAATACTGATGCTGACTTAAAGGCTTGGCAGCGGGGTAATACAGGTTACCCATTGGTAGATGCTGGTATGCGTGAACTCTACAATACAGGGTATATGCATAACCGTGTGAGAATGGTGGTTGGCTCGTTCTTAGTCAAAAATTTACTGGTACACTGGCACCATGGGGAACGATGGTTTTGGGATTGTTTGGTGGATGCGGATCTTGCCAGTAACAGTGCAAGCTGGCAGTGGATTGCGGGCTGTGGTGCTGATGCCGCACCCTTCTTTAGAATTTTTAATCCCATCACCCAAAGTGAAAAGTTTGATAAGCAGGGTGCCTATATTCGTCGCTATGTACCAGAACTAGCCAATTTGCCAGACAAATATATTCATGCTCCTTGGCTGGCACCATCGGAAATTCTTACGGCAGCAGGAGTAGATATTGGTATTGATTATCCGGCACCCATAATTGACATTAAAGAGTCGAGAGAACGGGCACTTGCGGCTTTTGCGGTAACAAAAGTCCAACCCTCAGAGATGTAATGAGGATAGAATTTTAACGGAGTATCGGTATGTATTTTGGGAGTGATAATCAAACCGGCGCATCTCCTAAAGTACTAGGGATGTTAGCTGAGGCTAACAATGAGTACAGCCATGGCTATGGTGATGACCGGTGGACTGATCAAGCCATAGAGGCATTAAAAGCCTTATTTGAATGTGATTTAGAGGCATATTTTGTAGCCACTGGCACAGCGGCAAATTCCTTAGCGTTGTCATGCATGGTGCAACCCTGGGAAGCAATTCTTTGTCATGATAGCGCCCATATCATTCTTGATGAGTCCACCGCTCCTGAGTTCTTCACAGGGGGTGCACGAATGCTTTCGGTTTCTAATGGCCAAGGTAAAATTATCCCAGAACATCTAGAAAATTATTTTCAGACAATCGGTACGGACTACCCTCATAACGTGCGAGCTACGGCCTTAAGTATTGCACAAGCGAGCGAATCAGGCCTCGTTTACACACCAACAGAAATCTCAGCATTGAGTAGAGTTGCCAAAGGCAATGGTCTGTCTATCCACATGGATGGCGCAAGATTTGCCAACGCTGTCGCTTCCCAGCAGGTCACACCTTCGGAATTATCGTGGAAGGCGGGAGTGGATGTGCTTTGCTTGGGTGCCACCAAATGTGGTGCGCTTTGTGCTGAGGTCGTTATATTTTTCAATAAAGAGTTAGCCAAGACCTTTATCCACCGGCGCAAGCGCGGAGGCCATTTATTATCTAAAGGCCGAGTGTTTGGGGCACAAATGGTCGGCTGGCTGCAAGACGATCATTGGCTTGAGCTTGCT